>Ga0070734_10000065_pt1 | contig 296659 bp, 270 predicted proteins | sample Coa_R1_8_FD_66444 | JGI IMG/M metagenome (GOLD analysis project Ga0070734, IMG submission 66444) | Surface soil microbial communities from Centralia Pennsylvania, which are recovering from an underground coalmine fire - Coalmine... | ecosystem: Environmental > Terrestrial > Soil >...
CCCGCGGAACCGTGTTGCCGGCACTGGTGCGGGAAACGATTCCGTTCGATAACGGATCGGACAGAACATAATTGGCCAGCAGGCTTTTGAATTCGAAAGCGCCAGTGCCACCATCCAGCGCCGTGTTATAGAGCAGCCAATAGTGGCTGCCTGCGCGGCAATCGTTGGCCGCTAAATTCGTCGTTCCGTCCACTTTGAAAATCTTTTTGGGGCTGAGGCCGTTCACGTTCAGCGTGGTCTGGCCGCCCGAGCAGTTCACATCCGGACGAAACTCCACCACCATGCCGTTGGAATAAGATCCGCGGGCTGGAGTCAGGCTGCAGTTGTAAGCGACGCCTCCGCCGGCGCTCGAAGCGGCGCACAGGAACGGGGTCCCGTTCTGCGCAGTTGTCTGAGATAGCAGATAAGACGTATCGAGCGACGGAGCCACATTCAACGTAGAGCCGTTCGGAGTGAGTCCCCAACTCAGCCCCGTGGGTGTCACCAGGTTCAACGTTCCGTAGCTGCCTTGCTGCGCGCCATCGAGGTTAACTTTGACGCCCGAGGATCCGGCGGTCATTTGGGACCACGTCCCCGGTGTCCCGGCGCCGGTGCAAACCCAGAGGTTCTGGCCCGCTGCGGCGTCGGTTTGAAAATAGGCTTCTCCAGCCTTAGTGCAGGTATCGCGCCCGGCAGGACTGCCGGTTCCCGTGCGATAAGGTAGCGTGCTGGCGGCCCCAGACGCGTCCATTCTCCCCATGAAGATGCGGCCTCCATTGATGGTCGTTTGCGCATACAGCGCACACGGGATCACCAGGAGGAAAAAACGTTTTTTCATTGCGGTTTGCCCGGCAGCGTTCAACCGGTCAGTTGACTCTGCCCTCAATTCACACTTAGCAGCCTGATCCGCTCCTGCTCGCCAGGAACGCCCGTAAGCTGTTGAGAATTCTAGGCCGAGTTTTTTTCAACCCCGGTGACTGACAGATTTAGCGGGGCCCGAAATTCTGGGTTCTGTCCGCAAGTGCTTGCTGCGGCGGACGGTTAGCCGCGCGGGATTTGGTGGGACAGACGGTTTTGTCTGTCCAGCGGCCGAAGGCCACACGTGAGCTTTCGGAAAGAGTGGGTACCGGTGTCGGGAAGCCTAGTTTCTGGTCTTGATAGGGCGGTTCGACCCTGATGAAGAGTTTGTCCCATTTGTGGTGCCTACCGGATTTGGTGGGACGGCGGCCAGGAAAGCTCTGGGCCAAGATTTCTAGGTCCGAGATGAGATCTTGCTCCGCGCAGCGTCAGTCGGGTAGTTCCTCCCTGCTCGATCCGGCTACTTGGTACCCGAAAAGCTTGGTCACTCCTTTCTGAATCCCGTAATCGTGCGGTTCCACGATACGCTCGCGGCTTTTGTGGCGGAAACGAAGCAGGCGCTTCTGCTCAATCGCCTTCCAGATGACCGGATTGATGGTCAGCTTCCGGTGCCATACGCCTCCCCCCTATGCCTATTTCTTAGCACGTTCATATCCTCGCTGCCGGTCGGGACGCGAGAATGCGCCGTACCGACGTGCGGCCGATCTTCAGCTCCCGGACGATTTCGGATTTGCTAACTCCGGCGCGATGCAGTTTCCGGATTTCCGCAGCGTGGATGCTCGCGGTCGCAGGCCGACCCAGCGTTTTCCGTTCTTCCACGCATGTGCCAAGGCTGCCTTGGTGCGTCCCGCAGGACCTCTCTTTCGAACTCAGCGAAGATGGCCATTAGGCCGGTCATGGCCGATAGTTCCACGGCATCCAGGCAGAAGACGCTGCCGCCACATCCGGGATGTGCCGCTGCAACTCGGTCAAGTAATCGAACACCGGCGGAGTCGAGACTCTGGTGGCGAGCTGCCTGAGCGCTGGAAACTGCCCGGCTGTCAAGCCCAGCCGCTACTGTCTAGCGTCGACCCCGGCTGCTTCTCGTCGAGCACTGCCGATTAAGACCTGGCGCGGTCCACCCCGCGCCCGAGCCTTAAGCCAATATGCGAATTGGGACGATCCACATTTGCTTCCTATTCCATCTTGCCGCATCGCCTTGCGTCTGTCGTAGTCAAGCTGGGATAAACTGAAATGCCAAATGGACCATATTCCGGTTTAGACCCATATTCACAGGAGAAGAGTGAACATGAAAACAAGATTTCGCATGTTTATGGTTGCTACCACCGCGCTTACGATCGCCGCCGGTGTTGCTTCCGCGCAGGACATCAGCAAGTTCGTCCTTTCCGATGCAGCGGCGAAGAGGACATTAATAAAGAACGAGATCAACGCCGAAACGGCGCGCAAGATCATTGATAAGTGCATCGACATCGCCACGAAGGCGAACATGCCGATCACGATTTTCATTCTGAGCCCCACGGGCCAGATCGTGGCGTCGCACCGCATGGATGGGCAGGTGCCGATCAACATTGAGACCGCGCTTCTGAAGGCACAAAGCGTGTTGGTGACCCGTGACTCCACTCATCTGCGCGCGAACATGATCGCTAATAATATGCCGCAACAACTCAAATGGCACGATATCGGCGTCTTCACGACCTCTGGCGGCCTTCCGATCATCGCGGGGGGCCAGATGATCGGCACCATCGGCATCGGTGGCGGCAGCAAGGACGAAGAAATGGCATTCGAAGCGCTCGAAGCCGTTGTGGGTCCGCAACCGCCGCTCGCACCGACTGTTCCGGCGAAGTAATCGCCGAAGGCCCGGCTCTTTCGGTGGGCTTTGCATCCGCCGGTGTTGACTTGAACACTTGGCGGGCATCAGCGATTTTTTTCGCTGGGCCCACTTCGCTTTGTAAGACTGTACGTTCCGATGGGAGCCCCGCTTGCCTTTTGGGGCCTGACTCACTTTCTGCAGGGCCGGCTTCATTTAGTCGTAACTGGCCTCAATACCGTGCTCTTCCCGCGTTTTTCGCGGAAATGTTCGATACTGATTCGATTCTGATTGCCAACGACAGCCAAACTGTGATATCGTCCGTCGCCAATAGGAGGGCCTATGAAATGGTTAGGTCCGATGAAACGGGGGCGCGCCAACGTAACGAGGGTAAACGCGCCGCGAACGATTCTTGCAACGTGCCTGCTGGCGTTCCTTGCATCGGTTTCTGGATTTGCGCAAGGTGGTAGCACCGGGCGCATTATGGGCGCCGTCACTGACGTTAGCGGCGCCGTCCTATCCGGCGCCGCCGTGTCCGTGGTGGATACGCAGCGCGGTACTACGCGAATGCTCACCACCGATGCGGCAGGCGCCTATAATGCCCCGGAACTGATTCCAGGCATCTACATCGTCAAAGCGCAATTTGCCGGCTTTAAGGCGACCGAGCGCCAGAATCTGGTCGTTGAGGTAGGCAAGGAGTACCGCGTAGATCTCGCACTGGAGCCGGGTAGTCAGTCCGAACAGATCACTGTGAGCGCCGGAGTCGCGCCGGTAGAAACCACCAGCGGCGTGCTCGGCGGCACCATCAGCAATCAGTTGATCCTCGAATTGCCGGTTCAGGGCCGCAATTTTCAAAAATTACTCGAACTGCGCCCGGGCACCTATCTCGCTCCGGGCAGCGGGAAGTGGAGCCTCAGTTCGAACGGGATGCGGCGCGAGCACAATGTTTACATCCTCAACGGGATGGATACTGTAGAGGGTTTCTCCTCGCAAAGCGTCGTCAATGCGACGCCCATCTTCGGCGATGCGACCTCCATCATTCCCATCGACGCAATCCAGGAGTTCAATACGCAACAGGTGCCCAAGGCCGAGTACGGCTGGAAGCCGGGGGCGGTGGTCAACGTCGGCCTGCGTTCCGGTGAAAATACGATGCACGGCACCGCCTACGCGTTCGGGCGGAGCGACGCGCTGGATGCGCGAAATCCCTTTATTCAGGCAGGCTCGCCCAAACAGGTTACCGAAATCGAGGATTTCGGCGGAACCGTGGGCGGCGCGATCAAGCATGACAAGCTTTTTTTCCTGGCCGGCTACGAAGGCCAGCGCAATACGATTGGCGCCCCCTCCGGATCGATCACGCTGCCCACGCGAGCGCCACTGGGGAATCCGGCCCAGAGTCTGCTGGACGCTTGCAACGCGCTGCCCGCTTCCAGCCAGCCTTCCGCTCTCAGCCTGAAAATGGCGGGCCTCGCCTTCAACGGACCGGGAGCATGCGCCAAGGATGCCAGCAATACCGGTATTTTCCAGGATCGCAACACCATCGCTTATTCGGTAGCGCCGATAGGGGTTGCCAACCTTCATAACGGGCTGGCTAAGATTGACTACCATCTCAACGAGAAGCACACCTTCACCGGCGAGTACTTCATCGGAAACTATGAGGGACTCGGGCCCCAGAACAACGCTGCCGCGCAGGATTACTGGTCAACCTTCACGCACGCCAAATCGATGGTTATGGGCGCCCATTGGACATGGGTACCGAACTCCAGCGTGGTGAACGAGCTTCGCGGCGGATTCAACCGGGAAAATCAGCTCAGCTATCCTGGCGACTGCACCGGCATCGCCCATCCCGACTACAGTTACCTCTCCGCCATGAACTCCAACTCGGTGGTGACGGGCGCTGGTCTGCCCGCGAATTGCGGTTTTCCATCCATCACCATCACCGGATTCAGCGTCACCGGTTGTTGCAGTACCTTCCCAAAGATTCAGGGCCCCGACTGGACGCAGCAGATTATTGATAACGTGTCCTACATTCGGGGACATCATACGTTCAAAGTAGGCGGCGAACAGCGGCACCTTGCCTACCACGGTGGGACGTATTCCGGTACGCGCGGCAGTTTCACCTTCTCGAACTTGAGCACCTTTCTAACGGGCACGCTAAACGCCGCAACCCCGCCGTCCATTCTGCTCGGCCAGCCCGCAAGGAGCATCACCGAATCGGCCTTGGCAGGTTTCGTGCAGGATGACTGGCGGATCACCCGGCGCTTCACTCTGAACCTGGGTCTTCGGTACGAAACCGTCACTCCCATGCACGAGGCCAATAATCAATTGGCCAACTTCGACCCAACCTCGACTACCGGATTCGTGCAGTTAGGCCATGGTCTGGATTCGCTATGGCCCCGCACCAACAACTTTTCGCCCCGGCTTGGTTTTGCCTGGGACATCGGCGGCGATTCGAAGTGGGTGGTTCGCGGAGGCGCCAGCATTATTTATGTGATGGAGGGGTTCAATGTCTTCGTCTCACAGCAGGGAATTTCCGCTATCGGCCTGAACGCCATTCCCACCGGCGCGCTCATCAATGGCGTGCGGGGCCCCGGTGACATTACCACGGCGACCATCCAGTACACTTCGGGAGTGAACTGGAACCTTCCGGGCCCCGTCCTGCCGGGCACCGGTACGGTCCGTTGCGATTCGCCGCTGAACACCACTCCGGCTGACGCGAACAAGCCCTGCGCCATTACGGCTGTGGATCCGAGACTCCGGCGGCCCTACGCGACGGCGTGGAACTTGAGCCTTCAGCACGCTATTTCCAATGACCTGTCGCTCCAGGTGGCCTATGTGGGCAGTCATGGCACGGGCCTCATTGGTCTGAACGACATCAACGCGCCGGCGCCTGGATCCGGGTGGTTGACGGGCGCATCCTGCACAACACCGTATACGCCCGCTCAGATCATCACTTCCGCGGCTGCGGCCAGCGCCACTTGCGAGAACCTCAACCGCCCATACTTCAGCAAATTCCCGTTCCTCTCGAACATAAATTACATCTCCAACCAGGACTTCAGTAATTACGACGGACTGCAGATCACTTTGACTCAGCGCCCCTGGCACGGCATCTCCTACTTGCTTGGCTACACATGGGCGCATGCGCTCGACGAGTCCGGCGCCGATTGGAACGGCGCCACGCTTCCTTCCAACTTATTCAATGTAAGGTCCGATTACGGCAATAGCATCGACGATGTCCGCCACCGTATGACGTTGTCCCTGAGCTATGCTCTGCCCGAAAAGAGGACGCCCGGGCAGTTGCTGCGGGGCTGGAAGCTGAATGCGGTGGCCAATGTGCAAAGCGCCCTACCGTGGACCGCCAATGACACGACCGACGACATTAGTGGAGTGGGCGGTAAAACAGACAAGTGGAACTTCTATGGAGATCCTGCGGCATTTAGTGGTCTCGGCTACGCTGCCGTTCCGTTCTTCCCCGGAACCACCAATGCCGCCTGTGTGAGCCAGGCGACGGCCCTGGATTCCGCACACGCTCCCCTGTATCCCGGCTACACCTACTCAAGCGCACTCGCGAAGTACGGATGCTGGGACTTGAACGGCTCGATGATGCTGCCCCCCGCGATCGGAACGTATGGCAACGCCGCGCGCAACCTGTTCCGCGGCAGAGGCCTCAAGCTACTCGACATGTCCGTTACGAAGGATATGCGGTTTTCCGAGCGCTTCAATACCCAGTTTCGCTTCGAGGTCTTCAATATTTTGAACAAGACGCAATACACGCCGGCGGTTAATGGCAACCCGGCGGGCCGCAGCAATCCGCTTTTAGGTAGTTCGAGAGCTACTCCCGACGTACAAATCTCGAACCCGGAAGTAGGCAGCGGCGCCGCCCGCTCCATCCAAATAGGCATGAAGCTCCAATTCTGACTTGAATGGATCACGGGGGCAGAACTGCTCTGCGGCCCGACCTTGGCAGACCCTTTTCCTTTTCGATAGGATGTGTCGATGACTTCCACCGGAACGCGCGGGCGGTCTTTCCGTGGCGTTGGCCCTGCGGGAAAAGGCACCACGCGGGATCGGCAGCGCCAGGCGGACACGCACGCCGCTGCCAACTCGGGCGTTAAGGGCCAGTCTCCCCTTTGGTTCCCTGCCCTCCTGATTCTGATCTTCGCCGGCTTTACACTGCTGCCCCGGGTTAGCGAAAAACCCCACCTTCAGGCTTCCTTTCTGGCTACGGCCGGCGTTCTCCTGGCGGGACTCTGCGCTCTTTCGTGGAGCGTACTTCGGAAGGGTCGAACCTTAACCCACGAATTCGTCCCCCGGCGAGTGCATTGGGTTCAGTTGACGATGCACTCCTGCATATACGCCTACTGGGGCTGGTATTGGCGCGAGGTGTACCACGAAATTCCTCTTATTCTCGCCCAAGTCGTGCTTCTCTACGTGGTGGACATGTTGGTGTGCTGGGCCCGCCGCGACAAGTGGATTCTCGGGTTTGGGCCGTTTCCGATTGTCTTCAGCACGAATCTCTTCCTGTGGTTTCGGGACGACTGGTTCTACCTGCAGTTCCTCATGGTCGCGGTCATGGTGTTGGGCAAAGAATTCGTGAGGTGGAAACGCGACGGCCAGTCCGCTCACATCTTCAACCCCTCCGCGTTTGCGCTTTCGGTTACCTCTATCGTGTTGCTCCTAACTCACAATACGCCGATCACCTGGGGAACGGAGATTTCAACGACCTTCAATTCCCCGCCGAATTTCTTTGTGGAGATGTTCGTGGTCGGTCTCGTGGTGCAGGCCCTCTTCTCCGTCACTCTGGTGACGTTGTCCGCGGCAGCGATGCTTTATGTGCTCAACATCCTCTACACAGCTTCCACCGGCTTGTACTTCTTCATCGACTTCAACATCCACCCTGCCGTATTTCTGGGACTGCATCTCCTCGTGACCGATCCGGCCACCTCTCCCCGCAAGAATTTGGGGAAGGCGATTTTCGGGGCGGGGTATGGCGCGATCGTATTCCTGTTATATGGATGGTTGGACAGCCACGGATTGCCGCAGTTCTATGACAAACTGCTCCCCGTCCCCGTTCTCAATTTGACGGTACGGATATTGGACCGGTTCAGCACCGCGGTCAGTGCCTGGCTCACACGGCGGAGGTGGGTAGCCGAACGGAAGTTCCGGCCCTTGCAGGCGCTGGCCGGCTGGACGCCCCAAAAAGCGAATTTCGGGTTTATGGGGATTTGGGTGGGACTATTTGGATTTATGGTTGGCACAGGCTTTCTCGGAGGCAAACACCCCGGCAGCGACCCCGCCTTCTGGCAACAGGCCTGCGATGCCGGACGCGGGCAAGCGTGCCACGTGCTGGCACGCACTTTGGATCTGAAATGCCAGCACGATTCCGCTCGCGATTGCTTCGCTCTCGGAGTTCTATTGAATGGCGGCAAAGGACTTCCCCGAGAACCGATCGGTGCGGGGCGGAGTCTGAAACGCGCCTGCGATCTCGGCCTCGAGAGCGCTTGCACCAGCGTTGTGGATCTTGTGAGGACCGACGGAGATGCTGTGTTGCGGGATCCGTGCGGCCGCGGAGACGGACGGAGCTGTTTCATGCTGGGGTCGCTGTATTACGGTGGCCAGGGGGTCAGCCGGAATCTGGAGTATTCGGCAACGCTCTTTCAACAAAGCTGTGCGGCCGGATTTACGCGCGGGTGCGGACAAGTCGGGGAAAGCTATCTCTTTGGGGAAGGCGTTCCGAAGGACGTCGTCAAGGCCAAGCAGATTCTCGAAAGCGCCTGCGATGCCGGGTATGCGGCGGGATGCTTCAATGTGGGCATTATGCACCTAAGGGGAGTAGCGACACCGAAAGATGAATCCCTTGCGCAGGCCCGCTTCCGCCAGGGATGCGATCTAGGCGATCGCAACGCGTGCCAGGCGCTCGGGCAGGCGCCGCCCCTGAACAAATAGCCTCAGCGCAAACATTGCGGAGGCGGGGCGTCAGGCGCGGTGATCAGACCTTGTGGCGCCCTGCGCACCTCCGGAGTCATCTTAACGGCAGGAGGTGCGCTCGACGGTTCCCAGACCAATCCACTGACAGAATGGCCCCGCTCGCCAGCGCGTCTGCCCAGTTGCGCAATGTCGATCAGAAACCGCATCTACGGACTGACTGGCACGTCATGTCCCTGCGCCAGTTCCGCTGCGTAGGCCAGAGCCTCCCGAATGTCGGCCTCTTCGATATACGGAAAATCCGCGAGCAGGTCTTCGATGCTACGGCCGGCGCCAAGCTCGCCAACAATCATGCCCACGGTCACACGCATCCCCCGTATGCATGGCTTTGCCCCCCCATCACTTTTGGGTCATGGTGATGCGCTGGAACTGTTGCATACCGAAATGTTAACGCAGGTTCTTTCTTGATGCGCCCCCTCGCTCGTTACTTGAGGTCGCGCAGGATCTGCGCCGCCGCGGCGCGGGCCTCGGCATCCGGTCCCTGCGCCGCCGAGGTCAAATGCGGAATCGCTCCGGCCCGATCGCCCTGCCTGAGCAGAACCATGGCGAGTTCCACTTGCGCGCGCGCAAATCCGGGTTGGAGGCGGACGGCTTCCAGCAATTCGCGTTGGGCGCCAGGGAGATCACCCTTCTCGGACAGGAGAGCACCCCAAATTTCGTGGGCGGGCGCGGAGGCCGGGTCCGTCTCCACCGCGAGGCGGGCCTGTTGCTCGGCGTCGGAGGGCAGGTTGGAATCGGCAAGCACGCGCGCGTAGTCCACGCGGGCTGCTGTATTGTCCGGCTTCAGGCGCAGACTCTCCTCCATCTGAAAACGCGCCTCCGCGATTTGCCCTTGCGCCGCCAAGGCGCGGCCAAGAGTTAGCCGCCACTCGGCAACGCCCGGCTGAATCCGGAGGGCCGCCCGAAATTCCTTCTCGGCCGACGCCGGGTCGCCTGTGCCCCAGAGAATCAGACCGAGGTCGTTATGCAGTTCGGGTATTTCGCCATCCAGGCCTATGGCCTTCGGGATCGCGGACTTTGCTTCGGCCGCCTTATTTTGCTGCCACAGAGCCCATCCCAATCTGCCCCACGCTCGCGGATCGTCCGGCGCCAATTGCGCGGCGCGCTGTAGTTTCGATTCTGCAAGCGCCCATTGCTCCGCGCGAATCAAAGCATCTCCCCATTGGATCAGCCGTGTCGCCGAGTCCGGATCAAGGCGGGAAGCCTCCGCAAAAGCTCGAACCGCGGAAGCCGTATCGCCGATGGAAAGATAGCCTTCTCCCAGCTCCGCATAGTACGCCGGCCGTGTGGGATGGTATTTGGCTATCAGGGATGCCAGCAACGGCACGCCGGCCTTCAGGTTGCTTTGTTCGCGAACCTGGGCCACCGCGAGTGTCAAATCGTTGTCCGGCGTGGAGGGCAGCTTGGCGGGGTAATACAGGACCACCTCTCCGCGATACGTTTCGCTGCGTTCCGGTTTATCCGCCAGCAGATCTCCGGGGGGTGGGCGCCGCGCAATGAGATGATCGGTCATCACCACATGGACGCCATCGTCCGTCCTCCGGCGTGGCATGTGGCAGCTCACGCAATTCGCGCCTACCTGATGCACGGACGCCGCACCGGCATCGGCGCCAGTCGCGGCGGGTTTTGAGACCGAAGGATGGCACCCGGCACAAATCTGGTTGTAGTGCGAGGTTGCCGCTTCGCCACGGGGAATGTCGTGAGGGTTGTGGCAAGTGGTGCATCGCAGCTTTCCGGCGCTCTTGAGAAAACACTGCGACTCGCGGAACCGATAGCCTGCGCCGGCAACCAGGAAATCCTGGTTCTTTCCGCGGGCGCGATCGAAGGCCACCTGGAAGTCGCCCAGAGGCTGCCCGGGCACATAAGAGAACGGAGCGCGATCGAAGCGGACGATCGCATGCGGCAGTTTCTCATTGGAGGTCTCCAAATGGCATTGCAAACATACCTCCATCTCACGATCCGCAGTGAGGCGGGCAGGATTCACAATTGCATCCCGCACCAGTTGCGGAGCTGCTCCTTGTGAGGCCCGGTCCACATGGGTCTGCCCAGGTCCGTGGCAGCGCTGGCAGTCAATTCCTTCGGGCAGGGGCTGCAGATATGTCGATTGCGATGCGTCCCGTTGGGCGCCTTCTGGAACCCTGGGGTACCCGTTATGGCAAAACATGCACTCGTAGTAAATCGGGCGCACGGAACCCGCATAGTCGGCCCGATCGTAACCGGGATTCATTCCCCAGAAGCCGCCCTTCTCCGCGTACCATCCGAGCGGCAGTTCCTGTAACGTGTTCCGTTCCGTCAGGTGCAAGAAGGTTTGCGCGTGGTTGCCGGAACCCATGACATAATCCACGCGTTTTTCGTCAATATTCGTTTCCTTGCCATCAAAACCGACCTGCCAACGGCGCTGATACCAGGTGCCATCGCGGAAGACCATTTCCAAGAACGTGTTCGAAGCCTCATGATGAAACGGCATCGCGGGCGTAGCGGCGTCGATATTTTCTTTTGAACGGACTCTTCGGAACGACCTTCCCATCCCGCTCTTTCGGTATGAGGCAGCAATAGCTGGGTGACAGCCGGAGCAGACCGCTGGGTCGGCATACGAGCCGGCCGCCTGCACTGAAAAAAGGTTCAGGGCGCCGAAACTCTGCGGTTCCCTTAGCCGCCACACTACTGCGGCGAACGCCAATGCGAGCGCCACCGCGCCAATGCCCTGCAGGAATTTTGCGCGAACCGGCAAGAGGTGTACCAGTCGGGCACACGAAACCGCCCGGAAACCAATTCTACACGATGCCCCACTGCCGTCTACCGCCATCATCATTGCACTTGATGGCCCTTATCAACCCAAAGCGATTGACAACTGTACCCGGTTTTGGTGAAATACCACACCAGTCTCGAAAATCCAGTACTCATCCATAATTGTCAAAGACGGGGTGGCGTTTGGCCAGGATGGTCCAGGGGAATTTATGACGAACCGAGTGTTTTCTGCGATATCTTCTGCAAGACTTACGGCGCGCCTCTCGCTGGCGCTCTCATTCCTCCTATTCTTCGCGCTCACTGCATTCGGCCAGGAAGGTTCCATCACCGGTACCGTGACGGATTCGGGAGCGGCAGCCATCCCGAATGTGAACATCGAAGTCAAGAACGCGGAAACCGGCGCGGTGTTCCAGGGCGGCACAAGCAACACGGGAAACTACGTGATTCGAGTCCCCGCCGGAACGTATGAACTGACGGTGCAGGCCCCGAGCTTCAAAAGATATTTTCGCCCGAACATTCTCGTGACGACTGCGTCCGATACGCGCGTGGATGTGACCCTGGAGATCGGCGCGGTCACCGAGACGGTGACCGTACAGGCGGAGACTCCGCTGCTCAAGACCGAGAGCGGCGAATTGGCCCGCCAGTTGGCTACCAAAGACGTTACGGATCTGCCGGTTTATACGGTGGGAACCAACATCCGGAATCCCCTGCAGCAGATTATCTTGCTCCCAGGCACTACGTTCCAGAACGAGAACGCAATCGTGGTGAACGGTATGCCGGCGAATAGCCAAAGCATTCGCATCGAGGGACAGGACGCCACCGGCAATATCTGGAAGATTGCCCAACAGAACAGCCAGGCCGGCGTGGAAGCCATCCAGGAAGTCGCGGTTCAGACCAGCAACTTCGCCGCCGAGTTCGGACAGGCCGCCGGCGGGTATTTCAATTACACCATGAAGTCCGGAACGAACCAGTTGCACGGCAGCGCCTACGATTATTTGGTGAACGAAGCGTTAAATGCGGGCCTTCCGTTTACCGACCGTTGCAATAATGACGGGCGCTTCTGCACCAGTACGGACACCCGGCAGCATGTTCGCAACCGAGTGCGCCGCAGCGATTTTGGGGGCACCATCGGCGGGCCGGTCAAGATCCCGAAGCTGTATGACGGCAAAGATAAGACGTTCTTCTTTTTCAACTTCGAGCAGTACCGCAACTCCAACTTTGTCTCCACGGGAGTGGCGACTGTGCCCACCACGGCATACCGCAACGGCAATTTCGCCACGGCGCTTTGCAGCTCCTATACGGGAGGGGGGCTGGATGGTTTGGGCGGAAAATGCAGCCCGTTCAATCCGATCACTGCGGGCGGCGCACCGGCGGTGGATCCGGCGGGCACCGCGCTGGTACAGGGGATGATCTTCGATCCGTACAGCACCCGGCTGGTCGGTGGCCAGCAGGTTCGCTCTCCATACGCCAACAACGCAATTCCAATCAGTTCCATGGATCCGGTTGCCCTCGCGGTCCAAAAGTTGATTCCGGCGGCCAATCAGCCCGGCGACATCAACAATTACGTGATTCCGAGCTACACCAGCTTTACCCACACCACGAACTTTTCTTTCAAAATCGACGAGAACGTAAGCCCGACGATCAAGATCTCCGGCTACTACGCCCACGATAAGAACTACGCTCCGTTCCAGAATGGTCTCCCGGCGGTCATCGGTAATGCCGATACGAACAACACGAACCACACCATCCGTTTGAATTACGACCAGACCCTGCGGCCCACTTTGCTTCTCCACGTGGGAATCGGCTATTTCAAGACCAGGCAGCCGCACGTCGCGCCTCCGTTCGATCAGAGCACGATTGGCCTGAAGGGCTACTATGCCAACCAGATCTTCCCCGACATCGGCGGCCTTTTGGGCCAGCAGGGCGGCTATTCCAACGCGCTCGGCGCCACCTTCAGCGCGATCGCATACGAAGAAAAACCAACTGCAAACACGAGTTTGACGTGGGTGCGCGGCAACCATACTTACAAGGCGGGCGGTGAATTTACGGCGGAAGGGTACCCGGTTCCGAGCCTCTGGCGCGCCAACGGAAACTTCACCTTTGCCGCCGATCAGACCGCCGACCCGTGGCAAGCCACCGTCGCCACCAATGTAACCAACCCGACTGGTTTTAACTACGCCAGCTTCCTTACCGGCCTACCCAACGTGTTGGCGCTCAATCAACCGACCGATGCCAAGCTTGGCTATCACTCGCTGGGGTTCTATGTGCAGGACACTTGGAAGGTAAACCGGAAGTTCACCTTGGACTACGGGCTGCGCTATGACTTCCAGACGTACATGACGGAACAGTACGGGCGCATGCAGAACGCGTCCTTCTCTACCTTGGACAAAACCCTTGGCCGGAATGGCGCCGTTCTCTATGGAGCGAGTTGCAACTGCGACTTCTCTCATAATTATCCGTACGCATTCGGCCCGCGCCTCGGCGGGGCCTACCAGATCGACTCGAAAACTGTGATTCGTGGCGGCGCCGGCATTCAGTACGACGTGGCCGAGGCGCCCAACGGGGTCCTGTACAGCGCGGCGGATTACTATCAGATTAATCCCAACGGCTACGGCATCAGCCCGCTTCAGAACTCGACCAATCCGACTCTGAACGGCCTGCAGGGAGGAAACGCCTATGCGCCGGGTAACCCGTGGGGCAATGCGCCGGTGGTTTGGCCCAATCTGAACCAGGACAAGTATCCGATCTATAACAACGGGATCGGGGCGCCGACGACGCCTGCCATTTTCATCGACCCACACAATCGCCCTGGGCGAGTCTTTACCTGGAGCATCGGTGTACAACGCGCCGTGACACAGAACCTGGTAGTGGAACTGAGCTACGTAGGCAACCGCGGGGCTTATTTCCCCGCCCCCAACATGAACCAGATCGCATCGAATGCGTTGACCCCGGAATTCTTGAAGTCGGCATATGGCCTTGATATAAGCAACCCCGCGGATCGGGCGCTACTCACGCAGCAAATGAGCAGCGCCGCGGTGCAGGCCCGGTTCCCCCAATTCCAGCTTGTACCGGTGAACGGCACACTGACCGTTCCATCGGTTTACAAAGGCTTCCCCGCAAGCCAGAGCTTGGTCCAGGCGCTCCGCCCAGTGCCTCAATGGGGTGGAGTGAGCCCATGGATTGGTCCACCCATGGGTAAGACCTGGTACGACTCGATGCAATTGCAGGTCACTAAGAGGTACTCGCACGGATTACAGGCCTCCGGCAACTTCACTTGGGCCAAAGCCGACGTCATCGGATCGGCCTCCGACAGTACTTTCTTCCTCGGCCAGCAAGCCGTAACTACCGACATCTACAATTTCAATGACAACAAACAGTTGAATCAGTATGTCCGGCCTTTAGCGGTGGTGATCTCCGCCTCCTACACAACCCCGAAGCTGCAAGCATCCGGCAAGGCGCTCAAAGCGTTGTCTCAGGTAACGCGTGACTGGCAACTAGGAGCGGTTCTCCGGTACCAGAGCGGCGCGTTGATTGCTCCTCCCACTGGCGGTCCCGGTTTACCGATATCGCTGAATCTCCTCACGACCCAATTGGCGCGGGGGCCCACGGCCTTCGGCAGCAGCGGGACAAATTACTGGAATTTGACAGGACAACCGCTGTTCCTGAAGGACCCTAATTGCAAGTGCTTCAACCCGCAGACCGATCGGGTTCTCAACCCGGCGGCCTTCGTCGATGCCCCTGCGGGAACCTGGACAACGAGTGCGCCGTTCTACAATAACTTCCGCTGGCAGCGGCAGCCGGCCGAATCGATGAGCTTCGCACGAACCTTCCGGGTCAAAGAGCGGGCTAACTTGCAGGTGAGGATGGAATTCCAGAACATCTTCAACCGTACGTTCCTGTCGGTGCCGTCGTTGGCTAACCCGAACCTCCCGATCGGGACCACAACCTATGTCGGTAACGTCATCAATAACACCGGTTTTGGGACGATTGCCACACTCAATGGAGTGGGCGCTCAGCCGCGCAGCGGTCAAGCCGTTGTCCGCTTCACCTTCTGACAAACCTTTCCCGAGAGTAGTACCGGAAGCGCCGGCGGCCGAGTCGCCGGCGCTTTTCTCGTCTGGAATTCGATAGGCTGGGAAGGGCTCATATGCGGTACGTGTGGCTGCTATTACTGTGGGCGGCGAGTCTCTTGCAAGCACAAGACGGAGCGGCGCTCTATGCACAACGCTGCGCGTCGTGTCACGATTCGCCCTCGGGACGGGTTCCCTCCACATCTGCGATCAAACAGATGACGCCGGAAGCCATTTACTCCGCGCTCACAATCGGCGCAATGAAGGCACAGGCAAGTGGTTTATCTACTCAGCAACTGGTATCCATTATTGTCTACATCGCACCTGCGGGCCGCACGAACGTGAAGACCGCGTTTGAGAAGAGCTGTAGCGGGAACAATTCTTTCAAGCCCGGGGTGAGCGCTTGGGGTGGCTGGAGCCCGAGCGTCACCAATGCTCGATTTCAGGAGACGACAGCGGCGGGGCTTGCGGCAGCGGACGTGCCGAGGCTCAAGCTCAAATGGGCGTTCAACCTGGGCACGGTAACGATAACGCGCGGCCAGCCGGCAATAGCGGGCGGCCGCGTATTTGTGGGCACGCTGGCAGGCGATCTGTACGCCCTCGACGCTGCCACGGGATGTGTCCAGTGGGGCTTCAAGGCTAATGCAGGCATCCGTTCGGGCGTCGTGGTTGGGGAAGCCAACGGAGTTCCTGCCGTCTTCTTTGGCGACCGTAGTGCGGTGATGTATGGCGTGAATGCGGAGTCTGGCGAGCTGCTGTGGAAGACGCGGCCGGTGGAACATCTACTGGCAGAAGTCACGGCTACGCCGCAGTACTACAAAGGCGTCATCTACCAGGGCTTCTCGTCCATCGAAGAATCCCTCGCGGCCGATCCCAATGCCGAATGTTGTTCGTTCCGGGGTGCGGTGGCCGCACTGGACGCCGCTACTGGCCGCACCATTTGGCAAAGCTTCACGATCGACGAAGTGGCCAAACCGCCGGCCGCTGGGAAGACTCAGGGGCCGTCAGGGGCCGCAATCTGGTCCACACTCACGATCGACGAACAGCGGGGCGCCGTCTATGCGGCGACGGGGAACAACTATTCGGACCCGGTCACTAAGACCAGCGACGCCGTTCTGGCGTTCGATTGGAAGACGGGAAAGCTGCTCTGGTCGCGACAGCTCACCCAGGGCGACGCCTACAACGGCGGCTGTTCCGCGCACGGGCACCCGAACTGTCCCGGCGAGAACTCCCCCGATTCCGATTTTGGCCAGCCTCCGATCCTGGTGCAACTCGGTGGTGGTAAGAGAGCCCTGGTCCTTGCTCAGAAGTCCGGCCTAGTATATGCGGTCGATCCCGACACCGAAGGCAAAGCCCTATGGCAGACGCGCGTGGGCGCCGGCGGGTTGCTGGGCGGCAGCCAATGGGGCTCGGCGGCCGACGGAGAGCGCGTTTATGTCGCCATTTCGGATGCGGTGCTGCATAGCGTGGCGGACGCGGCGGGATCTCACATCCGGCTCGATTCGAAGATGGGAGGCGGGCTGCATGCGCTCGACTTGAAAAGCGGCCGTGTTATCTGGAGCGCCGCACCGGCGAAGTGCCCTGCCATGCAACCGATCTGCTCGCCAGCGCAGTCCGCGGCCGTCACCGCGATCCCGGGCGCAGTATTTTCAGGGAGCCTGGACGGTCACCTGCGAGCCTATTCGACGGCCGGGGGACGTGTGACCTGGGATTTCGATACAGCTCGCGAATTCCCGACCGTGAACGGAAAGCCCGCGCACGGCGGATCCATCGATGCGACGGGAGCGGCGGTGGCCGGCGGCTTGGTAATTATCAATTCCGGCTACAACGGATTCGGTGGAATGCCGGGGAACGTATTGCTGGCCTTTTCCGTGGATGGGAAGTAGGGCGACCGGGTCATCGCGCTCCTCCACGAGGTGATCTCCTAGCTGAACAACAAGGTGGAAATGGCAGATGCTCAAATGCAACCCTAAGCTTCGAAGCAGCGTTTTTGGGCGTCTTCGGAATAGCTTCTGTCCGATGGCAGGTAATAGGAGTTTTTCGCTTTTGCGCCCCACGATTCCCCACGATTCCATTGCCGTTCGCACCGCTGTTTAGTACACTTTCTGGCGAAACTGGTCGAAACGAACTGGAGAGGCATGATGACGCGATGGTTGATCGTAGTTTCCTCAGGGATATTGCTGCTGGGACGCAACTATGGTGCCGAAGCCACAATTTACGGGGCTACTCCGTACCCGCTCATCGCACCGACCAGCACGACGACATTCCAAGCCGCAGGGTTCATTCCGACAAGGCCGGGCGCCAGTTCCTTCCTGATTTCACCGGATGGAAAGACGGCCTACTTTCCCACTTGTGTGTTGGGCGCCAACTATCCCTGCCCGATCACCGCTATGGACCTCGGGACCGGTAAAACGCTGCGCGCTTTCCAGACAAAATATATTCCCTTGGGGCCAATGGCCATCCTGCCCGACGAATCGCAGTTGTACGTGGCCACTGATACAGGGTGCGACTCCGGGGGTTGTGGCCTGGGTTATGTAGAGGTGTTCGACCCGGCATCGGGACGCGAGTTGGCAGTCATTGATACATTCCCAAATGAGAGCTACGCCATACCGGCAGTGGCGCTTTCGGTTGCTCCGACGGGCGGGCCGTCTATATGTTACTCAGCGATGAAAGTTCTTCTGGCGCAGGATGGATGGCGACGATTGATACGGTTACTTTGAAAGCCGGAGCGCCAAAAACGCCCTTTCCACCGGGTATGTACCGCAATCGATGGCTATCAGCCCGGATAGTAAAAGAGGTTACTTAATAAGCGGGAACCCTTATTTCGGAGCCGGCCCCCTGAGCCTTGACCTCCTGGATCTCACGAATATGACAGTGATACAAAGTATTACGATACCCGCCGCTCATGGCCCAGGATCTTTGGCCATTTCCGCAAATGGCGCTGTGCTGGCGGCGGTCTTATGGCGCCCCGATTCCAATCAACCCGGGTCGGACCTGCTCTTCATCGATACCAACAGCAACGCCGTAACGAAAACCATTCAGGGTGGATTGATCAACTTAGAGTCGGTGTCGCCGGATGGGAAGACTGTATATCTCCTCGAGCCCTCCGGAGATTTAGAGACCGCCGATGTTGCGACCGGCATCGTAAAGTCAGTAATCACCGGTGAACCGATTTCCGCGACCTACCTCTCCCCGGATGGAAAAACGGTACACGTTTTTTTAGGCAACGGCTTCACAGGGAATGTCGACGATTCTGACGGGGTAATTGCTTTCCGCGAAGGATCAACGGCCGGCAAGGTTCTGGCGGTAGGACAGCCATCTTCGTGGCTGGCGCTGTCGGCGAACGGGGAGATCCTATACTCGGCTGGTCCGAATGGAGTTTGGAGCGTTTCCACGGCAACGGGCCAAGTGCTTTCGAAAATGGCCGCCGCGTTAAATGTCGCGGCAGTTGCCGTGAGTCCCCATGGGAGTACGCTCTACGCATTCTCCACGCAATCCTCCAGCTTTACGATTCTGAACGCATTTTCAGGAACAGTGGAGAAAACCATTCTTCTGCCGAGCTGCACGAGCGGGCCTTTGGGCTCAATCGCACTAACGCTGGCGGGAGACCACGCTTTTGTGAATTCCTGCGGCTCGGTATTGTCCATCGACTTGGCTACGCAGCTACTGGAGCCTGGATTCCCGGGCCTCACCGGCCCGGGGCTAGCGGTGAGCCCGTCCGGTCGGTTCCTCTACGCTGCGGCTGGGACGTCTGTTGACGTGTTCAGTATCTCCACGAAACAACAAGCGGGAACCATCGCGATGACCGCTAATGCGATTGTATTCTCGCCGGACGGAACCCAGGCTTACATTGCCGGATCTCAGAACGGCGTGCGAGGTGTTGGTGTAATTGACACCTCGACGCTTGCCATTCTCGATTTCGTGAACGGCGGACAGCCTTGTTATTTCGGATGTGGTGCAGAGGGTGGCGAGTCGATATCGATTACTCCAGATGGCAGGTTCCTGTCGGTGGCATCGGCGACGAATATCGAATCCCGAGGATCGGCGGTGATCAAAGTCATAGACACCCAATCGTTGCAGGTAGTAGCGCAACTAATATCTGGCGCTCCGATAGTCACGCATTAGAGATTGCGGAACGCCCACTTGACCCACACTGAATCGCCCCACGCCGGCCCGGCTCGTTCACAGGGCGCTCGCCACCAAACCATTTCGGATTACATTCCGAACTGCCAACAACAGTGAACGAACTACTCTGAAACGGCTATTTTCGCGACCCTCGAGCGCTCACTGAATCGTAGGGCTGGTGATGTGAGTCACGTCCTGGTTGTTCTCCTGGCAGATGTACTCCCGCAATTCGTCCTTGGGGGCATAGCGAGCGGTATAGCCGATCTTGAACGGTTTGGTATAGGCTCCCGGATCGATGACCGTCGTCTCAACCACCAGAGTATTCGCGTCTTTCCGCGTGTAACGCTCTATGGTGTGCAGCTGATCCGTGTGCGGATGGCCCTTGGCGTCGAACCAGAACCGGTCGTTGAAGCCAACCGTGTCAACCACGAGCGTATCGCCGTCCCATGTACCGACAGAGTCGCCATACCAACTCGGCCAGCGGTCGGCCTCGGGGGTGTGCGGGCGCCCAATCAACACTTGGCGATAGCTGTGAATATTGCCCTCAAACAAGATGAAGAGATGCGTCGCCTGCTGAACGATGCGCCAGGGATACGGCGCCATTCGGGGCACACCCGCAGGTAGGCAATTGGCCTCGGGATCATCTTTAGGGTGGCGTCCCTTCATCAGCTTTTCGGCGGCGGGAGTGAGGAGGATTTGCTCGCCCGGTAGCAGGTTGCGAGTGATGTCCTGGGAACTCAAGCCGCCATTCAATAGGCCATTGAGGTCAGGCTTGCCATCCGGCATTCGGGGAATGGGCGGCTGGGCGCACACCGAGGCCGCGAGCACCAATGCCACGATGGGAAGGCTGGCGACGCGGGTTCTCATTGCGGATTCGGCGCCCCGCCGCTATCGCTGCCGCCGGCAAAGCCGGGAACCTTGCGCCCATCGGCCAGGATCACCTGCCGCGTTTGGGCCAGGTGAGCGCCATCCTTGGCGGCCCAACCCTCGACGGTGATCTGATCACCTTCTTTAACCGTGTTGCGATTCCAACCGGCACGGAAAAGGTGGTTGGGGCTGCCGAACTCGAAATTCCAGAGCGTAACAGCGCCAGTAGCGTCCTTCACTTCCAGGTACATCCGGGAATGCGGATTGGTCCATTCGACCTTCTTCACGATTCCCGTAACCTTTACCGGTTTCTTGTCATCATATTCGGCCGCGAAGGAATGGTGCGCCCGCACGGGCAGGGCCCCGAGCAACAATCCGAGACCGGCCGCCGCGAAACCGATTTTCGTTTGCGTGGAACGTCGCATAATCCTGACCTCCCCGATAGTCTAATGCGGAAAACATGCGGGGTCCAGGGGCAAAATAGCGGCGCAGAAGAATCATGAAGCTCCTTGCATGCCGTTGCGAGCACGAAAGAGCCCCAGCATCACGTCGGTATAGCCGCTATATTTTCGGATCCCCGCGGGTCGAATTCCATTGCGCTACACTGTAGTGCATGAAGACCGAAGTGTATAGCTGGCGCGTTTCCACCGAATTGAAGTCAGGGCTGGAGCGCGAGGCTCGCCGGCGGAAACTGTCGCTCGCCGCCGTGCTGGATATGGCCGCCCAGGAATGGTTGAAAAAAAGCAGCAGCGAAAACGATGACGAGGAATGGCAGCGCAGGCTCCACCAGGCGGCCGCTGGGTGCTTCGGCCTTCTCGCAAGCGGCGATTCACGACGGTCGGAAAAAGCCCGGGAGGAAGTGCGCCGGCGCTTGAGGCAACGTTATGACCGCCAACGCTCTCGTTGACACCGGTGCGCTTCTGGCTGTCCTGGATCGAACCGACCATCGGCACGCGGTTTGCGTGGACACTCTTCGTCAACTCCGCCTGCCTCTCATCACGTCGCAAGCTGTATTAACTGAACTCTTTCACCTGGCTGGCGGAAGCCCCAACGAGATGGAAGCTGTGTGGAAATTCATCCGTTCCGGCGCCGTTTTGCTGGCGACGATCGAGCATCATGAACTTCCGCAAATCCACGCATTGATGTCGCGCTACCGGGATCGCCCCATGGATTTTGCCGATGCGACTCTCGTTCATCTCGCAAAACGAGAGTCTCTTTCCACGATTTTCACAGTAGATCACGCCGACTTCGAAACGTACCGCATCGAGGGCGGTCGCCGGTTTCGCGTCCTGCCCGCCAAGAGGCCATAGGGTCCCTGTTCGCCCCCATGCTACCCTGTGCGTTTAATGGCGCCAGCCATACAGCCTGCCGACGTCCGCGCCGCCGCCGAGCGCATTCGTCCGCTTGCGCGCCGCACCCCCGTGCTGACCTCCGCCGCTTTTGACTCCGAAGCCGGCCTGCGCGTCTATTTCAAGTGCGAAAATCTGCAAAGCATCGGCGCGTTCAAAATCCGCGGCGCCGCCAACCTGATTCTGTCCCTCCCCGATGTCAGCCACGGCGTCATCGCCTACTCCTCCGGCAATCACGCGCAAGCCACCGCGCTCGCTGCGCGGTATGTGCGAGCTTCCGCCACCATCGTGATGCCCCAGGATGCACCCCGCTCGAAGATGGAAGCGACGCGCTCGCATGGCGCCCACATCATCACCTATGACCGGTTTACGCAGAACCGCGAGCAGATCGCCGCGGAAATCCAGGCCGGGACCGGTGCCATCCTCGTTCCCCCGTACGACCATCCCATGATCATGGCCGGCCAGGGTACTGCCGCCCTGGAGCTGCTGGAAGAGGTCGGCTCGCTGGATGCCCTCATCACGCCGGTCGGCGGCGGCGGCCTGCTCTCCGGGTGCGCCACCATCGCCAAGGATCTGCAGCCTTCCATCCGCGTCTTCGGCGCCGAGCCCGAAGGCGCCAACGACACGTTTCTTTCCCTAGGCGCCGGCCGGCGGATCACCGTACAGGCCGATACCATCGCCGATGGCCTCCGTTCGCCGCAGCCGGGGGAGCTTACCTTCCCCATCATCCAGGGGTTGGTCGAACAGATCGCGCTCGTCAGCGATGACGAAATACGCGCCGCCGTCAAGTTCCTGCTGCTGCACCTGAAGATTCTGGTCGAGCCTTCCGGCGCAGTACCGGCTGCTGCCCTCCTGTTTCGGAAATTGCCCGCTGGCATTCAATCCATTGGTGTCGTGCTGTCCGGAGGCAACGTGGATTTCGAGGAACTGGCCCGATATTGACTGCTAAAATTTGGTGTGTCCCGCATCCTGTTGGTCTCGTCGGAGGCGGCGCCCCTCGCCAAGACCGGCGGACTGGCGGACGTCGTCGGAGCTTTGCCAGCCGCCCTGCGCGTCTGGGGTGACGAGGCTGCGGTGGTCATCCCGCGCTATGGTTCCATCGACCTAAAGGGCGCGCGGCGCGTCTGGGATTCCGCCCCCGTCTTCCTCGGCACTACCCGCTACGACACGGTGATCTACCAGGCCCCTGAAGAATATCCTTTCTATTTGGTCGATTGCCCGCCCCTGTTCGACCGCAAAGGTTTTTACGGCGAAGCCGGTTTGGATTACCCCGATAACCACATCCGCTTCGCTGTCTTCTGCCGAGCCGCGCTCAATGTCGCCCGCTTCTTGTTTCGGACGCAGGTTTTCCACTGTCACGACTGGCAGGCCGGCCTTGTTCCGGTTTACCTGCACACCGCCTTCGCCAGCGATCCCACTTTTCTCGGCCTCAAAACGCTATTTACCATCCATAACCTCGGCTACCAAGGCCTGTTTCCGCCGGCGGCCTTAACCGATGTGGCGCTCGATTCCAGCGTTTTCCGCCCGAGTGGCCTCGAATTCTTTGGCCGGGTCAGTTACATCAAAGGCGGCATTGCGTTTGCCGATGCCCTTAACACTGTTAGCCCCACCTACGCCCGTGAAATCCAGATCCCGGAATACGGTTTCGGCCTGGACGGCGCACTCCGCGCGCGCTCCAGTGTCCTCAGCGGCATCCTGAACGGAGTGGATTACCGGGAGTGGGATCCCGACAACGATTCCCTACTGCCGGCGCACTATTCGGCTCAGGACCTCAGCGGCAAACGGATCTGCAAAGAGCAATTGCTGGCCGAGTTCGGACTGCCGGCCAGCGCAATCGATCAGCCTCTGATCGGAATCGTGTCGCGTTTCACCCGTCAGAAGGGCGCCGACCTGATTGCGGAGGTGGCCGCCGAAATGATGTCCGAAGGCTTCTCGCTGGTGGCCTTGGGTTCGGGAGAGCCCGAATATGAGGAGTTCTTTCATAGGATGGCTGCCGAATTCCCCAGCCGGATCTCCGTCCGGGTCGGCTACGATAACGCTTTGGCCCACCTCGTCGAGGCCGGCGCCGACCTGTTTCTGATGCCCAGCAGGTACGAACCTTGCGGCCTAAATCAAATCTATAGCTTGCGTTATGGTACTGTGCCCGTAGTGCGCGCCACCGGCGGGTTGGATGATACTATCGAAGAGGACACCGGGTTCAAATTCTCGGAATACTCCGGACCGGCGCTCCTGGCAGCTCTTCGGGAGGCCCGGCTGGCGTATTCTGACGGAGCGCGCTGGCAGCAGATGATGCTCCGGGGCATGGCAAAGGATTTCTCGTGGAACCGGTCGGCTGGCGCCTATTCGGCGCTGTATCGGCGGCTGTTGGGATTGGCTTGAATCCTTTCCCTCGGCCGGGAATTCTAATGTACTAGGAGACGAAATGGCAGGTCAGAACACGCTAACCTTCACGGACGGGAATTTCGATCAGGACGTTTTACGGTCCGATGTCCCGGTTCTGGTGGACTTTTGGGCAGAATGGTGCGGCCCTTGCCGCCAGATGGCGCCCACGATCGATATTGTGGCCAACGAGTATGCCGGGAAAGCCAAGGTCGGGAAACTCGACGTGGATTCCAACGGCAGCACGGCCATGCGCTATAACATCCGAGGCATCCCCACTTTGCTGTTGTTCAAAGGCGGCCAAGTGGTGGAACAGCGAGTCGGCGCGATCGGCAAGTCCGAAGTCCAGAAGATGCTCGACTCCCACGTGACGGTCGAAATCCCCGATTAATTCTCCCATTCCAACTTGATTCGCCGGGGCTCTCGGTTGAGCGGCCCCGGCTTTTTATTTCCGGAGCCCTAAGCTGTCCGGGCGAACCTCGGCACTTTCGCGATCGTTTTCGGAGCCGGCCTTCTCCTGGCACGGCACGCAGTACCTGGCCCATGGCAGCGCCCGCAGGCGTTTGGCCGGGATAGGTTCCTCGCACGCCAGGCAGATCCCATAATCGCCCGAATCCATACGGTCCAGCGCCTCATCTACGAGCCGCAGTTGTGAATAGTCAATGCTGTTCAGGTGAAGCGAGACGAATTCATCGTGCGTAATCTGCGCCTGGTCTTCTTCCGCCACTCGCCCCATGCGCGCCAGAGTGTCGAACTTGATCCCCAGCGTCGCCAGCACGTCGGTCCGCTTGTGGAGTAGCTGCTCCCGGTACATTTCGCTCGTATCCGAGCCGCCCCCCTGCTTTTTCATGACGCCCTCCGTCCTTTTCAGAGAAAAGGACACTGGAATAAGTCAAGAAAACTTACCAGAATTCTCAACAGAAAACAATCGGGAAATCGGGTGGGGTGGGAATTTCGGTGGGTTTACGTTCAACGAGCCGGCGTGAGCGGCAGGTTGTCCGAAATATCCGATAAAATCTGCTGCTCGGAAGGAGAAAATTTACTCTTAAAATCTTCGCTGGCGAACCGGGCCTGGCGCTCGTTCTCCGGCATCCGGCGCAACCGCAGCAGTTCGGCCCGCACCGCCGGTCCGCGGTCCTCCGGCAAGTTATTGATCGCTTGGATTTGTCGCGTCACCAATCGCTGCTTCTCGGGCGGGAGGTTGGTGAACTGCTGATACTGCTGGACCATGCGCGCTCGCTGCTGCTCCGGTAGGCTGTCCATTCGCTCCAGCCGCTGCCGGATCTGCGCCTGTTGCGCCGGCGGCAGCTTTTCCAGCGCCCGTTCCCGTTGCTCCGGCGTCATCTGCATCAGCCTCTGCGCTACCGAAGCGCCCGGATTGTTGATCTTGGCAGCCCCCTTTTGCGCCGGAGTGGCTTTGGGCGCCGCCGCCGGACGAGGCGGCGCCTTAGGCGGGGTCTTCGGCGCTCCCACAAGCGCCGGAATGCCCAACAACAGCCACAACAGCGGAATGGAAAGCGAGCGCGTCATTATCCTAATCCTACTGGCAACCGCTCCACTGAAGGCACCTCCGGCTTGCCTGCGGTGGAAATTGAGGACGCTCCCTTGCGGTCGCGGCTCGTAAAGGCATCCGTACTGAGCCGCGACCGCAAGAAGCTGTGAAATATTCGCCCAAAACATTTTTGCGCTCGAATGTTTTCAATGTGTTGCCCTGTGCAGAACTCGGCAAAAGTCGAATATTTCACAGCTTCCAAGGGAGCGGTCAATGGCAGAGGCCTACGCATATCAGCGCAATCCCGCCTACGATCGCGGAGCAGCCCCTCGCAGCGAGCTGTCGAAATTGCCCAGCATCTCCATATCGTCCAGTGCATGGACTACCTGCTCCGGGTGCGTGATTTCCACCGGTGCGCTGGGCGGTTGGGGCCGCATGCCGCTCGGAAGTTCCAGCACGATGCCGATGGTGATCACCAGGCACGCCGCGGCAGCGACTGGCAAACCGCGCCAGACCAGCAAGGTTCGCACTGGCCGGAGCAGGCGGTCCACCCACGAGACTTCCTGCTCGATCCGCGCATACAGTTGGCGGTCAAAATCGGCGGAAACGCGAGGCGCTTCCCATTCATCCAGGCTCGCCCAAACCGCACGCTGGCGCGTTACATAATCCCGGCAGGCTGCACAGTTCTGCAGATGCTGCTCGAGTGCTGCGTTTTCACCGCCTGCCGTCCGGCCGGTGCTGTAGGCCAGCAGCCGCTCTGCGCCTTCCTGAGTTTCAATCAGACACCTCATGACAATCCTCCCACTTAGGCCATATGGGCCAACCGGGCGCGCAATGTTTCATAGGCCCGGAAAAGCAATGACTTTACCGCAGATTCGGAGCAACTCAAAGCCTCAGCGATCTGCGTGTATTCCATTTCCTGATATTTGTGCATCAGCACCGCCGCTCGCTGCTTGGCGGGCAAACCCGCTACCGCCCGGCGCACTTCCCCGAGTTTCGCTTCCTTCACCATTACGGCTTCCACGCTGGGCCGGTTATCGCAAATCTGGCGCGCCGGGGCTTCCACCGATTCGTCGTCCAACCGCTCGTCGTACCGCTCGCTCTTGCCGTCCCGAAGGGAGTTGAGCGCCAGGTGCGTCGCGATCCGGAACAGCCAGGTTGTGAATTTGGCGGTCGGTTCGTAGGTGCTCCGCGACCGGTACACCCGCAGAAAGACTTCTTGCGCCAGTTCCTCGGCTACGGCCTGGTTCTGCACCATGCGGTACAGGAAGTGGATCACCGGGGAGCGATGTTTTTCGAGCAAAACCGCAAAGCTGGCCCCATCCCCTTCTTTGACCCGGACCATCAACTCTGCGTCGCAATCCAAGGTCGCCGCGATACTCCCCATACCAGTATTAACCCGTTCTGTTCCCTCAGGTTGCGGCCCCATCAAAGAAAACTCTATTCCTCCCGTAAAGGGCGCTCCATCAGCCGCCGGATGGCTTCTCGCGGCGGTAAACCATTGTGCAACATCTGGTACATCTGCTCCGTAATGGGCATCTCCACCCCGCAGCGCCGGGCTAACTCCAACGTGGCGCTGGTCGTTTTCACGCCCTCGGCGACCATCTTCATGGAACGCACGATCTCATCCAGGGACCTTCCTTTGGCCAATTCTATACCGACCGTGCGATTGCGGCTAAGTTCCCCGGTGCAGGTGAGCACCAGGTCCCCTAACCCAGCCAGTCCGGCCAAGGTCGCGGCGCTCCCGCCTAGCGCCACTGCCAGCCGGGTAATTTCGGCCAATCCCCTCGTGATCAGCGCCGCTAAGGTGTTCTGCGCCAAGCCCATTCCATGTACTACCCCAGCGCCGATGGCGACCACGTTCTTCACCGCCCCACCGATTTCGACGCCGACAACATCGGTGCTGGTGTACAAACGAAAAAACGAACTCGAAAAGGCGACTTGTACACGAGCTGCCGCCAACACGTCTGGAGAGGCAATTACTACGACAGTAGGATTTAGAGCGGCGACCTCCCGCGCGAACGTCGGCCCGGAAAGAACCGCGATCCTAGGCCGAAACCGCTTCGAAAGGATTTCCTCCATGATCTGCGATGTCCGGAGCAGAGACTCATTCTCCAGTCCTTTAGTCGCGCTAACGAAGATCGTCTGCTCCTGAACTTCGGGCAGGAGCTTCTCGTAAACCCCACGCGTCAAATGGGATGGCACCACTCCCAGGACGATCTCCGCGCCCCGGGCTGCCTCCCCGAGTTCGTTTGTACAAAATACATTCGCCGGTATGGCAAACCCGGGAAGATAGAGTTCGTTTATTCGTGACTGCTCCATCTCCCGTGCGAGATCCGCTTCGTAAACCCAGAGCTGGATTCGGTCGAACCGGTCCGCAAGGGCCACCGCCAAAGCGGTCCCCCAGCTTCCACCTCCGATGATGCCGAGGGTCGGCAACGCCTAACGCGCTCCCCACTTCAGCGTGTGTTCGGCGCCTTCATGCAGCCTGCGGATATTGCTGCTGTGCTTATAAATGATGAAGGCTCCGGCAATCACCGCGGCGACCACCACAGATGCGGGCGGCTTCGCAATCAGCCACACCGCCAGCGGGAACGTACCTGCGGCCAGGATCGAACCTAAAGAGATGTAGCGGGACCACGCCACTACGGCCACGAACACCACCAGCGCCGCAATCATGGGCAGCGGCGTGAGGCGCAGAAAAGCCCCCACGAAACTGGCCACCGCCTTACCGCCCTTGAACCCCAGAAAAATGGGAAAAGCGTGCCCCGCCATGACTGCCAGTGCTGCCGCGCTCATCCAAAGCGTGCTGTTCTGCGTCATCCGTGAAGCGATCCAGACCGCTGCATACCCTTTCGCGATGTCGAGAATCAGCGTCGCAATCCCGACCGCCGGCCCGGTGGTCCGCAGAACATTCGTCGCGCCGATATTGCCGCTGCCCGAGGCCCGCACGTCGGCTCCGGTCCTCCACTTCACCAGCAAGTATCCGAATGGAATGGCCCCCAGCAGGTAGGCGATCAGAAGGGCCAGGAGCGCGCTCATCTTTGTGAAAAAGGAAACTCCGCAAGCTTAGTGTACACAGAACCAGTGGGCCTGAGCTGACTTTGATACAGGAAAAAGCTGTTCGCCTCGAAGCTGCCGAAATCCAGTAACGGCAGCGCCTCCGTGGTTTGGCGCAAGCGGTCCAGGTTGACCGGCTCTTTGATGCGCGCCAGCGTGAGATGCGGCGAGAACGGCCGGTTCTCGCTGGGGATTCCCAATGGCGACGTCGCCTTATCCGTTGCCGTAGCCAGGTCTTCGAGCCCCGGCGCTTCGATCCCGCACCAGAATACCCGTGGTGAGCGGGCATTCGGGAAAAAGCCCAGGTTGCGGATCCGCACCGCAATTGGCGCGCGCGGCTCGATCTGCTGCAATCCTTGTTTGAGCTCGTCGAACTGCTCGTCAGGCCAGTTGCCGATGAACTTGGTGGTCACATGCAAGTTCGCCGGGACACTCCACTGGATTCGCGCCGTGGGACGGAGGCGATCCAACAATCCGCTCAGGTTCTCGATGACATCGCCGGGAAGATCCAGTGCAGTGAACAGGCGCATGTATGGAAGAATTGTCTACGCGGACTCCAACCTATTAGGATATGCCCTTCGGTCCGATACTCAAGCGCGGCTTTTACGAACGGCCCACCGTCACCGTCGCCCGCGAACTGCTGGGAAAGGTGCTGGTGCATGGCTCCACTGCGGGCGTGATCGTCGAAACCGAAGCTTACCTCGGCGGAGACGATCTGGCAGCGCACTCCGCGCGCGGCATCACCGATCGGACCAAGGTCATCTTCGGACCGCCCGGTCACGCCTATGTGTACTTCATTTATGGCATGTACGAGTGTTTGAACATCGTCGCCGAACCAGCAGGCAAGCCAGGCTGCGTCCTCATTCGCGCCTTGGAGCCAGTCGCTGGCATCGATGTGATGCAGCGCCGCCGCCCGGCGGCCAAGCGCGTGCACGACCTGGCATCCGGTCCTGGAAAACTCACACTAGCCTTGGACATTACGCGGGGGCAGTACGGGGCCGACCTCACGCGCGGCGCCCTGGTGGTCCGCGAGCCGGCCGAAACCCACAAGATTGAAATCGAAGTCACGCCCCGCATCGGCATCCGCGAGTGTGCCGACTGGCCCTTGCGCTTCATCATCAAGGGGAACCCGTTCGTGAGCAAAAGCCGTGGTGCATGAGCCCACACAGTGGCCCTGGCCGCTGATACCAGATGATGATACGATGGCGACCGCATGAAACCCATCGCGCGCTATATCGAGGAAGGCCGCACGAGCTTGGACCAGCTCATCGCCGCGTCGGGGCTGGATGCGAAGCTGGTGAAAGCCATCGTCAGCGGCAACTACACCCCCAGCCCGGTGCAGCGGCAGCGCCTCGCCGCCGCAGCCGGGCTCTCGGTGGATGAGATTTCGTGGGGACATGCCGTCCCCGTCGAACACCTCCGAGGGAATGGCCCGCAGTGCGGGCGGCCCACCTAAATACAGCCTCCCCCTTTTACACCCGCCTAGAGATTTGGTAGGCTTATGGCCACTTTCTAATGGGCCCAGCGGGAACGGGTTCCCAACGGTGCCCTGAGCGCGAAGCACTGGCGCCGAAGGAGGGCCTCATGGGTACCGCCGTACGCGAGGACGCGTCGCTACTGACGCAATCTTCCTCGTTCGACCTGGAAGCGAAACCAGAGTTTCCGGGAATTCCCACAACTTCCGATGGCGCGGGCACCGTAGTATGGGTCGAGACCCACATCACTCAGGGCGCCTGCGCTTATCCCATCACATCCTCCACCACGATGGGCGGCGGTTATCAGACCGAGGTCGCCAACGGAAAACGCAATCTGTGGGGAGAAGAACTGGCATTCATCGAGCCGGAATCCGAGCATAGCGCCGCCAGCACCTGCGAAGGTTTCGCCGTGGCCGGCGGCCGGGTGACCAACTTCACTTCCGGGCAGGGCCTCATTCTTATGAAAGAGGTTCTGTACACGATCTCGGGCAAGCGCCTGCCCATTGTCTTCCATATCGGAGCGCGCGCGGTCACCTCTCATTCACTGAACGTACACGCCGGCCACGACGATGTGTATGGTGTGGCCGATTGCGGCTGGGGTGTGCTGTATGCCCGGAACGCGCAGGAGGCCGGCGATTTTGCGCTCATTGCGAGGCGCACGGCGGAAGAAACTGAAACGCCGTTTCTCAATGTGCAGGATGGGTTCCTCACCACCCACACGATCGAGAACGTCCTCCTGCCGGAACCCGAGCTGATGAGGCGGTACGTGGGTCATCCATCGGAGCGAATTCGCAACCTGATGGATCCGCAGATCCCGCTCATGTCCGGCGTGGTGCAGAACCAGGACAGCTATATGAAAGGCAAAGTGGCGCAGCGCCGTTACTATGACCGGGTGCTGCCGGCCTTGCGGGATGCCATGGACGAGTTCTACCGGTTAACGGGACGCCGGTACGACCTGGTGATGCCGTACCGGCTGGAAGATGCCGAGTACGCCATCGTGGGTTCCGGCTGCATGATCGAAACTGCGGAAGCCGGGGTGGATTACATGCGCGACCGCGGGATTAAGGTGGGTATCCTGCATATCACCTGCTTCCGGCCGTTCCCATCGGTGGAGGTGGTCAAAGCTCTCCGCCACGTCAAGGCCATGTCGGTAGTGGAGCGACTGGACATTCCGATGATGCAATCCAACCCGCAGTTATGCGAGATCAAGGCGGCTTTCGCCGACGCGATGGCGGGTACGCCGGGCTATCCCGAAGTTTGGCGGATGCCTGGATTCCTCGGCGGCTCGGCCGGCTTGGGAAGCCGCGATGTCCGCGCGGGCGATTTCCTGGCCATCGTGGATAACATGCGCAGTCCCCATCCGCGTCCCTATTTCACCGTCGGCATCAAACACGAAACCGCTTTACCGGTCGCGGTGGATCCGGATGTTCGTTCGCGCGGCTCCTTCTCGATGCGCGGCCATTCGGTAGGCGGCTACGGCTCTGTCACGACCAATAAGGTAATCGCAACCATCGCCGGCGAAGTATTCGGGCTCGACGTGCAGGCGTATCCCAAATACGGCTCGGAAAAAAAGGGCCTGCCGACCACCTATTACCTGACGATCGCCAAGGAACACATCCGCGTCCACTCAGAGCTCGAGCACGTGGAGTTCGTGGCGCTGAACGATGTCAACGCCTTCAACCTGGAAAACCCGCTGGCCGGTTTGTCACAAGGAGGGATGGTATTCGTGCAGAGTCACCGCACGGACCCGGCGGAAATCTGGGCATCCATTCCGGCGTGGGCGCGCCAAGCGATGTACGAAAAAGGCGTGCGCCTGTTTGCTCTCGACACCGTGGGCATCGCCAAGGAAGTCTCTTCCCGGGCGGACCTGCAGCAGCGCATGCAAGGCATCGTGCTGCTGGGCATCTTCCTGCGCGTCACCCCGTTTCAGGCCGAGCTGAGCTTGAGCGAGGAAGCGGTGTTCCGCGGCGTGGAGAAATCGCTGCGCAAGTATTTCGGGAAGCGCGGCGATCGCGTCGTGCAGGACAACCTGGAGGCCGTGCGGCGCGGCTTCCGCGAGGTGATCGAGGTGCCGCGCGAGGTTATGGAAGCAACCGCTCCAGCCGATCAGGCGAATGCGGCGTTGCGCGTAATGCGGGAGGGAGCATGACACCAGTGATTCCGCTGGAAGCCCGGCTGGCTGACATCACCGCTCATGTGGTGGATATCGCCGATTTCAATGAGCGCGTGGTCGGCGCTTACAATTCCGGCCTCGCCGAGCGAGGCCTTCCGGCCGACGACCAGACGGCCCGGAGCGTCGTTCCAGCAGCGACGGCCGCCCTCCGCGATTTCAGCTATATCGCGCCCGAGATCCCCGAATTCGTGGCGGAGAACTGCGTGGGCTGCATGGAATGCGTCACGCAGTGTCCCGATACAGCAATCCTGGGCAAAGTGGCGGAGCCGCCTCAACTCAACGCCCGGTTGGGGGAAATCGCCGACGAACCACTGCGAACACAAATGGCCGCCCAGTGGGTCAACACCACCAAGTATTTCACCGTGCCCGAAAAGAAAGGCCAGGGCGGCGGTAAGTTCGGTATCTTTATCGATCCGACCAAATGCAAGGGATGCGCCGAATGCGTCTCCGCGTGCGGCGATCACGATGCGCTGAAGATGATCCGCAAGACCGAAGAAAACCTCGGGTGGTACAAGAAGACGTTCCAGTTCTATAAATCCATGCCGGAAACACCAGCGCGGTTCATCAACGAGAAAGCGCTGGCCGATATGATGCTGGCGGAACGGTCTCTGCTGTATGTCGGCGGCGCCGGTTCCTGCATGGGTTGCGGCGAAGCTACGGCGCTGCGCATGATGCTCGCGGCCACCGGCTTTTTGTACGGCCCCGAAAGCATGGGGATCGTGGCGGCCACGGGCTGCAACACCGTCTATACTTCCACCTATCCTTATAATCCGTACGCAGTCTCGTGGACGAATTCGCTGTTCGAAAACGCACCTGCCGATGCCATGGGCGTGCGGGCCCGCTGGGATCAAATGGGCTGGCGGGATAAACGGCTTTGGATCGCGGGCGGCGACGGCGCCATGAACGACATCGGATTCCAGTCGCTTTCCCGGATGATGGCAGCCGGCGCGGATATTAAAGTCCTGGTGCTCGACACGCAGGTATATTCCAATACCGGCGGCCAGTCCTCCACCAGCTCGTATAAAGGCCAGGATGCTAAGATGAGTTTCCACGGGAGCGCCATACCCGGCAAAAAGGAAAGCCGCAAGGAACTGGCCAACATTTGCATGATGCACCGCGACGTGTATGTGGCCCAGACCACCTGCGCCCACATGAATCATTTTTATAAAGCCATCATGGAGGCCAACCAGTTCCCTGGCCCTGCCCTCATCAACGTATTCACTACCTGCCAGCCCGAACACGGCGTGGGGGACAATATGGCGGAGCACCAAGCCAAGCTGGCCGCCGATTCGCGCAGTTTCCCTGTCTTTATCTACGATCCGCGGAAAGGTCCGCGATTCCGCGACCGGCTGAGTCTGGTGGGCAATCCCAATGTCAAAGAGGATTGGTACGTCCACCCCAAGACCGGCGAGCAAATCGACTTCGTTTACTTCGCGCGCACCGAGGGCCGGTTCGCGAAGCATTTCGATAAAGATGGCCAGCCATCGCCGACTCTCCTGGCAGCCCAGGAGGAACGGCTGGAAAACTGGAGGCTGCTGCAGGATCTGGCCGGTATCAAGTAGGAGGCGGATCTCACTGCGGAGGGGAGGAACCACGATGTTCTCACTCGACGATCTCGTGCAGGTCGCGGAAGACCTGCGAAGACTTTCCGTAGATGCAGTCTACGCGATCCTCGACGGCCCGCACGGGGCGATCGAAGGATTGGAAATCGGCGACGACGATTTCTTCCCGTTGTGGGAATTGAGCCTGCCGGAGAATCAGGCGGCTTTAGAGCGGGCCGATTTCGCCGCGATTAAGGCGCGCCGGGCTGCCGATTGGTCGGTTGAGCCCCGAAGATATGCGGGCGGCGCAGCGCTGTAGAGTCAGCTTACCATCCGAGCCGTGACCGTAAGGGGGCGTCTACCGACGCTTTGATATAATCGTGCCCGCTGCCATCCGCTGCAGCAAAGTTCCGGCGAGAACATTATGTATATATCTGCATTTCATCTCATGCCACATCGGGAACTGCCCGATGATTTCGAGACACGCTATCCATCGGTATGGGTCACGCCGCCCTTCCATGAGTTGGCCGATCCCAAGCGCATCGGCCAGTTTTACAACTGGACGTTCGACGAACTGATCGCCGCGGCCCAGGCTGGCGCAGACGGCATCTGCACCAACGAACACCACCAAAATGCTTACGGCTTTATGCCGAGCCCTAACTTAATGGGTTCCGTGCTGGCACGCGCCACCAATGGAATCGACTGCGCCATCGTCCAAATGGGCGCCAGCCTGCCGGGCACGCAGCCGCCCATCCGCATAGCCGAAGAATACGCCATGATCGATTCCATCAGCGGCGGACGCCTGGTTGCCGGCATGCCGCTCGGCACGCCCATGGACATCAACATCTGCTATGGCGTTACACCAATCGAGCAGCGCGAGCGCTACCGCGAAGCGCACGACCTGATCGTTAAGGCTTGGACATCGCGCGAGGTCTTCCCCTGGAACGGTAAGTACACGCAGTTGCCCGCCGTAAACCTCTGGCCGCGGCCGATTCAACAGCCGCATCCGCCTATTTGGATCCCCGGCTCCGGCAGCACCAGCACCTTCGGCTACACCGCCGAGCACAATTACTGCTACTGCTTCCTCAGCTACTTCGGGTACAAGAGCGCGGCCCATACGGTCGACAAATACTGGGATGTGTGCCAGCAGAAGGGGCGCGATGCCAACCCCTACCGCCTGGGCTTTCTGCAACTGGTCGGCGTCTCCGACACCGATGAGCAGGCCGAGCGCGACTACGCCCGCCACGTCGAGTACTTCTACCATAAGCTGCTGGGCCACGTGCCGCCGGAATGGTTGGGAATACCGGGGCACCAGGACTATCAGAGCCTCTCGAACGCGGTGCGCAATCCCATGGCGGCGCAGGCGTTCTCTTCGCTCAAGCAAAAGCGCTACAAAGACTTGATGAACGACCGATTCGTGATGTGCGGCAGCCCGGCCACAGTCCGGGATTCGCTCAAGGACCTGATCGAGCGTCTGCGCGTAGGCAACCTCATGGTTCTGCTGCACATGGGATCGATGAATCACGAGGAGACTTTAAAGAACATCAGCCTGTTCTTCCGCGAAGTCGCTCCCGCGATACGCCCCAAGTGGGATGACGAATGGGAGAACCAGTGGTGGCCCGCCGGGCTGCGGAAGAAAACCTTGCAAGGAGCAACCGCATGACGGCCGTCAGCGATCGCCGTGTACCCGTCTGGCAGAAAAAGATCAACGGAAATATCAAGGTGGCCGGCAGCGGCTCGCCTGTCGTGTTTCTGCATGGGGCAGGCGGCCTGATGTTCGATGAATTCCTGGAAGCACTCGCCGCGCGCCACACTGTCTACGCGCCGGAACATCCCGGTACCACACTGGGTGACCCGGATGCCGTCGCGCACCTGGATAATCTTTGGGACCTGGTGCTCTACTACGATGAACTCCTGAAGGGCCTCGGCCTGCCCGCCGTCCCGGTAATTGGGCACTCCTTCGGCGGTATGGTGGCCGCGGAATTGGCGGCGAACAGCCCCGAGCGCGTCAGTAAGCTCGTCCTCATGTGTCCCATCGGGTTGTGGCGCGACGATGTTCCCATTCCCAACTGGATGACGGTCACGCCCGCCAGCGATCTCCCCAAGTACCTCTTCTACGAGCCCGACGGACCGTTGGCTAAGCAGATATTCGGGCAGCCCGATGTGGATGGGCAAATCCGCATGATCTGGTCGATGGCGTGTACCGGCAAATTTGTCTGGCCCATTCCCGATAAGGGCCTCAAGAAGCGCATACACCGCATCCAAGTGCCGACGCTGGTGCTATGGGGCAAGCAAGACCGGCTGGTGCCGTTCGCCTACGCCCAGGAATTCGCCAGCCGCATTCCGAGCGCGCGCGTGGAAACCATCGACCAATCGGGCCACTTGCTGACAGCCGAGCATCCCGGACGGGTGGCGAGCTTGATCGAGGAGTTCCTGGGGCCGGCTTGAGCCTGCCGCTCAGCAGCCGTGCTCTTCGCGATGCCTGCGATACTTCTCGAACAGTTCTCTTGCCTCGCAGCGTAGCGCCTTGTGCCTTAAGGAAAGGGAAGTAAATTCGTCACGATTGTACGTTCCGGCGACGGCAGCCGCCCCCCTGGTAACGCCAGAGAGCTCTGCGGTGGCAGCATTCAGCGTTCGCAACAGGCGCGCACGCTCAGGGCAAATGCCGCCAGCATATCTGCCTGCGGCGCTGGGCCGGAGTTCGAGGGACTCATCGGTCCGCGCCAAATCGCACCGAAACACAATGTCCACGCAGTAACAAGTATACTCGGAATTTCCCGAGGTTGGCTCAGTTCCGGACGGTAGACTTGCCGTAAGCGATCGCACGCCAATTTCGGTGACACTCTACGAAACCCCCAAACTGTTTCTGGGACAGCATCGAGTGTCCCCAAAATTCATTCCGTGAAAATAAAGAAGTTTTATGGGCGCAACTTGTGGCCGGAATGAAGACCATTTGGGGATTTCGTAGACTGTCACCGAAATTGGTTGGGGGACGTTTGGCGCGTATTTCTGCAAACGTTCCGAAGCAGCCAGGCCGCGCGCCATGGATACACGCTTGCTAAGGTAGTTCGGAAGATGCCACGAAGCATTTTGCCGGGGAAGCCGTACCCGCAAGGCGCCACCTGGGACGGCACAGGGGTGAACTTCTCGCTCTATTCCGAAGGCGCCACGGGAGTGGAGTTGTGTCTATTTGAAGACGTCACTTCCAACGACTGCGAAGTGATCGCCGTCCGTGAATCGACCGGGTACGTGTGGCATTGCTATCTGCCGGGCGTTAAGCTGGGACAATTGTACGGATACCGCGTGCACGGCCCCTACGAGCCGGAGCGCGGCCTGCGCTATAATCCGGCCAAGCTTCTGATCGATCCGTACGCCCGAGCCATCGCCGGGGCGCTCAACTGGGATGCCCCCGTTTTTGGTTACAAGCTGGGTGATGCCAGCCAGGACCTCTCCTGCGACGATCAGGATGACGCCTGGGGCGTCCCAAAGTGCGTCGTCACATCCTCCCACTTCGATTGGGAGAACGACCGGCCGCCCTTAACACTGCTGCACGATTCCATCATCTATGAGATGCACGTCAAGGGCTTCACCGCCCAGCATCCCGAGATCCCCGAAGAACTTCGCGGAACCTACGCCGGCATGGCCCATCCCGTCGCCGTCGAATACCTGAAGAATCTCGGTATCACCGCCGTCGAGTTAATGCCCGTGCATGAATTTGTCGACGACAAATACCTTCTGGATAAGGATCTCCACAACTATTGGGGCTACAATTCGATCAATTTCTTCGCTCCGGAGGCTTGCTACAGCGCTTTCGGGGATCGCGGCGAACAGATCGGCGAATTCAAACAGATGGTCAAGGCTCTGCACCGCGCCGGCATCGAAGTAATTCTCGACGTGGTCTATAATCACACCGCCGAAGGCAACCACATGGGCCCGACCCTCAGCTTCAAGGGGATCGATAACGCCACCTACTATCGCTTGGTTTCCGATCAGCCGCGCTATTACATGGATTACACGGGGACTGGTAATACTCTCAACGTGCGCCATCCGCAAGTGCTCAAGGTCGTCATGGACAGCCTCCGCTACTGGGTCCAGGAGATGCACGTGGATGGCTTCCGCTTCGACCTCGCCGCCGCCCTGGCTCGCGAACTTCACGAGGTCGATCGTCTCTCCGCTTTCTTCGACATCATTAACCAGGATCCCGTGATCTCCCAGGTCAAGCTCATCGCCGAGCCCTGGGACGTCGGCGAAGGCGGCTACCAGGTCGGCAAATTTCCGCCGTTATGGGCCGAATGGAACGGCCGCTACCGCGATGTGGTACGCCGCTATTGGAAGGGCGACGACGGCCAACTCGCGGAGCTGGGATATCGCCTCACCGGTTCCAGCGACCTGTACCAACGCGACGGCCGCCACCCCACGGCCAGCATCAACTTCGTGACCGCCCACGACGGCTTTACCCTGCGCGATCTGGTCAGCTATAACGACAAACACAACGAGGCGAATGGCGAAGACAACCGTGACGGCTCCAATGACAACCACTCCTGGAACTGCGGAACCGAAGGGCCCACCGAAGATCCCGCCATCCTCGACCTGCGAGACCGCCAGAAGCGCAATTTCCTGCTCACGCTGCTTTGCTCGCAAGGCGTTCCCATGATCTGCGGCGGCGACGAAATCGGCCGCACCCAGGGCGGCAACAACAACGCCTATGCCCAGGACAATCCGACCAGTTGGTACAACTGGGAAATCCGGGACCGCGATAAGTCCCTGCTCGAATTCACGCAGGCGTTGGTGAAACTACGCCGCCAGCATCCCAACCTCCACCGCCGCAAGTTTTTCCAGGACCGCAGTATCGACCCCGGCAAATCCGAACGCGAAGTCGAAGGGCGCCGGCTGCACGACATCACCTGGCTCCGTCCAGATGGCGGCGAGATGACCCCCGAGGAATGGAACGCCGGCTGGGTGCGCTGTATCGGTGTGCGGCTCAATGGCCGCACTCTCGACGACGTCAACGGAGTCGGCGAGCCCATCCGCGATGAAAGCTATATGATCCTCCTCAACCCGCACCATGAGTTGATCAAGTTCTACATGCCGCGTCACAACGGAGCTGCCTGGCAACTGCTCGTAGATACCGCAGACCTCGATCACAATAAGGAGAAGCCGGTGATCGCAGGAGGAGATTTCTACGAGCTGACCGCGCATAGTAGCGCCTTGCTTCAGGAACTGAACGATTGATGCGCCGCCGCTACCCGATTGGGGCTGAACCCGCTCCCGAAGGCGGCGTTCATTTCCGCGTCTGGGCCCCCAAACGCCAGAAGGTCGAAGTTGTCCTCGACGGTGGGGCCGGGGCTTCTGCCCTGCCGCCGCCCTTCGGGGCGGCGCAACTTACTCCCGAACCCAGGGGCTACCATTCCGGTCTCGTTCCCTCGGCCTCCGCCGGCTCCTTCTATAAGTTCCGCCTCGATGATGGCGATTCCTTCCCCGATCCGGTTTCCCGCTTCCAGCCACAGGGTCCGCATGGGCCTTCACAAGTCATCGATCCCTCACGCTTCCCCTGGCGCGACCGTGATTGGCGCGGCGTTTCACTCCCAGGCCAGGTCATCTATGAGCTCCACCTCGGGACTTTTACGCGCGAAGGCACGCTCGAAGCCGCCCGCCGCGAACTCCCGGAACTCGCCAATACCGGAATCACCGTCGTGGAGCTCATGCCGGTCGCCGATTTCCCGGGCCGCTTCGGCTGGGGATACGATGGCGTGGGTTTGTTCGCGCCGGTTGCCATCTACGGCTCACCTGACGACCTCCGCCGGTTCATCGATGATGCTCACCAGCTCGGCATGGGCGTCATTCTCGATGTGGTCTATAACCATGTTGGTCCCGATGGCAACTACCTCAAGCACTTTTCCGAGGATTATTTCACCGACCGTTATAACAACGAGTGGGGCGAAGCCATCAACTTTGACGGGCCAAACTCCGAACCAGTCCGCGAATGGGTCGTCACCAATGCGCGCTACTGGGTAGAGGAGTTCCACTTCGATGGCCTGCGGCTTGACGCCACGCAGCAGATCTTCGACGCCTCGGCGGAAAATATCATGGCCGCGCTGACACGCGCCGCCCGCCAGGCCGCCACACCGCGCAGCATCATCGTCGTGGCAGAAAACGAAGAGCAGCACAGCCAACTCGTCCGCCCCGCCCGATCCGGTGGCTACGGGCTGGACGGCCTATGGAACGACGATTTCCACCACAGCGCCCGAGTAGCTCTCACCGGTCGTCATGAAGCCTATTACTCCGGTTACCGGGGCAGCCCACAGGAGCTTATTTCGGCTGTGAAATATGGCTATCTGTACCAGGGCGAGTATTATACCTGGCAAAAGAAGCGGCGGGGCTTGCCGTCGCTCGATCTGCCGCCCCAACAATTCGTCACGTACATCCAAAACCACGACCAGATCGCTAATTCCTGCCGAGGCCAACGCCTCCACCGCGTCTGTACGCCGGGATCCTATAAAGCCATGACCGCCATCTTGCTGCTGGCTCCCGGAACCCCCATGCTGTTTCAGGGGCAGGAGTTCGCAGCCTCCAGCCCCTTCCACTTCTTCGCAGACCACAATCCGGAGCTGCGGAAACTCGTACACGAGGGGCGCATCAAGTTCCTCTCGCAGTTCGAAAGCCTGTCCCAGCCGGAAATGCGCGCATTTCACGAGGATCCCGGCAACCCCGCAACTTTCGAGCGCAGCAAGATCGATTTCCGCGAGCGCGAGCGCCACGCGCCAATTTATCAGTTGCACAAAGACCTCCTCCGGCTTCGCCGCGAGGACCCCGTGTTCCGCAGGCAACAGCGCGGGCTGGTCGATGGCGCGGTGCTTTCCGAAGCTGCGTTTGTCCTAAGGTTCTTCGGGGAGGCGGGCGACGATCGGCTCCTGCTTGTCAACCTGGGCACCGATCTGCACTTCGAGCCGGCTCCCGAACCGCTGCTCGCGCCCCCGGAGGAGCAGGATTGGCAACTGCTATGGTCCAGCGAAGACCCCCGTTATGGAGGCTGCGGTACACCGCCGGTGGAAAGCGAGCGGAATTGGCGCGTTCCCGGGCACGCCGCTGTCGTAATGCGCCCAACGACTCGCACCGAGGGGCTAGGCCATGCATGAACCCGTGCGCGTGCTGCCGAAACGGCAAGTGCCCGATCCCGAAGCGGACCCCCATCTTTCCGAAGAGTGGCTGGTTACCAACGGCCTTGGCGGCTATGCCTCCGGCACCGTTACTGGGGCTATCACGAGGCGCTATCACGGCCTGCTCATCGCCTCCTTGACGACTCCGCGCGGCCGCATGATGATGCTCAATGGCCTGTCCGAACGCGTGCGGCTGCCCGACCGCCGCGTCGTCTACACGGGCGCCGAAGAACTAGCCGGCATCACTCCCGAAAACATCATCCCGGTTGCCGAGTTCCGTCTGGAAGGCGGCCTGCCTGTGTGGCGGTACGAAGTCGATGGCTTCGTCTTAGAAAAACGTCTGATCCTTCCGTATAAGCAGAATACCGTCCACGTCTATTACCGCGTGCTGGCGGGGCATGGAACCATGCGGCTAGGGCTCCGGCCCGCCATTCACTTCCGCAAGCACGATGACCCCGTCAGCACTCCCGAGCCGCACCAATACGTGCTTACGGTTTGCGATGACGAGTTTGAGATCACTTCCAGCAAAGAGCTTCCCATCCTTCGCTTGTTGATCCAGGGACCCTCTGCCGCTTTCACGTTCGACCGCAAGGAGACCGACGATATTCGCTATCGCACCGAGCAAAGCCGTGGTTATGAATGGCGCGGCTCTTTGTGGAGTCCGGGATATTTCCGCTCCGATCTCGGCGCCGGTGAGTCCACGATACTGACCGCATCCACCGAGAGTTGGGAGACCGTTCGCGCACTCAGTCCCGAAGATGCGTTTCATGCTGAGCTGGAGCGGCGCAGTCATCTCGTATCAGCCGCCTCCCCCGCCGCCGAAAGCGGCGCCGGCGCCGAACTGGTGCTTGCCGCCGACCAGTTCCTGATCACCCCCGTTGGGCGCGTGGAGGATACCGCTCGCGCGCATGCGTCCGGAGATGAAGTGCGCACAGTGATCGCCGGCTATCACTGGTTTACCGATTGGGGCCGCGACACCATGATCAGCCTTGAAGGGCTCACCTTGGCGACCGGCCGCCACATCGAGGCTGGTTGGATCATTCGCACGTTTTCTTACTACATTCGCGATGGCCTCATCCCCAACCTGTTTCCGGAAGGCGAGCACGATGGGTTGTACCATACCGCCGACGCTACGCTCTGGTATTTCCATGCCATCCACCGTTACGTGCAACTCACCGGCGACCGCGGCACGCTGCGCCGCGTTCTCCCAAAGCTCGTGGAGATCATCGACCACCATCGCCACGGTACTCGCTTCGGCATCGCAATGGACGACTCCGATGCCCTCCTACGGCAGGGCCAGCAAGGGTATCAGCTCACCTGGATGGACGCCAAAGTGGACGATTGGGTCGTCACGCCGCGCCGCGGCAAGGCCGTCGAAATCAACGCGCTTTGGTACAACGCGCTCTGCCTGCTCGAGTTGTGGCTCCGCGAAGAAAACGACGAAGCCCAGGCGCGCGAGGTCGGAGCACTCGCCGCGCGCGCCCGTGAATCCTTCAACAGGCGCTTCTGGTACGAACAGGGCGGCTATCTCTACGATGTGGTGGATGCCGAAACCGGCGGCAATGACGATGCCTGCCGCCCCAACCAGGTGATGGCCATTTCGCTCGATTTTCCCGTACTCGACCAAGCCCGCTGGAAAGCCGTGATAGACGTGGTGACGGAGCGCCTTCTCACGCCCGTCGGGCTGCGCTCGCTCGCTCCGGGCCATCCTGACTACAAGCCCAAATATTACGGCGATCTCCGCTCGCGCGACGCCGCCTACCACCAGGGCACGGTCTGGGCTTGGCTGATCGGCCCATATATCGACGCTTGGCTCAAACTGTATCCCGAAGATCTCGCCGGCGCGCGCCGTCTGCTGGCCGGCTTTGTCCCCCAACTGGAACAGGCGTGCATCGGCTCGATCAGCGAAATCTTCGACGCCGAACCTCCCTACACGCCGCGTGGCTGCATCGCCCAAGCCTGGAGCGTGGCCGAAGTTCTCCGCTGCTGGGTGAAAACGGCAACGTAACGGCTACTTTCCTTGCCGCCCTGTTATTCTTGAATTGCGAGGCCCAACGCATAACGATCGCGGCCAAATACGAGAGCGGCGTCTTCAAACCCTTGGAAGAAGTAAACCTTACGGAGGGCACCAGGGTCGAGGTGCAGATTCCTGACGAGCCGCCGCGCCGGGCTCCAAAATCCCTCCGCGAATTGGCAGCCTTTGGAATGTGGGCCGATCGCGATGATATCCCCGATGGCGTGACTTATGAAGACCGGATCCGGCAGCCACGTTACTGAAACCGCCATCTGATGCAGTACCTTGTTGACACCAACGTGATGGTGGACTTGATGAAGACGCATGCTAAATCCGCCGGGCTTCGAACTCTGGACGCCGTTATCGCCTCGACGGCCCTGGAGGAAGACCTCACGCTCGCGACCAAGAACCGCAAGCACTTCCAGATGATTCGTGAGCTGAAACTTGACGTGCCGAATTACTGAGACGCGAATTCTGGCGCGCCCGGAGAGACTCGAACTCCCGACCTACTGGTTCGAAGCCAGCCGCTCTATCCACCTGAGCTACGGGCGCACATCTTGATTTTATCAGAGCCGCTCCCGCGTACTGGTCGCTCGCGTTTAGTTGTAAAACGTACAGCACTAAGCGCCGTTCGCTTGCGTCCACACCATTCCCCGATTCCTGTACTGGATCGAACAACGCTCCTGCTGCGGTCGTTGAGTGGCTTGTTTGATATCGTTATGCTGAAACTTGGGATGGGTCAGAGGTGCACGCGCCCAAGGGGCCCTAAGTGGCTCTAGGTATCTGGCTCCGCCGTCGCTTCCGCGGTTAGAACCCTTCCTTTGCAGTCCCCCGGAAGTGTGGTTTTTGGATGCCTGCCAAGCACGTGCTTAAGGATCGCGATAAAAAGTTCCGCCTGCTCTTTGAAGACAACCCTCAGCCGATGTGGGTGTTCGACCTGGAAACCCAGGAATTCCTCGAAGTAAACGCCGCCGCCGCCGCGCTCTACGGCTACACTCGTGACGAGTTCCGGGGCATGCGCCTCTCCGACCTGCAAGGGGAGGAGGACGCCCGCCGCATGACCGCCGAAATCGGAGCCGATGCCCGGCCAGCCACCGGCGTGTGGCGCCAGCGCACGAAATCCGGCCGCTTTCTCGATATGGAAATGGCGATCCATGAAATCGAATACGGAGGGCGCAAAGCCGGGCTCGCCGTGCTCATGGATGTGACCGGCCGCCGGCAACAGGAAGACCAGCTCCGGCAATCCCAGAAGATGGAAGCCGTGGGCATGCTAGCCGGCGGAGTAGCGCATGATTTCAACAATCTCCTCACCATCATCACGGGCTACAGCCAACTGATGCTGAACAACCTCGGACCGAACGACCCAAACCGCCATTCGGCCGAGCAGATCATGAAGGCCGGCGAACGCGCCGCCGCTCTCACCAAACAACTTCTGGCCTTCAGCCGCCGGCAGGTGCTGCAGCCCAAAGTGCTGGATCTGAACCGGGTTGTGAAGAACTCCAGCTCGATGTTGCAAAGGCTCATAGGAGAAGATATCGACCTCCGGCTGGAACTGGATTCCGACCTCGGGCGAGTCAGTGCCGACCCCGGGCAACTCGAGCAGGTGCTCATGAACCTGGTGGTCAACGCCCGCGACGCCATGCCTAAGGGCGGGACGCTCACTATAGAGACCCGCAATCGCGAACTGGACGACGAATATGTCGCCACGCATCTAAACGTGAAGCCGGGGGCCTACGTGCAGTTGGGCGTGAGCGATACCGGCCACGGCATGGATGAAGCGACACGCGCCCGCTTGTTCGAACCGTTCTTCACCACCAAGACGGTCGGCAAGGGCACGGGGCTGGGTCTCTCCACGGTATTCGGTATCATCAGGCAGAGCGGTGGCAGTGTAGAGGTGTACAGCGAGCCAGGCAGTGGGACCTCTGTTAAGGTCTATTTGCCCCGCATGGATCAGCCGGCTTCCGTCGAAGCCGAGGTAGCCCGCCGCCAACTTGCGCGCGGCACCGAGACTATCCTGTTGGTCGAAGATGACGAGATGGTGCGCAACCTGGTGCGCGAGACTCTGGAGCGCGAAGGATACAAGCTGATCGACGCGGCCGATCCGGCGGATGCCGCGCGGATCGCGGAGACCTACCGAGGCCCTATTGACCTCCTGATCACCGATGTCGTTATGCCCAAAATCAATGGGCGCGATCTGGCGGAGCGAATCACGAAGCGGCGGCGCGAATTGAAAGTTTTGTACATGTCCGGCTACACGGACCATGCGATAGTAAATAGCGGCCTCTTGCAGAAAGAAGTGGCGTTCCTGCAAAAGCCGTTCACCCCCGCGGCACTCACCGAGAAAGTGCGCGAAGTTTTGGAGCAGAACGGCAAGATGCGTCACGCCGGCGAATAACCCGGCTCACAAGCCTCCGTACCAAACCAGAACCTTCTGCGCAGCCAGGCCAATGACCAGAGCCGCCGCACCAAGGAATGTCCCAAACGGCAGTTCGTAGGTGGCAGGATCTTTTCCACGCAGCCGGATATAGGTATAGCCGATTACCGATCCACACAGCGATCCGGCCACCAGCGTCAGTAGCGCGCCGCTCAGCCCCAGAAAGCTGCCTACCATCGCGATCAACTTCACGTCGCCTAGCCCTAACCCCTCGCGGTGGCGCACGCGCTGATAAAGCCAGCCGGCAGACCATAGAAAGAACGCCGGCACTACTGCTCCTAAGACAGCTTCGGCCAGCCATTGCGCCCGTCCCGAGTAGAAGAGTTGTGCCAGGCTCTCCGGCACCGGCACAAAAATCGCGAAGGCAAAGCCCAAGAGCGCGCCGCCGAGAGTGAGCTCATCCGGCAGAATGCGCTCTTCCAGGTCGGAGAAAATCAAGCCGACCAACAGGGCCGCAAAAACACACATCTTGAGGGCAACTGAGGTCGGTCCCAACTCCCAAACGAAGTAGAAGAATAGTAAGCCGGTCAGCAGCTCGACAACCGGATAACGCCAGGAGATCCGCGCACCGCAGTACCGGCAGCGGCCCCGCAGCGTCAGGTAACTGGCGATGGGGATATTGTCGTACCAGGCAATGGTCTTCTCGCAAGCGATGCAATGGGAGCGCGGCCGGACCACCGAAAGATCGCGCGGCCACCTGTGAATACACACGTTCAGAAAGCTGCCGATGAGCAACCCGAACAACAAAGCCAGCACAGCTTCCATCTACCTGAGCACCTCATCATAAACCTGGCGCGTGCGGCGAACCATGATATCGATGGTGAACCTCTCTTCAATGGTTTGACGGCCGGCTTGCCCCAAACGGCGGGCCAGACCGGGATTTGCCGTCAACTCCTGGATCGCAGCCGCGATCCGGCTGGCGGAATTCTCGACGAGGAGGCCGTTCTCGCCGTGCCGGATGACCTCCCTCAGGCCGCCTATGTCGCTGGCTATGACCGGTACGGCTGCCGACATCGCCAGCAGAGCGGCCGATCCCAGCCCTTCGGAATGCGTAATATAGACGAACAGCCCGGCCCTGGGCAGATCGCGCTCCAGTTGAGCAGTAAACTCGATCGGCACGCCAGCCAGGCGCGCGGCTTCGTGCGCCAGAGCGGCCCCTTTCTGCGTGTCCGCGGCATTGGCTGGCGCCAGTACGGCCGTTCCGTGAGCAGACTCCAGCAAAGGCACACCGTCATACACCACCGACACTTTTTGTGATCGCACTCCCGCCGCAACGAGCACCGACTTGACGTATTCGGATACGGCGATATAGCGCGAGGCGCGGCCATACTTCCAACCCGCTCGCGGTGCAAAAGCCACGCGTCGCGAAACCACCAGCGGCGTTCCCGGAGTAAGCAGGGCGAGAGTGTGACTGCGCGCGTCGTGCGCGTGAATCAGATCGCAGCTTCTGCTCCATCTCATGAGGTTCCGCACACCCAACGCCTCGACCTTCGAACCAGCCTTGCAAGCCATCAAAAACAGGGGAGACTCAGGCCGGGCCAGCAGGATGCATTCGAATCCTTCGCGCTCGAGTCCGGCGATCAGCCGGAGGACTTGCCATTGTCCCCCGCGCATTTCCCTGCCCGCATCGAGGTGCAGAACGCGCATCAGCTCATGTTTCTCGCTTTGGCGTATTTCAAAAACGTGTAGAACGCCGCCATGTAGCCGATGATGAGGCCTTCCAGCCCATCCTGAAAACCGCGCTGCAGGAAATAGCTGCGGACGAAAGTCCAGGGCGGCTCGATAATCAGGCGCAGCCAGCCGATGTGGACCTTACGCGCGGCGAGTTCCTGTGCGGCCAGAGTCGTGTACCGCTCCACTGTCTTGACGTGCTCGGAAAGCGAATCGCAGGTAAAATGCAGGAGATTGGTTTCGAGGTGGCCGATGCGTCCTTCGACGTGGACGCTCTCGTGCACAAAGTCACCCACCCACTTGGCTTTGTGCCGGTTGTAGAGCCTCACCTTGCGGTCGGGATACCAGCCGGAGTGCAAAATCCACTTGCCGAGATATTGTGCCAGCCGTGGCATGGTGTAGGCATCGTACTGCGGCCCCTTCTTCTTCACGTTCCAGATCTCGGCTTCGAGCGCTTCGCTCAGGGCCTCGTCAGCGTCCAGCGAAAGAATCCAATCGTGCCTGGCCTGCTCGGCGGCCCAGTTCTTCTGACCAGCGAACCCGCGCCAACCCGCCTCGATCACGCGCGCCCCCAGTTTTTCCGCCAATTCCACGGTGCGGTCCACCGATCCGCTGTCGAGAATCAAAATCTCGTCACAGCAGCGCAAGCTTTCGATGGCGCGGCCGATATTGCGCTCCTCATTGAGAGTGATGATCGTCGCCGTGATCTTCATAGCGGCCGAACTACAGGCCGGGGGCGATCGGCGCAAAGGTAAAACACAGAATGAAGATCGCCAGCGAAATCCAGCCGAGATTCCGGCGGCTGTTGCCCAACTCGGCGTCGTCGTACACCACGGGATGGCGGCGGCCCCAGAACAGCAGAACCGCCCAGAAGAGCCATACCCACCAGAAAAAGATGCCGAGAGGGATGAGTGCGACGATCGCGATGCCGGAAACGAGCTTATGCTTGTCGCCCACGAGCGCATACAGAATGTGCCCACCATCCAACTGGCCAATAGGAAGCAAATTCAGGGCGGTCGCAAAAATGCCAATCCAGGCTGCCCGCCCTACGGGGTGCAAATAAATGTCGCCCGCCGACGCGCCCGGAAAAATGCTTCGTTCCAGCAGCCATTGCAACAGTGGCACGCCGAAATGTAGAGTGCCCTGGTGGCCGATGCCCGGTATCAATTTCGAAAATGCCAACCCCACTGAAAGCGCCGGCAATAGAAAGACGAAGCCGGCGAGCGGGCCGGCGATACCGATGTCGAACAGAACGCGTTTGGAGTAAATGGCGGAACGGATGCGGATAAAAGCGCCGAAGGTCCCGGTGATCGAGGGCGCCGGGAGGAAGTACGGCAGGCTCGCATCCACCCGGTAATAGACCGCCGCCAAATAATGTCCGAATTCGTGGGCCAGCAGGATGGTGGCGAGTGTTAACGAAAAAGGCAAACCTTGCAACAGTTCTGCAGGATGACGCCACGCCCGGATGTAGGCATCGAAACTGTGCTCCACTTCAAACGGCAGATTGCGGTCGAAATCGTACTGCAACGCCGAGCCCACGACAGTAGTGGTGAGCAAAGTCAAGACAAACAGCAGGCCGTGCAGCCAATAGCGTTCGCGCGTGCGGGCCTGCACCGGCAAAACCTCCGCGCCGGTGAGCTGCGGAGCATAAGAAGGGTAAGGGGCCGGGGAAAAATCCTGTGGGGACACGTTCAATCTAGCCGTGCAGCAATTTACTGCAGGGTCTGTAACTCCTTGCCCGGCTTGAACCGCACGGCCTTGCCCGGAGGAATGGAAACCTCCGCACCCGTGCGGGGGTTGCGGCCAATGCCGGTCTTGCGGGGCTTTACATTGAAAACGCCAAAGCCGCGCAACTCGATGCGGTCGCCCTGCTCCAGAGCCCTTTTCATGGATTCGAAGACCGTTTCGACCGCCATTTCGGCTTTAGTTTTGGTGATGCCGGTTTTGTTGACTACTTCGTTGATGATGTCCAGCTTGATCAAAACAGCCTCCTGCACACCCGGAGCGAGCGGACTCCGATAGCGACAACCATATGATAGGATTGAATTTATCTCCATGTCAAGCGAGGCTTTCCAGCGCAGCCCTGCACCGGTTTCGAGAGACGAGTTCCGCCGCGCCTGTGGCCGGTTCGCAACCGGCGTGTGCATCGCCAGCGTTCTGGACAGTGCCGGCGCTCCCCACGGGCTTACTGTAAGTTCGTTCGCATCCGTGTCGCTGGAACCTCCCTTGATTCTCATTTGTCTTGGGCACGCCGTCACCAATATTGAGGATTTCCGCGAAGCACACCATTTCGGAATCAGCGTCTTGAGCGCAGGCGCCCGGCGCATCTCCGACCGTTTCGCGCAAAAAGGACATGACCGTTTCGACGGGGTCGAATGGAAATCCGGAGAAACCGGCGTGCCATTGATTGCGGGCGCGCTGGCGGCGCTTGAGTGCACCGTTTACCAACGATTCACCGCCGGCGATCACGACATTTTCGTCGGCGAGGTGGTGCGGGCCTGCGTTAACGAAGGCGAGCCGCTCATTCACTACGCCAGCCGCTACCGCAAACTTTCGGACGAGTAGCTTGGACGTGCCGCGCCCGCCGCGGCCTCACCAAGACCCAGACGCGACTGCCCGCCGCGTGTCCGGATTACCGTCTCAGCACGGCGTGATTGGGATCCAGGCTTACCTTGAGCGGCTGCTGCGAAAGCGCCACCGTAAAGCTAACTGGTTCGTTACTGGCGCGGACCCACCGCATCACTGTCTTGCCGCGCGCCACTTGAATTTCAACCGGGACAAGCGCCGTGAAGTCCTCAGACACGTCGGTTTGGGCCAGCGTTCCTACCACTCGCCAGGAAGGAGCCTGTCCCTTCACCGAATAGTTCAACTTCAAGCCAGGAATGCCCGTGCTATAGACCCACTGTTCGAAGAAGGTTTCCAGCTTAGGGTCATCGGATTGCGGCGGCAGGAATTCGGCCGCCAACAAGCGAAACTGCTCCGTCGAGATTTCTGCATGGCGGTAACGTTGGAGAATCGCGGCCAGAAACGAGAAGAAACGCTCGTCTCCCATGCGCCGGCGGAGCATATGGAGTATCCAGGAGCCTTTGCCGTATGTGATGGTGCGCCAGGCGCGCGGCTCCAATGAACTCTCGAGGCGCGTGCCTAGCACGATTGGGCCTGCTGAATCCACGGGTTCCCCGTTGTCCCGTTTTGCCAGAAGCTGGGAGCGGTATTCGTCCAGCAGCATTTCCATTTCATGCCGGCCGTGGCTCTTTTCCAGGTACAGCATGGCGGAATAGTTGGCTAGAGCCTCCATCAGCCATTCATCGTGATACGAAGCGCCCGTCACTTGGGCGCCCCACCACTGGTGAGCGGTTTCGTGCGCCTGCAGCACATCATCGTAGAACAGCGTCTCATCCCTGCCCAGCCGGGCATCGTTCGGACTTACGTACGAACGGGTCGAGAGATAAATGAGGCCCGGATAGCCTTGGCCGAAATTCCCGGAGATCGGCGAGACCGTCAAATGCGAGAGCGCCGGCGGGCCAAACTTTGATGCCAGGAATTCCACCGTATCGCTCATGCCGGAGGCCAGCTTGGCAAGCCGAGCCAAAGGATCGACCACGACCGGTACCGTCGCCACCGTGTCGTTGAGCAGCACGCCGCGGCCGCGCCGCGCTCCGATCGGGGGTGTGGGAGCCGGAGCGGTAATCACCTGCCGCGGCTGCAAAGCCGGCTCCAATGTCCGGTTGGCGCACACATCCACCACGTAGTTGCCGCGCGTAGCCACCGCATGCGCGTAATCGCCGAGATTAAATCCTGCCACGCGGATCGGGACAGCGGGACGACGGTGCGTAATTCGCCAATCTCCCTCAGTCCGGTCGTCCACCACTTCGCCGGGAGTTACCAGTTCCAAATCGCGCGGATAACGGAAGGTCAGGTCGTACGTAGCGAACTGAGACCCCAGCGAGGGATACCAGTTCGACCGGGCGGTGACATAAAACGTTCGGTTTCCGGCGTCGAGGATCGCTTTGCCCTCGTGGTGGAACTCGAATTCGTGTTCCACGCCATCGCGTAATGGCGCCCCCGGCGCAACCAGGAACAACGCGTTTTCGCCCCGCGCGGGTCCGGCTGCGTCACTGCGCTGCAGCACTTCTGCCGGGACGCCATCCACGGTCACTTGGCCGACCTTCATCTCTTGCGCTATGTTGAAAGGCACCGCACGGATCGCATCGGCTGCGATTTTCACCTTCACCCGCGTGACTGCGCTCAAGGTCAAGTCCGGCTGCACGGTCGCTTGAATCCGGAAGGCGCTCAAATCCGCGTGCAGAGGAGTCGGCGCCCGGCCGTTCCGCGCGGATCGCGCCGGAAAGTGGGCCCAGATATCGAAAAAGGTGAGACCGTTCCTCTGTGCGAATTGGCCAGCGGCGATCTGGTCGGGGTTTTCGGGATCATAGATGACTTCGAAGTTGGCGTTTTTCGCGCTCCGAAAGATCCCGCTGAAGAAATCCGCTTTGCGCCCCGGAGCGTTCAGCAGGTCGAGCACCAGCCTCGTGTCGTAACTTGCCAGGAAATTCCGAACCGTGGGGCTCCATCGCTCATCCATCAAAGCGCCCACTTCGGGCACTTTCTTGTTGGCCGGGTTCTTGGGCATTTGCGCCAGCAGGGTCTGATATTGGTCGCCTGTGAATACGAACAAGGCAGACGAAAAATGTTCGTCGAGAATTGGGCTCCCCGTATAACTGGCCAGCGACCGGCGCTCGGCCAGCGTGGGAGGGCGCAAGAGCACTTCGCCGTCCCCACCTTCCACGTCCGTAGTGAAAATAGCGTTCACCGGGCGCCCCGCCACTGGCTTCCCAAACATCAGGTAGCCGTCGGTGAGGTAGACGCTGATCTCCTCCTTCGTCAGTGTGAGGTCGCGGACTCGATAGCAGGCATCGCGGTCGAGCGCATTTTCCCGAATGGCGCGCGCCAGATCATTCGCGGGGCCGGCGGCAACCGGTAGTGATATAGCCACGAGCCAGAAGAGGACCCTCCGCATATATTCTTCAGTCTACTCGGATGCCGAAGCGATCTGCGCACCTCCACTTCCCCGCCCCGCCGGTCTGGCGAGCTCCGGATGATACACTCGCCCTTATGCTTCAGACTCTCGCGGGCATTCGTGTGCTGGATCTCAGCACCATCGTCGCGGGGCCCGCAGCCAGCATGGTATTGGCCGATCTCGGAGCAGACGTGATCAAGGTCGAGCCACCCGCCCGCGGGGAGGATGGCCGCGCTATGGGTCCTCATCGCGGCTCGTGGGGCGCCTATTTCACGGCGCTCAATCGTGGCAAGCGCTCCATCGCTATCGATATCCGCCAGTCGCAAGGCCGAGAAACCGTGCTTCGCCTGGCCGAAAGCTGCGATGTATTTCTTGAGAATTTCCGCGGGGGGAAAGCGGCCGATCTGGGCCTCGATGAAACTTCCATTCGCGCCCGCAAACCGGAGGTCATTTACGCTTCGCTTTCCGCTTATGGCCCTTCTGGCCCGGATTACACGAGGCCGGGTTACGATGCCGTTCTGCAGGCCAGAACCGGCATCATGAGCATCACCGGGACCGGAGATGTCCCCATCCGCTCAGGAGTTTCGATTCTCGACCTGGGCACCGGTGTATGGATGGCCCTCGGCATCCTAGCCGCGCTCCTGGAGCGCCAGCGGTCCGGAAAAGGCCAGCGCGTCGATACCTCGCTCATGCAGACCGGCGTAATGCTAATGTCCTATCACTTGCTCTACCGCCAGTTCGCAGGTGTAAACCCCGTTCCGCAAGGGTCGCGTCACACTGCATTTGCGCCCTACGGCGCCTACCGGGCGGCGGACGGCGCCATCATGATCGGCATCTCCAGCGATAACGCCTTCCAGCGCCTGGCTGACGCTTTAGGCAAGCCAGAATGGGCGGCAGACCCGCGCTTTCGCACCAACGCCGATCGGGTCCGCAATACGCCTGACCTCGATCGCTCCATGGAAGCCGTGCTGCGCAGCCGACCGGTCTCCCATTGGACCGCGGTCCTGGACGGCTACGGAGTCGCCAACGATCCCGTACAGAACCCCGAGCAGGTTTTGGCCGACCCGCAAGTCGCCGCGGTGGGTCAACTCTCTGAACTGCTGCTCGACGCCGAGCCGGCGCTGGTGCCGAACCTGCCCCTCGGGCTTTCGCGGACGCCGCCCGCGATGCAAGGTCCTCCACCGCGCGTGGGCCAACACACGCAGGAAATCCTGGCGCACGCCGGTTTCTCCACCGAAGAAATCGAGGGTCTAATCGACGCCGGAATTTGCAGCACCGCGCAACTTGCGTCAGTACGGGGGGAGAAGTAGCTTGCTGACCTCTATCGCCGAACGTGATCTCATTGTCAATACCGTGCGCCAGTTCGTTGCCCGCGAAGTGATCACCGTCGCTTCGGAGATGGAGCACCGCAACGAATATCCTCACGACCTGGTTCGCCAGATGCGTGAAATGGGCCTGTTCGGCTTGAACATCCCCGAAGAGTATGGCGGGGCCGGCGTTGATACCACCACCTTTGCCATGGTGTTCGAAGAGGTCGCGCGCGGCTGGCTGGGCTTGGCCGGCGTGATTGGCAGCAATTCCGTGATGTGCGACGTGGTGGTCCGGTTCGGAACCGAGGAGCAGAAACGCCGCTGGCTGCCTGGTATGGCATCCGGGGAAAAGCGCGGCGGCATTTGCCTCAGCGAACCCAATGCCGGTACCGACCTGCAAAACATCTCCACCACTGCCACCCGCGATGGCGCCGTGTACCGCGTCAACGGTTCGAAGATGTGGATCACCAACACGCGCCAGGGCAACACGTTTCTGTTGCTGGCCAAGACCGATCCTTCCGCCCAACCCACGCACCACGGCATGAGCGCGTTCATCATCGAAAAGGGCGCGCCCGGCATGAACGTCGGACGCGATATCGACAAGCTCGGATATAAGGGAGTCGAGACCTGTGAACTGCACTTCGATAGCTTTCCCGCGCCGGCCGAAAATCTGCTGGGCGGCGTGGAAGGCCATGGTTTCAAACAGGTGATGACCGGCCTGGAAGCGGAGCGCCTGAACGTGGCGGCGCGCGGCCTGGGTGTCGCCCGCGCGGCATTTGAGGAGGCCATTCGCTACGCCCAGCGGCGCGTCACCTTCGGCAAGCCCATCGCCGAATACCAGACGATTCAAAACAAACTAGCCGACATGGCCACCCACATCGAAGCCTCGCGCCTGCTCATCTACTCCGCCGCCGAGAAGCGCGATCGGGGCGAGCGCTGCGACCTCGAAGCCGGCATGGCCAAGCTGTTTGCCACCGAAACCGCGGCGGAAGTCACCCTGGAAGCCATGCGCATCCTGGGCGGCAATGGCTATTCCAAGGATTTCCCGGTGGAACGTTACTACCGCGACGCGCCGCTACTGGTCATCGGCGGCGGCACCAATGAACTGCAGCGTTTGATTATTGCCCGAAATCTTCTCAAGAAGTATCGCGACAATGGGTGAGCGTGAAGCTGTGAAAAAACGCGGGGACACTACCGCCGCGGGAGAGAGCGACAGGACTACGACACTGGCCGCGTAATGTCCCCGCATTTATTCACAGCGTCGGAGCCTGAGACATGGAATACACACGAGAGTTGGCCGCCTTTTTGCACGGTATCAAACCCGAAAAGTTGCCCCTCGAGGTGCTCGATCGCGCCCGCTATTTCCTGCTCGATTACATGTCAGTCGCGGTGCGGGGATCACAGGAGGAATCGGCGCGTGCCGTCCAACGCATGGTCGAGCGCCAGGGTGCCCCTGGCTGCGCTACCGTGATCGGCACCCGCATTCGCACACTACCAGGCTTGGCTGCGCTGGCTAACGGAACCGCTTCCCACAGCATCGAAATGGACGATACCCACAGCGGCGGCTCCATTCACCTGGGAACCGTGATGTACTCCGCCGCCTTCGCGCTGACAGAAACGATGCCGGAAACACCGGCCGATCAATTCCTTGCCGCCGTTGTGGCGGGCTATGAAATGGCGGCGCGTCTGGCCATGGCGGCCCAGCCGAGGGAGCATTACGCGCTGGGCTTCCATCCTACGCCAACCTGCGGCGTGTTCGGCGCGGCGGTGACTGCGGCCAAACTTCTCGGCCTCACCCTGGAACAAACGATAAACGCGCTGGGGATAGCGGGAAGCATGGCCGCGGGTAACCTGGAATTCCTGGCCGGAGGGGCTTGGACCAAGCGCCTCCACCCGGGGCTCGCCGCTCACAACGGCATCCACGCCGCGATGCTGGCGGCCGAAGGATTCACTGGTCCGCACCTCGTTCTCGAAGGCCGCGACGGCTTTCTCCACGCCTACTCGCGAAAACCTCTCCCCGATTTGCTAACCCAGAATCTCGGAAAATCCTTCGAAATCCTGCACACCGCCGTCAAGCCGCACGCCTGCTGCCGCTACATGCAAGGCCCGATCGACGCAATCCTCGCCACTGTTATGGAACAGCATATTGAGCCGAGCCAAGTGCGCAAAATCGAGGTGGCAGTGCTCGAGGCCGGTTGGGGACTCGTGGCCGAGCCGGGGCAAACCAAATATCACCCGGAGTCCATTGTTGATGCTCAATTTTCGATGCCCTTCGGCGCCGCCGTAGCCGTGCTCCATGGAGCCGCCGGGCTCGGCCAGTTCACGCTCGACGAGATCCGCTCGCCACGCGTGAAGGAAATGATGGGCCGCGTGGTATTGGAAAAAGACCAGCGCATGGAAGAAAATTACCCGCGCGAGTGGCCGGCTCGGGTGAAGATTCACCTCAACGACGGGCGGAGCTATGAAAAATGGGTGCGCTATCCCAAAGGCGATCCCCAAAATCCGCTGACGTGGGACGAAATGGCGGGCAAATTCCGTTCGCTGGCGGGCGGGGTCCTTTCCGAAGAGCGCTGCGAAGAGATCATCCGGAAAACCGATGCCGCCAAGCCCGGTGCGCTACCGGCTCTTTGCGTTGAAATTTAGCAGCCCTCACGCGCGCCGCACGCTACGATGGTATCGATGATGCCCAACCAGCCAGGCATGCCCCCCAAACTGCCGATTCCCGGAGTGCAGAACCTCATCGCCGTCGGTTCCGGGAAAGGTGGCGTCGGCAAGACCACCATCTCCGTCAACCTCGCCACCGGCCTCGCCTCTCTCGGACATAAGACCGGCTTGATGGATGCCGATGTCTACGGCCCCAATGTTCCGCTCATGATGGGCATCAACCGCACTCCGATGGCTTACGGAGAGCGCATCCAGCCGCTGGAGCAATACGGCGTCAAGCTGATGTCCATGGGCTTTCTCAACCCTGGTGATAAGCCCCTGGTCTGGCGCGGTCCCATGCTACACAGCGTCATCCAGCAGTTTCTGCGCGGCGTGGATTGGGGCGATTTGGAATATCTGATTATCGATCTGCCGCCTGGGACTGGCGATGTCGCCCTGTCGCTCATCCAGTCGGCGCCCATCAGCGGCGCAATCGTGGTGACCACACCTTCCGACGTTTCGCTCGAAGATGCCCGCAAGGCCATCCACATGTTCAACCAGGTGAAGGTGCCCATTCTGGGCATCGTCGAGAACATGAGCTGGCTCAAGTGCCCGCATTGTCACGAGCGCATCGACGTATTCAGCTACGGCGGCGGCCGCCGCACGGCGCAAGAAATGGACGTACACTTTCTCGCCGAACTGCCGCTCGATCCCGATGTACGCGTGGGCGGAGATACCGGTAAGCCGATCGTGCTGCGCAAAGGTCAGGGAGAGCCTTTCCTGGAATTAGCGCGGAACGCCATGGCGCGTGCCGAAGCCGAAAGCAGCAAGACCGGACCCACCATCGAAATCAGCGAGTAGGCTCTATTTGCAGCGGTCCGCCAGGTTCCGCTTTTCGCGCCACTTCCTGTGACAGTTGGCGCACGCCTTCGTCATCGTGTCGGCGACTTCAATCATCTTGTCCTGGTCCTTGGATTGGGCTGCCTGGTAAGCCTTCAATCCGGCATCCCGAAGCCCTTGTACAAATTTCGTCCAATCCGGATCACTGAGTGGAACGGGCACGCCATTGGCGCACTTCTGTCCGGGGACGAGAAGCAGGTTCGCGCCGTCCGCTACCGTCAGTGCCGCATTCTCGACAGCCTGCCAGCCTCCGAAGGTGCTCTCCAGGGGATCGGTCGCCATCGCGGGATCCTTACCCGGAGCCGGCTTGATGTCCGCGGGATTGTCAGTTTGCGGCGCGAAAACCACATTGGATGCCGGATAAAAGAGGCCCCGCATCAACTGAAGCAGATTCGATTCGATCTGCATTGCGGGCGGGCGCGTGGACGGCGTCTGCGCCCCCATATCAACACCTAGAGCCAGCATTGCGATCGGAGTCAAAAGCGTCCTGCGCATTGGATTATTCTAATCGGTGAGGCAGACTCCTGGGGGCCCGCTGGACCGGACAGGGCCCGACCAAGTCCAGATCCGTAACTCGTGTTACCGTTAACCTGAGGAGGCAGTAAAACCTTTTCGAACCGACCTTCCAGTGGTTTTTGCGATCGCGTTGGCCGTACCGCCCGCGTGGTCGTAGCCGAGACTGATGGCGAGCTATTCGGCTCTATAGAGTCTCACGCCAGGCATTGAGGCCTTCCACAATCATGCGATCAAGCCAGGTGGAAAAGCGAGTTCGAGCCTTCTCCGGATCTTCTTCGTAGTTGGTCTGGAACTGCCCTCCAGGCACGAACTGCGGCTCAGCGCCCGGAATTGCAAGATAAGCGGCAACTCCAATAAAGCCTCGAAATCGCGGCCCAATACCATAAAAGGAAACTACCAGTGAGTCATTTCGACCGGTACAGAGGGCCAATTCCACGCGTCGGTTGAATTCAGCCAGGTCAGGGGTGTGGCCGGCCTCGTGCGTGATCGCAGCAACAATTGCATCCCCTTCCTCAAAGGCCTGAATTACTTGAAAATTGAATTCTCGACCCATCCCCAGCTCTTGCTGCAATTGCTGAGCCGTTTTGGTAAGGCGCTCCCTCGCCACCTGCGTGAGTTGTTCGGCGGTTGCTTTTGCCGGGAGCCATTCCCTGAGCGGGAGTTTTCCCCGTTGCACCAGCCGATTGCGAACCGCTGCGATCGCCTCTTCTTCAGTCTGAACGGGTTTGACTTCATAGATCAGTTCTGTGGCCTGGATCACTGCCTTCCTTTGCGCCTCCGCAAAAAGGCCACTGAGCGGGCGAAGGTCATCCGCATCCGCCTTCTCCAGCGCGTCAATGTACCGGACCCGATCGTCGCGCTTAATAATCAATGGAAACCAATCCGCCTTAATGAACACCAGGCTGGCGATAGCGCGCGCCACCCGGCCGTTGCCATCCGCAAAGGGATGGATCTGGCTGAACCGGTGGTGCACCCATGCGGCTTCCACCTCGACTGGAACCCCACTGTTTTCGTGCTCGGCGTGCATTTCCACCAGCCGATCCATTTCAGCGGCGACGTGTTCCGGTGGGCAATACGGATGAATCGATCCATCTGGTCGGGTCGGGCTATTTGGCTCCGTTTTGTATTTCCCCTTTGGCAGATCCTTTTCAAAAACCCTTCCTAGCGGATCGACCACGCTATAAGTGTCCACGTTTCGCAGTAAGGCAGCATGCAATTCCTTGATATAGCCCGTCGAAAGTTCTCGCTGCCCCCCGACAAAATCGAACAGCCCCTCTACCGTCTCATAGTGGTCCTGGATGATGCGTGCTACTAACGTGGTGTCCCGGTCAGTCGCACTGTGCGGAATGAGAGCGGCGTCGATGCCTCGTTCGATTAATGTAAGCGTCGTTCCACGATCCAGCGTGTAAACGTTTTCGATAATTCCTGTTTCAATCGCCCATTCCCGCCGCAGCCGTTTATTGAACTCCTCCAGTCCTCCCTGGTCCGCCATTTCCGCTTTCTGGGTCTGCCAGATACGCTTCAACGAATCGAGTTCCCCTTCCGTGAGAGCCTTCGGATCTCCCTCCAAATCGGTGATGGGATGCCAGGGGTGCGCGGTGGTCATGTACCTTCCCTATGTTACGCACGTGTATTCCGTGGCGCATGCCTCCTGGCTTGCGCAGCCGCGGAGCGGCAGTTGGTTTCTTGCCTGGCGCTCCGCCGTCAGAACCGGAAGCGCAGCACCGCGTCTCCTTGCCGCGAACTCACCGTCTGCGTGTTGGTCACGATGCCCGTGTTGGCGGTTGCGATGAAGCCGAAGCCCGCCGTTGGCACACCGTTCTTGCTCACCTGAGTCTGCAACGCATTCGTCGAGGTCGGGTTGGGCATCTGCGCCCGGTTGAAGATATTGTTGAATTCGATCCGCAGGCTCAGTTCGCCGCGCTCTTTGATGCGGAAGAGGCGGCCCAGGCCCAGGTTCTCGTTCGGCCGCCGCTGGAAGCGGTAGTCGCTGTAGTACGCCGCGCCCGTGCCCCACTGGCCCGGACCGGGCTGCGACCACGCCGCCGGGTTCAGCACGAACACCTTGTTCGGATCGAAGCAATGGCAATTCAAGTCCTGCAGGAACAACGGCTGCCCCGGCACGCGGTTCGCATACCCAACCTGAGGCCCGGCGGTGTTGCGCAGCAGCACCGTGTTCAGATTGTTCTGCGCCACCGGCGCCAGGATCGGCAACCCACTGGAATATCCCATCAGGGTGTTGATCTGCCAGTCGCGCGCCACCCACGACACTAGTTTGTTGGTGCGAATCGAAGGTGTCGTGTAGGTAGCCGCGATCGTGAAGGCGAATGGCTGGTCGTAAGGCGAAAGGTATTTGTTGATCGAGCGGTTGAACACGTCGCTCACCGCCTGGCCGCCGGTGCCCGGAATGGTCACATTGCTCGGGGCCGCCGTGGTGGTTTGCTTGGCCCAGGTAAACACGCTGCTGAATTGGAGCCCATGGGAGAAGCGCTTCGTCGCTTTGGCTTGCAGCGAATCGTACCAGGTGTTGCCATCCGGCGCCCACAATGCCGTGATGCTGCTGAATTGCGGGAAGGGCCGCAGCGATTGCGCCACCGTGGCAGTCACGGGGAATCCCGTGAAGGGCGGCTTATTGAATCCCCGTGAAATCGCCAGTGCCGAATTGAGCGGCGAAGCGAGCAGTTGCACGTCCGCCGGATTGTTGATGTTCAACCCGGCGGCGGCGATCCGCTGCGGCGTCAATGCATTCACATCGACCATACCGGGCGCGTTCCACCACACGCCGCGATTGGCCACGTAGTTGGCTTCCACCGCCAAATCGCGCGCCAGCTCGCGCTGCAGTCCCAGGCTCCATTGCATCTGGCGCGCCGGCCGCCCGGCATTCTGGTCGTACCAGGTCGTAGGAGCTTGGGTGGTGGCATAGCCTGCCTGCGGGAACTGCCCCGGATCGTAATTCGGAAATGGCAGCGGCGGGAACGGTACGCCACTCGCCAGGGTCATCACCGGCTGTCCGAAGGAGGGGGCCAGCACGGCGTTCGGAATGGACAAACCACCCTGCGTCGCGCCATTGGCATCGCCGGTGGCACCGTAAACGATTCCCCATCCGCCGCGCAACACCGTCTTGGGCGTGATCTGGTAGGCCACGCCCAGCCTCGGGCCGATGGCATATGGATAGTTGTTGGCGAAGGCGCAATTGCACCGCGGTGTGCCTGCCGGCGTGTTCCCGTAACCTTCAAAGGTGACAGCGCCGGGCTCGCCTCCCGCCGATGGGTTCTGAATCTTCGGCGCGAACTGCGCGAACCGCCCTTGCGACTCCTTCAAATACGTCTGAAAGTCATAACGGATGCCGTAATCCAACGTCAGCTTGCGCGTCACCTTCCAGGTGTCCTGAAGGAAGAGACCGAACGCGTGTTTGCCGATCCGCATGTTATCGATCGGTGCAATCTTCAAAGCATCCACCGCGCCCAGCAGGAAGCTCGCATACGCGAATCCCACGGTTCCACCGCCCAGACTGGAGGACTGCAGGTACGGTAGCGCCGTTTCGTTCGGGCTGAACGTGAACTGGCCGTCCGTCGAAGCGAACAACGTGGAGGAGTTGCTCTCGATGCGCAACTCCCCGCCGGCCTTATACGTATGGTTCCCGTGCACCCACGTCACACTGGTATTGGCCGTGGGCTTCTCATACTGCAGCGGGTGCCTATTCGTGGTCGGGCCCATCACCTTCATGCCGCCCTGGCCCCCGCAGGTCGCGGTGACCGTTCCGTTGCTGGTTCCCGCGGGGCACAGGCCGGTCATAAATGGGAAGAGGCGGTTCACCGGAATCCCGTTCAGCCCCAAAGCCTGCGCCGGGTTGAAGTTGGTCACCACGGGGTCGTCGGTGAAGTGGTCCGTCTGGTAACCAATGCCGAAATGCAGCAGCACCGTGGGAGTCGCGGTGTAGTCCAAATTGCCGCGCTGCACGCGCCCGGTGATAAACGTGCCGATCTCGCCCGAAATGGGCTCGGGTAATCCATCCGCGCCGCCCAGCGTGGGCGAATACTGGCTATCCGTCTTGGTTTCCGACCAGTAATACGAGAACTTCATTTTCGAGCCTACGGAATGGTCGATTTTGAACGCCGGAATCGAAGTGATCCGCGTGCTGGGGAACGGAAATACGGCATTGTTGATCACGCCGTTACCCTGGTTGGCGGCTGGAATCAGCGCTTGGATCTTCAGCGCTACGGGGTCAAACCGCGCGGCCGGAATCGTGTTGTTGGGGAACTGGTCGCGTATGATTTGTCCGCTCGGCGCTGCGCGCTGCGTGTTGGGGTCGTAGATACCCCCTTCGGGAATCGGACGGCCCAAGGGATCTGTACCCAAAGTTCGGCCGGTCAGCGCTTGCGTAAAGTTGCCCGCGCGGTATAGGTCCGTCGGTACGGTATCCAGAATGTTGTTGATGATTTCGGTTTCCCGGTACTGCTCCCAGTTGAAGAAGAAGAATGTGCGGTCGTGACCGTTGTAGATCTTGGGGATGTATACGGGCCCGCCCACCGTAAACCCGTAGTCGTTGCGCCGCGCGGTCGGCTTGGCGTTGACCCATGGCGTGTTGGCGTTGAAGACTTCATTAACGAAGTAGTCGTAAACACTACCGTGGAGCTGGTTGGTTCCCGACTTCATCGTGTAGTTGAAGAAACCACCGCCCACCTGGCCGTACTCGGCCGCGAAGTTGCTGGTCTGAATGGTGACCTGCTCGATCGCGTCCACGCTCGGCTGCACCTGCGCTTGCGTGGCGGGCACCTGGCCGTTGCTGGCATCTTGTCCTTCGAGCCGGTACGAGGCCGTGTTTCCGGGCGCGCCGTTGACGCGCATCTGGGCGTTCGGCGCCACATACGCGCCGGGCAGCAAATACGCCACCGCCTGCGGGTTCCGGATGGCCGAACTGCCGGCCATCGAAGAGCCGATCCCCAGAATCGGGAGGTTGTCGACCGTGTCTGTGGTGACGTTGTGGCTCAGTTCGCCGCTTTCCGTCTTGAGCAGCGTTGCGTCGGCCTGTACGGTCACGGATTCGGTGGCCGCGCCTACTTCGAGCTGGATATCGACACGGAGCGTGGCCGCCACCTGCACTGTAAGACCGCTGCGCACGAACTTCTTGAACCCGGGCACCGTGACCGACACTTCATAAGCGCCCGCCGGGAGCTCCGCAATTGTGTAATTGCCAGTAGCCGTGGTGGCCGCCTGGTAATCGGTTCCGGTTTCGATATGGCGCGCCGTAATGGGGGCATTCGCCACCACCGCTCCCGCCGGATCCGAAACCGTCCCGGTGATCGTGCCGCGATCGGTTTGCGCAAATGCGCTGCAGGCGCACAGAAATAGAGCGATCCAACCTAACGAACGCATAAATGACCCCTCCAGATACTGGAATGGAGTTTATGCAGAGTGGTGGGGTGCTGTCAAGCACAATTGAACCGCAACCCTCAAAGCCGGTACACAATGTAAGTTATGGGGCGGCAGCGGAAGGCTGATCTCGGCGATATCGAGACGCGAAGGACAGCTATGCTGAGTTTTGTCGGAAACCGCAAGACTCACCCTCAAGACCGCGACGCGCGCACCGAAGTTCGCCGCCTGCGCCGTGGCAACCGGCTGACTAGACTCGGGGCTCGGTGACGGGCCTAATCGTTTCCAACGTGGTAGCGTCTCTCCTCGACTCTACGCCGGCGCGCTGCAAGCCCTTACTGACCGGGTGTATAATCAGCCCGAAACCAGGGGTGCGGACCATCTATCCGTCCGCTGGCGTGTGGTGTTGCGCGGCCCCCGCAATGGGTCCGCGAGTGGAGGGAGACTGAGGTTTATGTTCGATCGAATGCGGACCGGAGTTCTGCTCTCCGCGGCAATCATTCTATGTGCGGCGGCCGTGCCAGGCATCAGCCAGAATGCCCGCTCTACTGCGCAAATCCCGCACATGCCGGATGGCAAGCCCAATTTCACCGGCCTGTGGGAGGCCTTCGGCTCTGCGAATTGGGATATCCGCGATCATAGCTCCGGCCCGTCACCGTTTTTCCAACTTGGCGCCTGGGGCGCGATGCCCGCGGGCGAAGGAATCGTCGAGGGCGGCGATATCCCCTACACTCCGGAAGCCGCGGCCAAGCAGAAAGAGAATTACCAGAACCGCATGAAACTGGACCCGGAAGTGAAGTGCTACATGCCGGGCATTCCCCGTGCCAATTACATGCAGTACCCGTTCCAGATCACCCAATCGCAGAAGGATATCGCGTTCGCTTACGAATATGCGACCGCCAACCGCGTGGTCAACATGGGCCCGTTCAAAAAGGCCGCGGTCGATACCTGGATGGGCACCTCCAACGGCCACTGGGAAGGCGACACTCTAGTCGTCGACGTCACCGGTTTGAACGGCAATAGCTGGTTTGACCGCTCGGGTAATTTCCAGAGCGATAGCACCCACATCGTCGAGCGCTTAAACCTCGCCGACGCTGACCACATCAATTACGAAGCCACCGTCGAGGACAAAACCATCTATACGCGGCCATGGAAGCTCAGCACGGTTCTGTACCGCCGCAAGGAGAAAAACGCACAGCTCAATGAGTTCAAGTGTGTCGAGTTCGCGGAAGAATTGATATATGGAGATTTGAGGAAGAAGTAGTTCCTCGGAAGGAGAATCGTATGAGACTGCGATTTCCTGCATGTTTCAAGGCTGTGGCAGTCGCCGGCGCCGTTTTAGGGTTGCCGGCCCCATCGGCCTTCGCGCAGGCAGCTAAAGTGGCGCCCGCCGTTTCGGCCACCAGTTGGTCGCAGCCGAAGACGCCCTGGGGCGATCCGGATCTGCAGGGCACTTGGACTAGTGATGACTGCATCGGCACGCCCATGAACCGGCCCGCCAATCTCGGAGAAAAGCTTTACTATACCGAGGAGGAACTGGCGCAACGTCAGGGCCAGCTCGAGCGACAGCACCAGAACGATCTGACAGAGACCGTGGCTCCGGATGCGCGCGTGGGCACCGGCCCGCCCGCTCACTGGGGCGAGCGCGCCCGCCGTCCTTGCCGCCAGACGTCGCTGGTCGTCGATCCGCCGAATGGCCGCACGCCCGACCTGTTGCCCGAAGCGCGTCTGAGGCCCGTACCCGAAGGCGCCGGCAACAACGACCCCAAAGCCGACTCCTGGGAGGATTTTAGCTATTACATCCGCTGCATCAGCCGTGGGGTCACCGGCTCCATCCTGCCCGTGATCTACGGCAACGGGCAGCAAATCGTGCAAGCGCCGGGTTACGTGACGATCCTTCAGGAAATGGTGCATGAAGCCAGAGTGATTCCAATGGACGGCCGCCCGCACCCCGGGCCGAACGTTCGCTCTTATATGGGCGACCCGCGCGGCCATTGGGAAGGCAATACCTTGGTTGTCGAGACCACCAATTTCCTGAATGGCAAGACCGGTATTGGCCTCAATGGGGGAGGGACCCCCACCACGGATGCGCTGCGACTAGTCGAGCGGTATACCCGCACGGGCCCCAACGAGATGCACTACGAAGTAACCGTCGACGATCCGAAGACTTACGTCAAACCGTTCAAGATCGCTTTTCCTTTAACGCAGGAACCGGGTTACCAGAATTTTGAATACGCGTGCCACGAGGGTAACTATGCCATGTTCGATTCGCTCAGCGGCGCACGCGCGAAGGAACGGGAAGCGGCCGCGAAGGCTGCTGGTAAAAAGAATTAACAGACCGCTCCCTAGGAAGCTGTGAAATATTCGATTTTGCCGAGTTTTGCACAGGGTAACACATTGAAAACATTCGAGCGCAAAAATGTTTTGGGCGAATATTTCACAGCTTCTAGCGGTCGCGGCTCAGCAACGCATGCCTACCGAGCCGCGACCATTAGGGAGCGGTGATTTTTGGCAAAACAGGAGACTGACGATGAGAAACAGATTCGCACTTGCTCTGGGGTTAGGCGCGTTGCTGGCCTGCGCCGCTCCGGTATGGGCCCATCATGCATTCGCTGCGGAGTTCGATTCTGCCAAACCGGTGAAATTCCACGGCACCGTTACCAAAATGGAATGGATCAACCCACACGCCTGGATTCACATTGACGTTAAGGGCGACGATGGCAAAACCACGAACTGGATGATAGAAGCCGCTGCTCCCAATTCCCTGCTCCGCCGCGGATTCACAAAAGAATCGCTGCTCGCCGGAACCGAAATCGTCGTGGAGGGCTTCCAAGCCAAAGACGGTTCCAACCGCGCCAACGGCAGCGTCATTACCTTCACGGATGGACGAAAGCTGTTTGTCGGTAATGCCGCGGGTGATCCGGGCGCCGCTCCTGGCGCGCCGCAAGACAAGTAAGAAAGTGTGGAGAGGAGTAAATGCTGAAGACGTTCTTGGTCGCGGTTTTGGTTGTATGGAGTGCCCAGTTTGCAATGGCCCAGCCGCCGGGAGGTGGGGGCCGCGGAGGTCGGGGAGGAAGGGGCGGAGCACCTGCGCCTCCCCCTGCTCCCCCACCCGGCGGCCTGGAATGCTTCGAGAACCTGCCTACGCCGGAATTTCCTAGAGCCGCGCTGCAGCAGAAGGTGGATGGCACGGTGTGGGTGGATCTGCAAGGCGACGCGCAGGGTACGCCAGGGAAGATGGAGACCCAGGTCACCTCTGCCTATGCCGATGGCGCCAAGCTTCTGACGCCGCCGGTAGAAACGGCCATTCATGCCGCCAAGTTGAAACCGGAGTGCGCCGGAAAGCCTGTCCATGTCGTGTTCCGGTATGAATTGCACGGCCTGCCCGTAGCTAATCCCGAGGTGAGTTCACACAAGGAGCCTTCTTACTTGGTATGGATTGAAAGCCAGCCGATGGCTACCGCCGGCAATGCGCCGGCCAAGGGCGCGAAGAAGTAAGCTTCGCACGCGAAAGGAAAGTCATGAGCAACGGAAACGCGCCCGCGGGCCTGCAGCATATCTTTGTCCTGGTGATGGAAAACCGCGCGTTCGATCACCTGCTGGGCTTCTCGAAGATTCGGGGCACGGACGCCGAGACGGGCGCTCCGACCCAGATCAACGGCTTGACCGGCAGCGAATCCAACCAGTTCAATGGCGTGTCCTACACTGTGAACCAGCCGGCGCCGTACATCATGCCCGCGGACCCCGGTCATGAGTTTCCGAACGTGCTGCACCAACTTTGCGGGCCTGACGCCACGTACACACCCAAAAGTCCCTACCCGCCGATCCTCAATAGCGGCTTTGTCGCTTCCTATGTCCAAAGCGGCGGAGCCGCCGCCCCCGGCGAAGTGATGAAATGCTATTCGCCGTCCCAACTCCCGGTACTAACGGCATTAGCTCAGGAATTTGTGGTGTGCGACAACTGGCACGCCCCGCTCCCCGGACCGACGTGGCCGAACCGCGCCTTCGTGCACGCGGCTTCTTCGGCAGGGCTCGACCACAGCCCCACCACCGAAGAAATCGTCCAATGGGAACTGGCGGATGGTCTCTCGTTCCCTAACGGCACCATTTTCGACGCGCTAAAACGCAAGGGAATCAGCCGCCGGCTCTACGCCGGCGATCATTTCCCCATGGTAGCCGCGTTGAAGGGCGTGGGCCTGGGCGATATCCGCGAGTACGACGAGCATTTCGCCGCCGATCTGCAGCAACCGTCTTATCCGTATAGCTATATCTTTATAGAACCTAGCTACGACACCGAGAATCACTACCGGAATGGCACCTCCATGCATCCGCTGGGCGATGTCCGTAATGGAGAAAAGCTGATCAAGTCGACTTATGAAGCGCTGCGCAATTCGGCCTACTGGGATAGCAGCCTGCTGATCATTACTTGGGACGAACATGGCGGCTTTTTCGACCATGCCATCCCGCCGGCCGCCGTGGCGCCGGGCGATACCCAGCCGGAGAGCGCTCTCAACCAGTTGGGTTTCACGTTCGAGCAATATGGCCCGCGGGTGCCGGCCCTCATCATTTCGCCCCTGATTCCGAAAAATCGGATCGATCACCGTCTGTACGACCACTCTTCGATGCCAGCAACGCTCGAGCGCTGGCTCGAATTGTCCCCCATGACGAAGCGGGATGCCGCCGCCGCCAATCTGCTTTCGCTGATGTCGCTGGCAACGCCCCGAACCGACACGCCGCCGACGTTACCCGACCCGTTTACAGCCGCACCACCGGCGGCCGCAACGCCGCACGCTTCTCCTGCTCCGGCGGTTCCGGACGAAGTAGCACCGATCCAAGGCAACCTCCCGGCCATCCTGCATTCCGCTTTGCGGCAAGACTTGGAGGCCTCGCCGCCGGAACAGCGATACTCGATTCTGGAACGCGTGGCTTCCTTGAAAACCCGTGCCGACGCCGTGCAGTATCTGGAGGAGGTAAAGGCTAAGGTTCACGGGAGCGGCGCGGCAGCGGGCTCCGGCGGCCCGAGGTAAGTGACGCGGCTTCCGCCGCGTGTCCGTGCGGAAACAGAGCCGCGACCGTAAGGGAGCAGTTTGGCTCCACTCCTCAACTCAGAAGAAGTTGTAGCTCATCATCAGGTAGGGGTAAGTGTAAGCGGCAGGATGCTTGGTCTTCACCAGGAACTCTCCGGGAAGCACGCGGCCAATACCGACCCCAAATTCCAAGTTGCGGTCGAAGCGGTAGGAGGTCTGCAGGTCATACTCTTCGGAGATGTGGTTCCCGGAGTGGCCGGTGGGATCTCGTGCGACGATGGTGCCGGATGAATTGTAATAACCATCCGTGGCGCTAGCCAGCCAGTAGTCGTTCCAGCCGGCAGCCACGATCCAATCGCGGCGCAGCCACACGCGGGCGCCGTAGCGGATATCCTTGAGGTTCTGTCGCGCAAACTGATCAGCCAGACCCAGGTGGTCGTGGACGTTGGGGTAGAGCTGATCGAAGGTATTGCGCACGCCATCGTGTGGATTGCGGTCGCCGCTGGCGTAATCAAAGGCCGCGAACAGGCGCGTTCTAAACCGCGGAGGAGTAAAGGTGTAGCCGGCAATTCCCATCCAGGCACTGGCGCGGATGCGGTCGGCGCCTAACGTGCCCGATTGGTGCGCGCCTTCGGTGTCGTAATCCCAGTGCTGGCGGATCGTGCCGGACGCGCGCAGGCCTATTGTCAATTCGCTGAGGTTGCCTAAACCGCCGGCTTCAGTCTTGAGCCGCGGCGTGACGCGCCAGAACGAGAAGGGTTCAATGCTGGCGCCACGAATCATTCGGCCCAATTTGGCGTCCAGCCCGTAGAGGTTATTTCCGGCCTGGTGGTGGCTCAGGCCATTGTCCAAAAGATTCACCGGGGAGGCGGCGAATACAGCGGCATTGATCCAGTTCCAGTTCGTGACTGCCTCCGCGGCGTCGTAGCCGCGGGAAGCGTTGCGCCAGTAAGACGTCCCCACCAGCAAGCCGTCGCCGAAGTTTAGGTCCTGCCTGCCCGTGCGGACACCAAAATGCCCTTCCTGAATATCCCCCAGGTCCACATATGCTCGCCGCAGGTCCCAGGTCTCCTGATAGGGTGGCGCCAGTGGAGGCGTTTTTCCGAAGCCGTCGGTGTCCTGCGTTTCGGTGAAAACGCGCAACCAGGATAGCGGCTTCAAATACATGCCGAAGCGGAACCGCTGGAGCAGGAAACTATCGGATTGGCCGGGTAGGAAACTGGCGCCGCTATACCCTTCGTAACGAGTGCGGTAGCCGGCTGTAAAACAGATCCACTGCGGCAGCGCATGGTTTAGTGCCGAAAGCGGCGAGACTTTGGCTTCCGGTGTGTCGGCATCCGAAGGGCGGTTGGGATTCACCTTGCTACCGCCGGGGTTGTTCACAATACACTGCGCCCCCAAAGAGAACGAAGCCAAAAACAATAAAGAAACGACGCGGGCTCGTCGCATTTTACCTATTGTGGCATGCCCATTCAGTAGCGCCGGTCGATCTTGTCGCCGGTGCGATTCGCAACCAGCACTGGAGAGAGAGAGTCGAAAAGGGCGGCCGATGCGACCGCCCTTGAGTGAACAGCTTACTATTTGCCTTGCAGGTTGTTGATGGAGGCTTTGAGTAGCCCCACTGCATAAGCTGTGTTGTGAACGCCACGGCTCCCATCGTGGGTGACGAACAGCCAATTGTACGCCGCCTCCAATTGAGGCTGCGTCCAGGTCGCATCGATATTGAGAGAGCTCTTCACAGTGCCGTTAGGTGGCAACAGTGTAGATAGTGTGTCGAGCAGATGCTGGACTTCGGTCTGTACACCCTCGATCTTGCCGTCGCCGTTGTAATCGAATAGCGGGAAGTTGAATGTAGTGACTTCCGGTCCGTGGCAGCTCTGGCAGGCTCCTACCAACTGGTAGGTCTTCTGGCTGTTCGGATCGGTCCAGCTTGGCACGAAAGTATGGCCGCCGACGTGCGTGAACGAAGGATCCGTCGTGGCCGGACTAGTCTGCATATGGCAGGTCGCGCAGGTATCGTCCGCCGCCCAGGCGTGTGCGGAGCTGGGGATCTGTTGGCCATAGGTAAAGCCATTCGTCCCTTCGAGCATGTCCGCTTGTGGCCCGTCGTGTGGGCCGAAATAGGTGCTGCCGGCGGTGGTGGCGGCATAAGTTGGCCCGTTCACGCGGCTTTGGTGGCAATTCATGCAAAGCATGCCGGTGCCGCCTTGTGTGACCTTGGTCCCATCGGCGAGTTGTACCATTGCCAGGCTGCGCACCAGGTGCGGAGCTGTGGTGGGGTTCGTTTGCCCATGGGGCTCATGGCAGGTCTGGCAATCAATGGCGGTGTAGTCGGTGCTGAATGTGGTGATTCCGCGGGTGCGGGCCACAAATCCGGCGCCGGTGTGGCAGCCCACGCAGGCGGCCCGCCCCGCACCGGTTGGATCGCGTGTGGTGACCGCGTGCATCGAGTTATTCCATTCCGTACCCTTGATATGATGCGTTGCGGCCGAGTGGCACTGGTTGCAAACACCGGTGTTGGTGCTGCTCGCGGTGATCTCTAATGTGCTGCCGCCATCAATCACGTGCTGACTACCCGGCCCGTGGCAGTTTTCGCATTGGATATTGGCCAGGTTCTTTAAGGGAGCTGGCACGGCGTCGAATGTTCCCGGAGCAAAGACCGTGGGGAACACCCAGTTCAGTTGCTTAGCGACGTCGTCAAATCCGCCATTCACGGCGACGGCGTTGGCGTCGTATCCGACCGTGTGGCAAGCCAGGCACGATTGGCTGTAGCTGCCGCCATCCGCGCCATTCATGTTGCTGGTAAAGATCGATGCGTGCAGGGTTTTGGACCAGGACGGCACCTTGGGATCGGCCAATCCCCCGCTGTGACAGGAGCTGCAGGCATTGAGCCCGACATAAGTTGCGGCGATGATGGTTTGCCCAACATCGGCCGAGCCGGCGCTCGCTGTCGCGATGTGAGCCGTCACGATGTAGGGGCCGACCACATCCGGGACCAGCAAGTCGCGCCCGGCCACCTGCAAAACCTGGCGGTCCGAAGGCTCGAAGACCGGCACATTGGCTCCCAGCGGGCTGGTTTGAAGCGCGGCTTTGGAGCCATTGGGCGTGCTGACTAGTGTCCAAGTCACGCTGAGGATGTCCTTCGCGGCAATAGCGCTGTTAACCTGGGCTTCGAGGTAAACGGGCTCTCCCAACCCCACTGTGGTCAGGCCGGCGGACACCTGCAAGGTCGAGGGCAATTTGTAGGCGGAAATTTCGTCGCGCGTGAGCGGACGGATGGCAAGCTTCCCTGTCAGGGGAGTCTGCGCGATTGCTGTGGCCGCGGCGGCCACCGTCAGGAGCACCACTCCCACGAGGCGAGTTGGCGATCGGCGGATCCTCGGATTGAGATCGATCCCTGTCATTGACTTTAAGACTCCTGCTGCTGCGAGTTATCTATTTACAGACCTTATTATATTAAATAGCGTGGTGCAACACCATAGATTTCTACACCACTCCTCAGCAGGATGTGTTGCGTTTTGCTACACTTGCAGGCTTTTTCGGCTGTATTGGACGAAGAATTCGCTAGATTTTCCGGATTCGTGCGGCATGCCCCGAAGCCGCACGGCCATCAAAACCCCCGGGAACGCTCAGTAGGGCCAGTTGGTGAGTGGACGCTAACGATGGTTTTTACAGCATAAATCTGGTTATGCGGTAACGTCAGCTTTTTCCGTCGAATGGTAGCGGGCTACCATTGGACGGTTGGCGATCCAGCCCGGTTAATCCCGTTTTAATCGTATCTAGCTCATCGGTTCAGTTCCCGCACGATTTCGGCCGCCACGGTGCGTGCCTTTTCCAATTCGCCCGGTTCAAAACTGATGGCGCCGACACGAGGGTGCCCGCCACCGCCATAACGCTCGCAAATAGTAGCAAGGTTATGCTTAGGCTCCTCCGGAGCCCAGGGGTTGGAGCCTACGGAAATCTTCGTCCGGAAACTGGAAGGACTCACCGAAACGGTGTAGACGGAAGCCGGAAACAAGTAATACGGAATGAATTTGTTGTAACCTTCCATTTCCTGGCCGGCCAGGTCGAAAAACACCACGCCATTCATCTGCTTGGCGCGGTTCTTGATGATATCGATGTTGGCCAGGTGCCGCCGGTAAAGGGGCTCGTAAAGCTTCTGGATTTCCGGTTGGGCGATGATTTCGGCCAGTGAGCGGCATTGCATCCAACCGATGATCCGCTGCACGATATCCGATCCGTGAGCAGCTTCGATAACCAGCGTAAGTTTCATGGCCGGTTCGCCCAACTCTACCGCCGATTGCGCATTGGCGTACTGGGCGCCATCGATGATCAGCGACCATTTCACTAATTCATCCAGATCCGGCGCACGGAAACCGAACCGCTCGCGCGTCACATCGCAGATAAAGGCCGTACACGACTTGTAGTTGGGATCGTAGAGCTTGCGCCCGCTGCTGTCACGGCGGAAATGGGCAGCATCTTCGGGGTTCAAAAAAGCGCTCTGGTGATGATCAAACCACCACGTGAGCCTCGGATTGCTCGAATATTTGAAATCGACAATGGCGTTTTCATCGCCATCGAACAAGGCCGGATCGAACTGCTGGGAGGCCTTATGAGCCATTCCGGTATAACCGAACTCGGCATCGGGGTGGACCGCGCCTGCAATGAATCGGCTAAAGAACGCGGCGGAAGCGGCGCCGTCGAAACAGTGATCGTGGTACAGAATACGTTCCAACATGGGCGAGACGCGGAAAACCTATCAGCTTGCCTGAACGGAACGAAAAATGCAAGTGTTTCAAACTTCTTTGTCAAGCCCTCCTGTCCCGCCCGCTACAATGGTGCCGATGAACCGCCTGGAAGAACTCCGCCACCGGCACGCCGCAGCCGAGCAGGGCGGCGGGGCCGAACGCCGCGCGCGCCAACATGAGGAAGGCAAACTGTCCGCCCGGGAGCGGATCGAGCTACTCCTGGACGAAGGCTCCTTCGAAGAGACGGACAAGCTGGTCACCCATCGTTGCAGCGATTTCGGCATGGAACAGCAAGTCATTCCCGGGGACGGGTTTATCACCGGCTACGGGCGGATCGACGGCCGCCTGGTTTACGTCTTTGCCCAGGATTTCACGGTGTTCGGGGGCTCCCTTTCCGAGAGCAACGCCAAGAAAATCTGCAAGATCATGGACCTGGCGTTGAAAACCGGGTCGCCGGTCATCGGCCTCAACGATTCCGGGGGCGCGCGTATCCAGGAAGGTGTTTTATCCCTGGCTGGGTATGCCGATATATTCCTGCGGAATACCCTGGCCAGCGGCGTCGTCCCACAGATCTCGGCCATCATGGGCCCCTGCGCCGGCGGAGCGGTCTACTCGCCGGCCATCACCGATTTCGTGTTTATGGTGGACCGCACCAGCTACATGTTCGTTACCGGGCCCGACGTCATCAAAACGGTCACCCACGAAGACGTCACGAAAGAGAAGCTGGGCGGACCCATGACTCACAATTCCGTCAGCGGGGTTGGGCACTTCATAGCGGCGGATGACGGCGAATGCCTGCGCATGATTCGCGAGCTGGTGAGCTACATTCCCTCCAACAATCGGGAAGATCCGCCGAGGCGCACTTCAAACGATCCGGCCGATCGCATGGACCCCGCTCTCGATTCCGTGGTTCCGCGCGAATCCAACCTGCCTTACGACATGAAAGACGTCATCCGCCGGGTGGTGGATGAGGGGGAGTTTTTTGAAGTACACGAGCACTGGGCAAGGAACCTGGTGATCGGGCTCGCCCGCCTGGATGGCCGGCCCATCGGCATAGTCGCCAACCAACCGGCGTTCCTGGCCGGATGCCTCGATATCAATTCTTCCGTGAAGGGCGCGAGATTTGTACGTTTTTGTGACGCGTTCAACATTCCCCTGGTGGTCTTCGAAGACGTCCCGGGCTTCCTCCCCGGTACCGAGCAGGAGTTCGGGGGCATTATCCGGCACGGGGCCAAGCTCCTTTTCGCGTTCGCGGAAGCTACTGTCCCGAAAATGACCGTCATTACCCGCAAGGCATATGGCGGCGCTTACTGCGTCATGGGGTCCAAGCATATTCGCACGGACGTCAACCTCGCATGGCCCTCGGCGGAAATCGCGGTGATGGGGGCGGAGGGAGCGGTCAACATCGTGTACCGCCGCGAACTGGCCACTGCGGCTGACAGGGAGAGCGCGCGGCGCCAAAAGATCGAGGAGTTTCAGGAGCGCTTCGCTAATCCTTTTGTCGCTGCCGAGCACGGCTACGTGGATGACGTAATCGAACCGCACGAGACCAGACCGCGCCTGATTCGCGCGCTGCGTATGCTGGAAAACAAGGTCGATTCGATGCCGCGCAAAAAGCATGGGAACATACCTTTATGAGGCGCCTCCGCTGCCTGCTGCTCCTCCCGGCGTTTTGGCCCGTGCTGTCCGCGCAGCCGCGCTACCCGGTGGACTGGAGCAAGCTGGAACCGGAGATTCTGGAGCATTTCACCGAATTACTGCGCATCGATACCAGCAACCCTCCCGGGAACGAGACCAAAGCTGCGCAGGCGATTGAAGCGGTTTTGAAGCGCGAAGGGATACCGGTGCAAACGTTCGCGCTGGAACCGTCTCGCGCCAACCTGGTGGCGCGAATCAAAGGCGATGGATCGAAGAAACCGATTCTGATTCTGGGCCACACCGATGTGGTTGGGGTGCAGCGCGAGCACTGGAGCGTGGACCCGTTTGCGGCCGTGCGCAAGAACGGACTGATTTTCGCTCGCGGAGCGAACGATGACAAAGACCACGTAGTGGCCGGCATGATGGTGCTGCTGCTGCTCGAGCGGATGCACGTCAGACTGAGCCGTGACGTGATCTTCCTCGCGGAGGCCGGCGAAGAAGGCACCACCCAGGTGGGCATCGACTACATGGTGAACCAGCACTGGCCGGAAATCGAAGCCGAATATGCCCTGGCCGAGGGCGGATCGGTCATCGAAGAACAAGGCCGCGTGCACCACGTTCTGATCAACGTTAGCGAAAAAGTGCCGCGGGGGGTGCGCCTGGTAGCGCACGGAGCATCCGGCCACGGATCGCGGCCCACTCCCGATAATGCGGTCGAGCACCTGGCCGCAGCCGTCGCGAAAGCGGGTGCCTGGCAGACGCCTATCCGGCTGAATGAGGCCACGCGGGCCTATTTCGAGCGGCTCGCTGCTATCAGTCCGCCGCGCGATGCGGCAAGATACCGCGCCATCCTCGACCCTGCCCGCGCGCCCGAGGTGGACCGCTATCTCTTCCAGCATGAGCCCGGCCATTACACGATGCTGCGGACTTCTGTCGTCCCGACCGAAATCGAGGCGGGTTTCCGGGCGAACGTGATTCCGTCGGAGGCGAAGGCGTATCTGGACATTCGCGCGCTACCCGATGAAGACATGCCACGTTTCTTTAACGAGTTGCGCCGCGTAATCAACGATCCCGCGGTAGAGGTGGTGCCGGCACAAATGGGCGGCCGGCCCGCGGCGCCTCCTTCGCGCCTGGATAATGCGATGTTCCACGCGCTGGAATCGGTGAGCCGGGCCATGTTTAACGCGCCCGTCATTCCCGGCATGCTCGCCGGGGCTACGGATTGCGCACAACTCCGGGCCCGCGGCGTCCAGGCCTATGGCTTCGGACCGATCATGGGCGGGGAGGGTCCTCTTGGCGGCGCGCACTCCGACGATGAGAATATCTCCATCCGCTCGCTCAATAGCCTGGTGGAGTTTCTCTGGAACGCGGTCATCGAGGTGGCGGCCGAATAAGTGGAATACCACTTCAGTGCGATTGCCCCACAGGAAATACCGAAAGCTCACTACCCGGCGTGGCAGCACGCGCTCGACACGTATGCCTCGGAGACCAATAAATCTTTCTTGACCTGGTCGCAATTTTCAGACGGCGATCTGGATTACCGCCCGCACCTCAAATCGGCCACAGCGCGCGAGGTGATGAAGCACCAACTTCTTTCCGAACGGCGTTTTTTCGCGGAATTTCTGGACGCGCCGGAGCCCCCGGCCGGCGAAGCGCTTCCGGCGCAGGAATCGACCGCGGCATTCGCCCAGCGCCTGGTAGCCCTCGCGCGGCCACGCCTGACTTTTCTGGCCGGCCGCGACGAAAACTGGTGGCTGAGCACGCATCGTTTCTTCGATGTGGACCGGCAGCGCATCTGGATTTTCTGGCGGCGCATCCTTCACACGGCCCATCATCGAACTCAGTTGCTTGTATACCTGAGACTGCTGGATAAGCCGGTACCGGCGATTTATGGACCGACGGCTGACGTTTCGTGGAAGGGCGCCGATCCGACTTTAGCCCGGTAGCGCCGGCGCATGCTGGACATGCGGCGACAGCCGCGTCTTCGTGCTCACAAAAACGCCGCTGTCGCCGCGTGTCCAAGCCTGGGTAGCGAGCCAAGCATCCCGCCTTCAGCGCGTCAACGTCTTCAGATATTCGATGATGGCCGCCCTTTCTTCCGCTTTTGCCACGCGAAAAGACATGTCGTTTCCGGGAACGAGGGAGTTGGTGTCGGTAAGCCACCTGTCGAGCAGGGCGGCGTCCCACGTGAAGTTCGCGCCCTTCATGGCATTCGAGTACTCAAAGCTCGGCACACTGCCGGCGCGTCTTCCGACCACGCCTCGAAGGCGAGGCCCTTCGTGATCGGCATCCAGCGCATGACAGCCGGCACAGCGTTTCTCGAAGACTGCCTTTCCCTCCGGGTCTTGGGCTGGCAGCATTGCCGTCAAAACAAACCACAGGAACACACTCAGAGCAATTATTTTGTTACGCATCCAGCCTCACATTTTCCGTTAGCGTGTCCGACACACGTCAGGATGAATCCGCGCGCTTTGGATTCCTGGTCCAGTCCTCGTTCGGCGCTCATTTGAACTTCGCCTGAAAGCAGGCGCGTCTTACAGGTACCGCATTGGCCCTGACGGCACGCCGACGGTATTTCAACCCCCGCTTCCCCCGCGGCCTCGAGAATTGATTGTCCTTCGCGAACCCGCGCCGTTTTCCCGGAAATCGCAAACTCGACGGTGAACCCGGTGTCGGCGCCGGCTGAAGCAGGCTTGGGACCCGCACCGGCGCCGCCGAATGTCTCCTGCCGGATGTATTCGGGGGCTATGCCCAAGTCCGTCAGGATGCCCCGCGCCGCGTCCATGAACGGAGGCGGCCCGCAGAGAAAAAACACGCGCGCTTCAAGATCGGGTACGCTCTTAGTGATAAATGCCCGGCTGATATGTCCTCGTGCTCCGCGCCAGTCCGCATCCGGCTGCGAGAGCAGCACGTGGTACTGAAAATTCTTAAGCCGGCCCTTCAGTTGCTCTAATTCCTGCCGGAACATGACATCTTCGCGCGTTCGAACGCAATACAGAAGCGTGGCATGCGTATCGATGCACAGATCATCCAGATAGCGCAGCATGGCCATTATCGGAGTGATCCCGCTGCCCGCTGCCAACAACACGATTTTTTGGTCCGCCGGCGACAGGCAGAACTGCCCAAAGGGCCCGGTCGCTTCCACGGTCATTCCGATTTCGGCGCGGTTGTTCAAGAAGATGGAGACACAACCTCCGGGAACGCGTTTCGGAGTGATCTCGACATAACCGGAGCGTGCGGGTGAAGAACAGATCGAATAGCATCGCGTCTCTTTTTTTCCGTCGAAAAGGAACGAGAACGTGAGAAACTGACCCGGCCGCGCTGCGAGCCTTTGATCGCTACTCACGGCAAAACGCAGGGTAGTCGAATCCGGGGTCTGCGGCGTGCGCTGCACCAGTTGCAGGATAAAGGGACTGATTGGCAGGCGCGGCGCCAGGGGCGTGAGAGCCTTATCCGGCAGCGAAGCTTTCGCAGTCGCTGCGGCGCGATTGCGCGGCCGGCGGACTACCAATCCGACGCTGGCCAGGCAAACCAGAGACACAAATAGGATCGTTTTTCGGTCGTAGGGCGATGGCTCGGAAACTGGCGCCGTGGGCGCGCTCTCGGTGATCACACTCGGTCCCGCCGCTGGCGGAGTAGCCGCTTGGGCTTTCCGCTGGGCCACACCTTCGGGAGTCTGAGTCGCGGAGAGATATTCGATAATCTGCTGTTCCTCTTCCGGCTGAAGCGCGCCTGTGCTGCCGGCGGCATAGCTGGCCATTCGGGGCACAATTTCTCGCCAATGATCCGGAGTTTCTACGGCACTGTAGATGCGGTCCAGACTGTGGCAGCGGTTGCAACGCTGGTCGACCAGGGCGCGGGCGACCTCCATCTTCACTGTGGTCACCGAACCCTTAAGCCGGTTCTGCGAAACCAGATAAGAAATGATGGTCTGGGCATCGGATTCCGAGATGCCTGCGCCAGTCATGCCGCGCATCCGGTTCACGGTCGCAATCCAGCCTTGTGCATCTTTGCGTGCTCCGGCCACCCGGTCCAAAGCGTGGCACTTCGAGCAGCGGCGCTCGATCAGATCGCTGGCTTGATTTAGGTCGATTGTGACAGCAGGCAGATGCTCCGGGTCAATCGATACTTGCGCGAGTTTAGAGCCCCGCGCCAGGTAGGGCCCCGCCGTGCTCGCAATCAGCACGAACGCAAGCACGAAGATGGTCAAACCGACCGGCATGAGCAGCCCGTGCTGGTTCTTGTAGTAGCGGGCGATTAGCACCTTAATGAACAGGAGCGGGGAGAGAATCATCGCCAATGCGAGGTGAATTGTGACGGTAGCGGATGTGTCCGCGGAGCCGCCGCGCAGGCGGGCGACCATGAAATACGCCATCACGCAGAACAGACCAATGAATACATAACCACCGATGCGGTGCATAGCCAGCATACGGGAACTGACATTCGCGGTCTTGAACCGTGACCAGGCCTCGAGCACCAGCCAAACGTTAATACCGCCTACGAGTATGAATGCAAATCCAAGCGCGAGACTGATGGGCGTGGTAAGCATGAACGTTTCTGAACCGGTAGACCGGAACTGGCAGAGATTTATTCCTGGCTTTTACTTGAGGAGAGTTCGGAAGGTTTCAAGGTCTCCGAGCGATACATCGGAGACCGCCCAATAGGTCATCGGGCCATTCGTCCATTCCAAGAGGTTGTATCCGTTTTCTGATATCCGGATACCAGTGGTGGAGATCGAGCCCGTAGGCCATATGAACAGAGTAATCACGTGCAGGCGCCGATGGTAGACGAGAGCAGCGACCCTCCGGTCTGCCAGGTAATCGACCCGGCCGCCCTCGAGCGGGAACCCTTGCGATTGGAGGTCTCGTACATCGGGCGAGAAATCGAGTTTGCCGGCAAACCACGGCTTTACGGTGTGTTGGTCCGAGGAGGCCACATCCACAAGCCGTGTACCTAATAGCGAACGAATATGCTCCGCCAGAACGCTCTCAGCCAAGTTGCTTTCGACGTGCCGTTCCCGCAAGCGGAGCAGATTCCAGGAGAGCGACAGGACTAGCAGCACCGACGCGGCAATCGCCACCAACCGCCAGCGGCCTTCTCGATCCGCTGGCGGTTGCGGTTCCACTGCCAAGCGGCCCAATGCGACTCGGACAGACTGTCTCAAGTTCGCCGGCGCGCTGAAATAGGGAGCGACGGCTTTGATATTGTCCTTCTGCCCGCGCAGGCGCGCATAAGTCTCCGCACAATCCGGGCAGATAGCGAGGTGGCGCTCCAGGGCGGAGCGCTCGTTGGCATCGAGCTCTTGATCCAGATAGGCTTCGACCAGATCCCGCGAACAACTCATCGCGCCGTCCCCATGGTCCGATTGGCGGCGCACTCCTCGAGACGCTTGCGCGCCCTGGACAGCCGTGACATAACGGTCCCGAGGGGCAGGCCCGTGGCCGCCGCAATTTCCTGGTAGGGCATCTCCTCCAACTCTCGCATGATTAACACCTCCCGGAACTCGGCCGGGAGGTCTTCGATACAGCTCCGCAACAGCCCTATGGTCTGCTTTTGAATGGCAGTCTGTTCCTGGTCCGGCGTCCCCGCCTCGCGGCTGTGCGCCAGTTCGTCGAACGGCACTGCATCGCCGGCGCGGCCCTCTCGGCGCTGCCAGGTCCGGCAGGTGTTGCGCACGATAGCAAGAAGCCATGCCTTACTGTCTACGCCCCTGTAACCCTCGAAGAAACGGAACGCGCGCAGGTACGATTCCTGAACGACATCTTGCGCGTCCCCTGGGTCACGCACCAACCACCGTGCCAGGTTGTGTGCCGCATCGAGGTGCGGCAGCATGATCTCCTCGAACAGTTGCAGCTTGGATTGTGAGGCGGCCGGCTGTGGTCCCCCAACCGGCCTCGCTGTCTCTCGTGTGCGCCAGAACTTCAACTCCCATGATAGGAGCGGTGCGGTTCCGGTGTCTGTTGCAACGGCCTCAAAAGTGGGTTCGGAGCATCTGCTTTTACGGTTGTGAATCGCTTCGGTATCCGCCGGCGAATGAGATCCCAACTAATTGGCTCCATCCGTCTGCGCCCGTGCGGCCACCTTCTGGCCCACGGCAGTTCCCAGCGATAATCCCTGACTCACATCCAACGGCGTGTGAATCCCGGCGTCGAAAGTCGAGGTGCCCGCGTCGTTCGCCATTTGCTGGAACAGTTGGGAGTCGGCAGGGAAAAGAAGGGAGAGGATCGTTGCGGAAGCACCAGACGCACAAGCATGGCCCGATGGGTATCCCGGATGCTGCGGATTTGCGAACAGGGTCATGATTGCCGGAACGGCCTGGCTGGGGCGCAGTTCCAGATACGTGTACTTGCTGTCCCAGCAAGCGAGGGTCGCATCATGCTGCGCGATGGTCTCATATGCGTAGGCGCGTGCCGCCCGCGGCGGGTTTGCATCCCAATGATTCTGAAACATCTCCAGATCCACCTGTTGGAGCCAGGGCTGGAAAAATCCAGGCTGCCAAAACCATGCCAGATGATTGATTGCGTTGTTGCGATTCAAGTTCTGAACCATTGCATATTGGGCATTGGCGGCATCGGAGCCAAACGCCGGTGGCGGGCCCGGGGGAACGTCGGAGGCCTTGGCGAGCACCCAGGGTTTCCAGGAGCCGGCGAGCGGCGTCACCGGATTCGCGCTCGACCATACACCGGGCATCGGGGGATACGCGCCCGTAAATTGCTGACCCGATCCGTCCTGCTGCGCATAGGCGATGACCGCCTCGCCCACGCTTTCTCCCAAATCGAGCCCTGATAGTGCATCGCTTGGAAACGCGACACCGGCCATGACACGGGACATCGCCGCCTGATAGGCGGTATCCGAGAGTTTCGCGGATTGGTCCGGGAATAAGTAGGAGAGCACCGCTGCCGCGGCTCCAGCCGCTACCGCGTGCTCCGAAGGGTATGACGGACTCTGAGGCACAGCTACAACCGGCGCTACAGTCGGATCCAGATCGCTCGGGTGCTGCCGGTTATAGGCGTACTTCGAATCCCAGGCTGCGATCGTGGCATCCGAGATGGCTGCTGCCACAAGTGCAAGAGCGCGCGTCTGCTGCGGGCCCGCAAGACTGGAGTTCACCACGTATTGAACTGCCAGTTGCATCCATCGATATGCCGGCGCCCCGGCATCCCAATACTGAATTCCGTTGAGCGTCGCCTGATCGCGCCGATTCACGCAATCCTTCACCCACTGCAATTCCGTGGCCGTGACATCACTTGCGGGCGGCGCTGGCAGCCGCATCGCGCTGCCGGATGGAATGACCCATGTTTTCCATTTGCCCGCACCCAGCTCGACCTGAGCCGCAAGAGGCCAGACAATGACAAGCAAAGTAATCAGTTTGCGCATGATTCTTCTCCTCCTCAAGCTCCCGCCAGCGTGTTATCCACGATTGCCAGACTGTGTTTTTTCAGGACCGATGTTACATTGGTTACGCCCAGAACGCTTTTCAGCTTGTCTTCGGGCACGGTCATCGGTCCCGGATTCTTGGCGGCCCCAGGGGCGGGTTGAGGAAACGCCGTTGACATAGCCGTGTGGAACGTAACATTCCCTTCCGTCTTCTGCATCACCTGGTGGATGTGGCCGTTCAGCACCGTGACCGACCCGAATCTCTTCAGAAAGCCCAAAGCACGCTCGCTGTCACGCGTTACCCATCCCCACTCGGGATACACGGACCATAGCGGAATGTGTGCGAATACCACGACGGGCCGGCTGGCAGGCTGGCCTTTAAGATCCGCTTCCAGCCATTGAAGCTGCTCCTCTCCCAGATTGCCCATACCCTCGAGAACAGCCGAGTTGTTCAGACCAACGAAATGGACGTCCTTGTGATTGAAGCTGTACCAGCCCGCGCCTTTTGCTTGCAGAGCCTGGCCGTAGCGTTCCAAGTACAGCTTGCCATCGTCGATAGAAGTGTCATGCTCGCCCGGTACGAAGTAGATCTGCTTTGGCTTGGCGCCTTTGAGCACCTGATCCATGTCATCGAATTGTCCGGGCTTCGAATCATGGCTCAGATCGCCCGTGTGAATAATGAAGTCCGGTTGCGCCGGCAACCCGTTGATCTTGTCCACGGCCGCTTGCAGCGTGGCGACAACATTCGGATTTGCGGGCTTGTTAAAACCGATGTGGCTGTCGCTGATCTGAACGAAGTGAAGGGTTCCCTTCGCGTTCTTTACACTTTGCCCAAGAGCCTGAGAACTCAGAATGCCGCCGCTGACGGTCCAAAGGACGCCAGAGCCTGCCCAAGCCATACACTCCAGAAACCCTCTGCGGTCGATACCGTCATCGTCCCGATTGTGGGTGAGGAATTGCTCCGATTTTGCTCCTCTCATACTTGCCAGTTACCCTGCCTTTCGCCATACAGGACTGCGTGCGCCGGAATTTTATTCCCGAGCCGCCATACTTGGCATGGAACTGTCGGAGCACATCGCCGATTCTGCTCACCTTGACATTCTACTGGAAGCGATATACCATTCACCTAGAATGTCTACCAGGGAACCCGAGGACCGCATCGAGTTGTTGCAAGGCACGCTCGATTTGCTCATTCTTCGTACCCTCTTATTTGGGCCGGCTCACGGCCACGCGATCGCCAAGGCCATCGAGCGCAATTCCGAGGAGGTGCTGCTGGTCGAGCAAGGCTCGCTCTACCCGGCGCTGCACCGCTTGATCAAACGGGGATGGATCTCCGTGGCCGAGGGCACTTCGGAAAACAACCGGCGCGCCAAGTTCTACCGGCTCACCGCCAAAGGCCACAAGCAACTCTCGGTGGAAACCAACAAGTGGGACCGGCTGGCACACGCCATCGGACGCATTCTGCGGCCTGCCGAAGAGGACCGCTCATGAACCGCCGGCGGCGCGCCCTGGAAGGCCTCGATGAGGACATCCAGGAACACATTGAGCGTGAAACCCAGGAGAACATTGAACGCGGCATGGCTCCGGCGGAGGCGCGCGCGGCGGCCCGGCGCCGGTTCGGTAATGTGGCCCGCACCATGGAAGATACGCGCGCCGTCTGGCGTCCCGTATGGCTGGAGCAGTTCCTGCAAGATGTTCGTTTCGGGCTCCGCATGCTGCGGCGCAGTCCCCCTTTCGCGCTGGCAGTGATTCTCACCCTGGCACTGGGGATCGGCTTAAATACAGCGGTCTTCAGCGTGGTGAGCGCGGTGCTGATTCGCCCATTGCCCTATCCGGACGCGAAACGGCTGGTTTGGGTGGCCCAGTACAACCCGGTAGTGAAGGCAGAGATGAATCCCGCAGCCGATTACCTGGATTGGAAGGCGCAGGCAAAATCATTCGATGAGATGGTGGCCTACAGCTATGGCGAAGAGACTCTCGCGACGCCGGAAAGCGCCGGGCCAGAGCGGATCGCTGTGGTTACAGATGGCTTTTGGAGGCTCTCCGGGGCGCGGACTAGTCTCGGCCAGCTGTTCACCGCAGTGGATCGCGATGCCCTGGTGATCTCCGATAGCCTATTTGAACGCCGGTTCGGCCGGGATCCGCACATTGTCGGGAGGACGGTCACGTTGGAAGGACGTCCGCTCACAATCACTGGTGTGTTACGGCCCGAATTCCGGTTCGAGCTACCGCAATCGCTACCCGGCATGGGGCGGCGCGGCGACGACTTACGCGATATCGATGGATACGCTTTCAATCCCATAGCGCCGGGCGATATCCGGGCGATCGAATTGGTAGTAGCGCGGTTGAAACCCGGCGTATCAATCGAGAGCGCCACCGCGGAAATGGAAAGCCTGGAGCCGCGGATCGCACAGCAGAATAGCGGTCCGCCGCCCGAGTTTGTCAAGGCGCGCGTCATTCCGCTCCACGAAAAGCTGGTGGGCGACGCGCGATCGACCCTGTTGATGCTGCTGGCGGCGGTGGGATTCGTGTTGCTGATCGCGTGTGCCAACATCGCCAGCCTGCTGCTGGCGCGCGCCGCATCCCGGCGGAAGGAGATTGCCATCCGAGCAGCCATCGGCGCCGGCAGGGCGCGCGTCATCCGGCAGTTCCTGGGCGAGAATCTCGCTTTGGGGGTCCTCGGCGGAGCAGCGGGGCTGGTCCTCGCCCGCTTGGCCATTCCGGTTCTGATGCAGGTGGCTCCTTTGGCCGTGCCGCGCTTGGGAGAAACCAATGTGGACTGGCGGGTGATCCTCTTCGCGGTGGCTGCCACCCTTGCGGCCGGGTCGCTCTTCGGATTCATGCCCGCGGTCTCGTTGTGGCAATCCCGCTTGTTCGAGAACCTGAAGCAGGGCGGCAAGACCTCGGCCGCGGGCTCCGCCGGTCTGGCTTTCCGGCGCATCTTGGTCGGCGTGGAGATGGCCCTCGCTATTATCCTGCTGACTGGTGCCGGGCTGCTCCTCAAGAGCTTCTGGCGCATCAATGCTCACCCTCCCGGCTTCGATCCCGCGCACACTCTGGTCGTAAGGACGATGCTCACCGGTCCCCGGAACCGCGCGCTGGTCCAACAGCAGCTCTATTTCCAGGAACTGCTGCGGCGCATTCAGAGCGTTCCGGGAGTTGTGGCCGCCGGCGCCATCCAAACCGTTATCCGTGGCCCCATTCAGCGTGAAGGCGAGAAGCTGGTTCTGTCTCCGCAAATGGCGATGGGCGCTTATGACATTGTCTCCGCCGGGATTGGCCGCGCGCTTGGTTTGCGGCTAGTGAAAGGGCGGTGGTTAACAGATCACGAATCCGGGCGGCCGATCGTGATTAACGAAAGCCTGGCGCGATTGAAGTTCGGCGGTGCCAATCCCGTGGGGCAGCGCCTCTTGGTGCCGGACACCGGGCTACCGCCCGAAGTAGCCGCAGCCACAGTGGTGGGTGTGGTCGCCGACCTGCGGTATACGCGCCTGGATATGGATGCCGAGCCGGAGGTTTACTTTCCCTACTTGCAATCCAAGGTGTTGTTTGGCGCGAACATCATGGTGCGGACAGCCGGAGATGCGACGCGGCTCGCGCCGGCCATTCGCGCCGCAGTGATCGGCACGGACCCGACGCAACCGCCTGCTGAGATGAAGACGCTGGAGACCTCGCTGGCCGAATCGACTGTATCGCGGCGGTTCAACCTGTTTCTGCTGGGCACCTTCGCCGCGGCAGCGCTGCTGCTGGCGCTGGTGGCCATCTATGGCGTGGTCGCGTTTTCAGTGGTCCAGCGCACCCACGAAATCGGCGTACGGTCTGCCCTGGGAGCCCAGCGCCGCGAGATTGTGAGTATGGTGGTATGGCAGGGGATGGGCATCGTGCTGGCGGGAATTGCCGCAGGCTTGCTCGCCGCCTTCGGACTAACCCGGCTGATGACCAGCCTACTCTTCGAAGTCCGGCCGACAGACCCGGCAACCTTCGGCGCCGTTGGCGTCCTCCTAACGGCCGTCGCGCTGGCGGCCTCGTGGATCCCCGCGCGAAAGGCTGCCCGCGTGGACCCGCTCATCGCTCTCCGCTACGAGTAACCGTAGCGCCGGCGGTCTTGCCGCCGGTTTTTCTAGAGATCATCCGTTCCAAGAGCGCACTTCTCAACTATGTTCTGGCGCAGAAGGCTGCCGCATTGGGCGCCGGAGGACTCCCCTGTATTCGTTACTTGGCGATTGGCCGGTACCCTGCCTCGGGGCCAGCCCGAACTGCTTGTTCGAGGTCCCCTGGATGGCAAGACATTCGTCCTGCAAGATCGCGAACTCGATCATATGGCCTCCGGACCGCGATGGCTGCGCGAACCGCCAATCGCCGCTATCTTCCGCGATGCGTTGCTCTATGGCGAGAACGTTCGCCGTTACGATCTCTTGGCTTGGGTGGTAATGCCAAATCATGTCCACCTTGTATTACAGTCAAAGGCGCGACTTCCGGATGTCGTTCGGTGGCTAAAGACAGCCACGGCAGTGCGGGCTAATCGAACTTTGGGCAGAAACGGAGAACCATTCTGGCAGCGCGAGTACTTCGATCGCTGGATTCGTTCGGAGGAGGAACTCCTCAAGACAATTTCCTATGTTGAGAACAATCCCGTAACGGCCGGTCTGGCTGCTTCACCGGAAGAGTGGCCTTGGTCGAGCCCGGCGGAAGACACCGGCGGCGAGACCGCCGGCGCTACCGTTCCAGCGTAAGATTACGGGGAGAGGAACCGAATGCGTCTCGCCCATTTTTCTACGATCTTTATTTCGTTATGCCTGTTCGCAGTTCCGGCGGCCCAGGCGCAAGATGAATCGCGCACCGTTGCCGGCGGCGGCATTTCCGCGCCGGGGTGGGCCGGCAAGATCGACGCCAACGAAGAGCGCGCGGGCCACACGTTGAACGATGCCAAGTTCTCCAAGAATGGCGACAGCTACCAGGTGGTGACCGGCCCGGCCGTGGCGTATTGGAATCCGGACAACAAGGCAACCGGCGACTACACCGTGAAGGCCACGTTCACCGAACCCAAGTACATGAACCTGAATAGCCACCCGCATCCGTACGGCGTGTTCATCGCTGGCAACCAGATGGGAACACCCAATCAGAGCTATCTTTACTGTGCAGCGTACGGCAACGGCCGGTTCATCGTGCGGGGCTTTGGGCCTTCTGCGTTCCAGATGAATGGCTTCGCGGGCGAAGCCAATCCGGCGGTCCACAAAGCTCCGGGAGTCGGGCAACCCGTAACGCAGGAGATCGCTCTTTCGGTGAAGGGCGACAAGGTAGAGTGCTCGATTAACGGAAGCGTGGTCGCCACCTACAACAAGTCGGCCCTGGTCACTGCCGGGAAACTGACGTCGACCGACGGAGTTTACGGCCTTCGCTTCGCCCACAACACGGAGGTCAATATCACCGGGTTGAGCGTGACCAAAAACTGAATTTGAAGGTCCTACTGGATCACCGTATAGGTCTCTAGCAGGACGCTGAAGAGGAATAGGCGCCGATCGATGCCGATAAATACTGATTCAAAACAAAAATTTATCTGCGTTGATCTGCGGCCCAACGTAGTTTTCAGCATTGCTGCCTTTTGCTTTAGAACCTGGCTTTGGGGAGGAAGTCCGCAAGGATCTGGTTGAACTCCGCTGGTTTCTCCATCATCACGAAGTGGCCGGTGCCGGATACCTCCACTGCGTTTCCATTGGGGAAGATCTTCTGGAAGTATTGTGGATCGTTCGCACCCGAGTGATCGGCATAGATCCCTAGTGCGGGAAATGGAAACCTCTCGTCGGGCCAATTCTCCGGAGCGAATGTCGCGGCCATCGCCTGGTAAGCCGTGGTTTCCGGAGCGGCCAGCATCATTTTCAGAATATGCTGCTGGATCGCCGGAGTCGCGGATTTACCGAACATGCCGCGAATCATCGCCTCGCGGTTTTTCAAGCCCTCTGCGCCTTTCATGCGCTCGGGGTTGGGAGCATTGGGGCTCCCTGAAAGATGCAGCACTCCATCGACGGGGACCATACCGGCGACGTTGGCCGGGTAAAGGCGCGCGTACTCCCGGATTACCGGCGTCCCCATACTGTGCCCAACCAGCACGATCTTTCCCGCGTGAGCTTCCACCCGGACGGCTTCGATGGCTTTGGCGAAGAGTTCCATCGTGAGCGGGCCATTCGCTGGCCCGCCGCTCTTGCCATGACCCGGCAGATCCAAGGTGATGACGCGATAGTTCTTCTCGAAGAAGGGGACCTGGTTACTCCACGAAGATTCGTCGCAGGTCCAGCCATGCACGAACACAATCGTCTTGGGCCCGCTGCCGCGGACCGTGGAGTGGATGGAAACTCCGTCCACCGAAGCGGACCATGCGGGGAGCGAAAGAGCGAGGGCGAGCAGAGGAAACGCAGAACGCATGGTGCCGATTATATACGGAAGGAAAGGTTTCTCCAGGGAGCCGCGGGTTTATACTGGTCGTCCATGCGGGTGCTGGCAGGTTTCTGGCTGGTGACCTGGGTGAATGCCCAGCCGCCCGCCGTTGATCTTCTGCGAAGGGTTGCCGAAGAAGCCGACGTGATGCAACAGAACCTGCCCAAGGCGCTCAGCCAGGAAACCTTAGAGCAGCGCGCTCTGCTGCCACCTTCGCGCTTTCGCCCGCGCATAGGTGACGGGGCGGAAGGGGCCGCCGCGCCAAGAATGCTCGTGCGCGAAGTAGTCTCCGACTACACCGTCGGCCTCCTAAAACAATCGTCTTCCCCTACCCTCGTGGAATACCGGCAAGTGCTTTCGGTCGATGGACAGCCAGTACAATCCGAAGAGAAGGCGCAGAAGGCCCTTTCCGCCGGAGTCCGATCGCTGGATGATCGGCTGCGCAGGCGCATGTTGGAAGATTTTGCCAAGAACGGGCTGGTGGACGTGGCTACCGATTACGGCTTGATCCTGCTCGAATTCTCCAAGAGTGGCCAGCAGGATTTGGAGATCCGGCAGGCCGGCGAAGATCGCGTCGGCGCCGACGAGGCCCTGATTTTCAGTTGGCGGCAGAAGTCCGCAGCCAATGGCGAACTCGAGTTCATCGGGCGCAAGGCCGCGCGGGTTCCCCTCTCGGGCCGGCTTTGGGTGCGCGCGTCCGATGGCGTGCCCTTGCGCATCGAATCATCCGCCGAGCATACGCAAAGCGATCACCGCATCCGCGACGACGCCACGGTGGAATATACGATGACCTCGCGCGGATTCGTGGCGCCCGCGTCGGTGCTGCACCGGCACTTAGTGGACGGGCATCTGCTCACGGAAAACCGCTATACCTACAGCCCCTTCCGCGTGTTCGCCGCCGATGCCGAGATCAAGTTCACCGGAATCCCCGATCCCGCCAGGAAATGAATCGAATTCTGTATCTGCATGGCTTCGCTTCGGGGCCGTCGTCCAGCAAAGCCCGTTTCTTTCGCCAGCGAATTCCGAATCTCGATGTCCTCGATCTGGCGGAGGACGATTTCGAGGACCTGACGATCACGGGACAACTCGGCGTGATCGAAGGCGCCGCGGCCCAGCAGCCCGTTTCGTTGATCGGATCGAGCATGGGCGGGTACTTGGCCGGGCTCTATGCGGCGCGCCATCCGGAAGTAGAAAGGTTGGCTTTGCTGGCGCCGGCGTTCGGATTCGTGCACCGTTGGGTCGAACGGCTGGGCCCGAAGCAATTGGAACAGTGGCGCAGCCGCGGTTGGATCGAGGTGTTCCATTTCGGCGAAAACCGCCAGCACCAACTGAAGTACGCGCTCCTCGAAGACGCCGCCCGGTATGAAGACTATCCCGATTTCCGGCAGCCTGCCTTGATTTTCCACGGTGCCGGCGATGATGTCGTACCGGTGACTTACTCCCAACGGTTCGCGGCCAGCCACCCGAATGCCCGGCTGGAGATTCTGGACTCCGGCCACGATCTGCTGAATGTATTGGATTACATGGAGCAGAAAATCGAGAACTTTCTCGGCCTGAAGTACCATTAAAGAGAGGACGCGCGGCGAAGCGGCGCCGGAGGAAGCGCAACAAAACGCGGCTTGCCGCGGCATGCCTTCTGCCATGACCACCGAAGAACGCTTCGAAAGGATCGAGCACATCACCGCCAGCATTGCCGAAGAGCGCCGCAAGGATCGCGAGGAATTTCGACAGTTGTGGCGGGACACCCAGCGTCACATTAATGAGCTGAGTGCCAAGATTGTGGATACGGCGAAGAACTGCGCGACGCCGATAGACGCCTGGAGCAACGGATCGCCGAGCTTTCCAGGCTAAAGAGTGGGACCTAACTCACTCCTACCGGTTCCAGCTTCGGCTCCGGCTGCACCGCCAGCAAATCCAGAAACGCCTGCGTCGCGCGGCTGAATTTCTTCCGCTTGCGGTGCACCACGCCAACCGGACGCACCAGGTCCGGCGCGTGTAGTTTCACCGCCACCAGCCGGCCCTCCGCGATCTCGGCTTGCATCGTGCGCGCCGGGAGAATGCTGATGCCGGTGCCCAGAACCACGGCTTCTTTGATGGTATTGATATTGTCGAAATGCATCGCCAGGTTCACTTCGATGCCCTGCTCGCGGAAAAAACGATCGAGTTCACGGCGGATCGACAGGTCTTCGTCGAAGCCTACGAACGTCTGCCCTTTCAAATCCGAAGGGTAAACTTCCGCGCGCCGCGCGAACGGATGCGAAGGCGGAACCGCAACCTGCATTTCCTCTGAGCGCCACGGAATCGCGGCGATCTCGCGGCTGGCCTCTGGGTAGCTGACCAGTCCCAAATCGGCCGCATCGTTTAGTACGGCTTCGTACACTTTTTCAGGCCGCATGTATTCCACCTGAAGCTGCACGGCCGGGCAGTGAACAGGAAACTCCTCCTGCAAACGAGTCATTTCCGAAAGGCCTATGGAATAGATCGACGCGACCCGCAGCACGCCATCTACCTGATTCTTCAGTGATTCCAGCGCAAGCCCCAGTTCTTCTTCGCGCCGTAGGATATCTCGGCAAAACTCGTTATAGATTTTTCCCGCTGCGGTAAGCTCCAGCGGCCGCTTGCTCCGATCGAAAAGACCGACTCCCAGGCGGCGTTCCACCTCTTGGACGTGCTGGCTGGCCGCCGATTGGCTGACCCCGCAATGGGCAGCACCCTTGCTCATGCTCCGAGTTGCGGCTATTTCCCTGAAAAGCCTGAGTTCCCAGAATGGCACCGCTCCAGAATATCATAAGCTGTGCTAATTTCAAGCTGCTTTACTTTCCTATTGCCTAATACTACTGAAGTTGGTAAACTGAGCCAATCCAGGAGTAAACGATGAACGACCTTCGTGTCCGTGCCGGTTTACCGGAACCCCAGGGCCTATACCATCCGAGCCTGGAACATGATGCCTGCGGCATCGGTTTTGTAGCCAGCGTCCAGGGTCACCGGTCGCACGACATTATCCTAAAGGGCATACAGGTTCTGATTAACCTGACGCATCGCGGAGCCTGCGGCTGCGACCCTGAGACCGGCGATGGCGCCGGAGTGCTGATTCAGATTCCGCATGCTTTTTTTGCGCGCGAATGCGCCAAACTCGGCTTCACCCTGCCGGAGCCGGGCGAATACGGGATCGGCATGACCTTCCTCCCGGTGGAGCGCCAGCCGCGCCTGGCGTGCGAGGGCATCATCGAACGCATTGTCCGCGAAGAAGGCCTGCACGTCCTGGGCTGGCGCGATACGCCGATCGAAGGCAGCGCCATCGGACGCCTGGCTCGCGCGTCGCAGCCGTACATTCAGCAAATTTTCGTGGGCCATGCCAAGGGCATGACCGAAGACCAGCTCGAGCGCAAGCTGTACATTGCGCGCAAGCGGATGGAAGCCGAGATTGCGGCCTCGGACATCGAAGATAAGGAATTCTTCTATATCCCATCGCTTTCGGCGCGAACCATCGTATACAAAGGCCTGCTCCTGGCGCCGCAAATCGCCAACTTCTACCCCGAGCTGAGCGATCCGGAAGTGGTGAGCGCGCTGTGCCTTGTCCACCAGCGGTTTTCCACCAACACCTTCCCTACCTGGCAACTGGCGCATCCGTTCCGTTACGTGGCGCATAACGGCGAGATCAATACGCTGAAGGGAAATGTGAACTGGATGCATGCGCGCCAATCCGTGCTGTCCTCTCCGCTCTTCGGCAAGGACATTAAGAAGCTGTTTCCGATCATCCAGCCGGGCGGCAGCGATTCCGCTAATTTCGATAACGCCCTCGAGCTGCTGGTCATGTCCGGCCGCTCGATCCCGCACGCCATGGCCATGCTGATCCCGGAAGCCTGGGCCAGCAACCCGCACATGAATCCGGACAAGAAGGCGTTTTACGAATATCACGCCTCCCTGATGGAGCCTTGGGACGGCCCGGCGGCCATCGCCTTCACGGACGGCCGCGTGATCGGCGCCACGCTCGACCGTAATGGCTTGCGTCCGGCGCGGTACCTGGTCACCAATGATGACCTCATCATCATGGCTTCCGAAACCGGCGTGTTGCCGGTAAAGCCCGAAAACGTGAAACTGAAGGGCCGCCTGCAGCCGGGCAAGATGCTGCTGGTGGACACCGTGGAAGGCCGCATCATTTCCGATAAGGAACTGAAGCAATCGCTTTACAGCCGCCGGCCTTATCAGAGCTGGCTCGACCAGCACCAGATCACGCTCGATCAGCTCCCCGAGCCGCAACGCACACACGGCACCGTTCACGAGACCATCCTTTCCCGGCAGCGCGCTTTCGGCTACACCGACGAGGATATCCGCATGATCCTGGGGCCTATGGCCGAAAAGGGCGAAGAGCCCATCGGTTCCATGGGGACCGACACGCCGCTGGCGTGCCTTTCCGACAAACCGCAGCCCCTCTTCAACTACTTTAAGCAGCTCTTCGCGCAGGTGACCAATCCGCCCATTGACCCGATCCGCGAAGAAATGGTGATGTCGCTCATCAGCTACATCGGCACCGAACGCAACATTCTCGACGAAACACCGCAGCACTGCCACACGCTCAAGCTGCCGCACCCCATCCTGACCAATACGCACCTGGAAAAGCTGCGGCGGGTGTCCCGGGGCGATTTTCTGGCCTCCACTCTACCTATGCTGTTCGCGGTAGAAGAAGGCGCGCGGGGCCTGGAGCGCGCGCTCGACCAGTTGTGCCGACGGGCTTCCCTGGCCATCAAGTCGGGCTACACGCTGCTGATCCTTTCGGATCGCGGGGTGGATCAGGATTACGCCCCGATTCCCAGCCTGCTGGCCCTGACTGCCGTCCACAATCACCTGGTCCGCGAGGAAACCCGGACCCAGGTGGCCCTCATCATTGAATCCGGCGAGCCGCGCGAGGTTATGCATTTCGCGCTCCTTATCGGTTATGGCGCTAGCGCCGTAAACCCGTACCTGGCGATTGAAACGCTGGAAGACATGTGCGTGCGCGGCCTGCTGCCAACCACCGTCACCTTCGACAAAGCACTGCTGAATTTCAAGAAGTCCATCAACAAAGGTCTGCTGAAGACATTTTCCAAGATGGGCATCTCGACGCTGCAGAGTTATCGCGGCGCACAGGTCTTCGAAGCGATAGGCCTCAACAAGGCTCTAGTGGATAAGTACTTCACTGGCACAGTGTCGCGCGTCGAAGGCGTGGGACTCGATGTGCTCGCACAAGAGGCCATTCTGAAGCACCGGCACGCATTCTTCCCCGTTACGGAATCCGATACGGAGCTGACAGTCGGCGGCAACTACCAGTACCGCGCGCGCGGCGAGTATCACCTCTTCAACCCACAGACGATTTCCAAGCTGCAGCACGCCGTGGCGCAGAAGAATCCGAAGACCTTCCAGGAATACACGGACCTCATCGATACGCAGAACCGGCAGTTGTGTACGCTGCGCGGGTTGCTGGAAATCCGGAAGGCCGATCAGCCCATTCCCCTGGAAGAGGTAGAGCCGGCCAAGGAGATCGTCAAGCGCTTCGCTACCGGGGCCATGTCGTTCGGCTCGATTTCGAAGGAAGCCCACGAGACCCTCGCCATTGCCATGAACCGCATGGGCGGCCGCTCCAACACCGGCGAAGGCGGCGAGGATGAAGCGCGCTTCAAACCCGATTCGAACGGCGATCTACGGCGCAGCGCCGTAAAACAGGTAGCCTCCGCGCGTTTCGGCGTGACCACAAACTACCTGGTGAACGCCGACGAGTTACAGATCAAGATGGCACAGGGCGCCAAGCCCGGCGAAGGCGGCCAGTTACCCGGCCACAAGGTGGATAAGGAAATCGCGCGCGTGCGCCATTCGATTCCCGGTGTAGGCTTGATTTCGCCGCCGCCGCACCACGATATCTACTCCATCGAGGATCTGGCGCAACTGATCTATGACTTGAAGAACGCCAACCCCCGCGCGCGTATCTCCGTCAAACTCGTCGCGGAGGTGGGCGTCGGCACGGTGGCGGCAGGCGTCTCCAAAGCGCACGCGGATGTCGTCCTCATTTCCGGCGACAGCGGTGGCACCGGCGCTTCCCCGCTCAGTTCCATCAAACATGCGGGTGTGCCCTGGGAATTGGGCCTCGCCGAAACGCAACAGGTGCTCGTGATGAACGATCTGCGCAGCCGCATCCGCGTGCAGACTGACGGCAAATTGCAAACCGGGCGCGATGTGACCATCGCCGCTCTGCTGGGAGCCGAGGAGTTCGGCTTCTCTACGGCGCCGCTGATCGCCATGGGCTGCATCATGATGCGCAAGTGCCACCTGAACACTTGCCCCGTGGGCATTGCGACGCAGGATCCCGAACTGCGCAAGAAATTCCATGGCCAGCCCGAAGACGTCATTAATTTCTTCTTCTTCCTCGCAGAGCAGGTGCGCGGCTATATGGCCCAACTGGGCTTCCGCACCTTCGACGAAATGGTCGGCCGGGTGGATATGCTGGACGCCCGCAAGGCCATTGACCACTGGAAGGGCAAGGGGATTGATCTTTCGGCGATTTTGTACAACCCGCCGACGCCCAGCCGCATCGCGCGCCGTTGTGTGCAGCCGCAGGACCACGGCTTGAGCCAGGCGCTCGATTACCAGTTGATCGATCACGCTCGCGATGCGATCGAGACGCAGACTCCCGTGGAGATCAAACTGCCGATCCGCAACGTGCATCGCACCGTGGGCGCCATGCTGTCCGGTGAGATCGCCCGGCGCTACGGCTCCGCAGGCCTGCCGGAGGATACCATCAAGTTCCAACTCACTGGCTCGGCGGGACAGAGCTTCGGCGCTTTCCTCGCCAAAGGCGTCACGCTGGAACTCGAAGGCGACGCCAACGATTACGTCGGCAAGGGCCTCTCCGGCGGAAAGCTGATCGTGTATCCCCCGCGGAATTCCGGCTTCCTGCCGGAGGAAAACATTCTGATCGGGAATGTGGTGCTGTACGGGGCCACCAGCGGCGAAGCCTACTTCAACGGCATGGCGGGCGAGCGCTTCGCCGTACGCAACTCCGGTGCAACCGCGGTTGTCGAAGGCCTGGGCGATCATGGCTGCGAATACATGACCAACGGAATGGTCGTGGTTCTGGGCAAGACCGGCCGCAATTTCGCCGCGGGCATGAGCGGTGGCATCGCATACGTGCTCGATGAAAAAGGCGACTTCGCGGAGAAGCGCTGCAACACGGCTGCCGTCGATCTGGAGCCGGTGCTGAATGGTGATGTGGCCGAGTTGTACGCTCTGATCGGAAAACATGTGGCCGCCACCGGCAGCCCGCGCGGCAAGTGGATTCTAGAGAACTGGCACGACATGCTGCCGCGCTTCATCAAGGTCTTCCCGCACGAGTACAAACGGGTGTTGGGCGTGCCGCGTTTATTGGCCGCAACCGCATAGCGTAACTGAGCCGCGACCGTAAGGGAGCGTAAACCGAGCCGCGACCGCTAGGGAGCAGATAGAAGAATCTCAGATGGGCAAAGTCACAGGCTTCATGGAATATACGCGGGAGATGCCGCAACGGCGTCCGCCCGCGGAGCGCATCAAAGATTGGTTCGAGATTTATCTTCCGTTTCCGGAAGACAAGATCCGCACGCAGGGCGCGCGCTGCATGGATTGCGGGGTGCCCTTCTGCCATACCGGCTGCCCGCTCACGAACCTCATTCCCGACTGGAACGACTTGGTCTACCGCGGGCGCTGGCGCGAAGCCGTGCGCCAGTTGCACGCCACCAACAATTTCCCCGAGTTTACCGGCCGCATCTGCCCGGCCCCCTGCGAAGCTTCCTGTGTGCTCGGAATTAACGAGCCGCCAGTCACCATCAAGCAGATCGAAAAGACGATCGTCGACCGCGCCTTCGATGAGGGCTACATAAAGCCCGAGCCGCCCGACACGAGGACGGGAAAGCGGGTCGCAGTCGTGGGCTCGGGTCCGGCCGGCCTGGCGGCGGCGCAGCAACTGGCGCGCGCCGGCCACGACGTCACGCTTTTCGAAAAAGCCGACCGCATCGGCGGGCTGCTGCGCTACGGCATCCCCAATTTCAAGATGGAGAAGCATCTCATTGACCGGCGCATGGAGCAGATGCGCGCCGAGGGAGTGCGCTTCCAGACCAATGCCCACGTCGGCGTGAACGTTCCTGTGGAGGACCTTCGCAAAGAGTTCCACGCGATCCTGCTGACTGGGGGCGCCGAGCAGCCGCGCAACCTGAACGTGCCGGGACGCGAACTGAATGGCATTCACTTCGCCATGGAATTCCTCCCGCAGCAGAACCGCCGCTGCGAGGGCGACACGGTCGCCGCCGAAACCGCCATCCTCGCCACCGGAAAGCGGGTCGTCATCATTGGTGGTGGCGATACGGGCGCCGATTGCCTGGGCACCAGCCACCGGCAGGGCGCCGCGCACATCACGCAATTCGAGTTGTTACCGAAGCCGCCTGACGAGCGTTCGCCTTCCACGCCTTGGCCTCTGTGGCCCATGCAATTACGCGCGGAGAGTTCGCACGAAGAAGGCGGCATCCGCGATTGGAGCGTGAACACCGTGCGCTTCACCGGAGACGAGCACGGCAATGTGAACCAACTGCACGCCGTGCGCGTTGGTCCGCCTCCGAAATTCGAAGCCATGCCGGGAACCGAATTCACGATGGATGTGGACCTGGTGCTGCTCGCGATGGGCTTTCTCGGCCCCGTGAAAAACGGCATGATCGAGCAACTCGGCGTGAAGCTCGACTCACGCAGCAATGTGGCCACCGACGATAATTACATGTCCTCGGTGCCGGGCGTCTTCGCTGCGGGCGACATGCGCCGCGGCCAATCGCTGGTGGTCTGGGCCATCGCCGAAGGCCGCAAGGCGGCACGCGCTGTGGACCTTTACTTGATGGGCGAAACCAAGTTGCCGTAGCTTGGCTCCTCACCCGGGATACGTTGACACGCAAACCGGCCGTTTCCCGAGAGAGGATAACGTGATCGGCCACGGTACGATCAGAGGAGGGAAGTTATGACCATCACGCTCAAGCCCAACCAAGAGAGGGCGATACAGGACGCCATCCGTGCCGGCGTGGTGCGCTCCGTCGATCAGTTCATCGACTCCGCCATCGAAGCCTTGCCTCACCGTCAGCCCACTAAATTCGACCCCGAGAGGGCCCCTGAAGCCGGAGCCCGTATCCGCGAGTTGCGCAAGGGCGTAAGGCTCGACCGGGGCGGCGTATCGATCCGCGAACTCGCACATCTCGGGCACAAATATTGAGACAAGCACTCATTTTGGATGTATTGGCGTGCTTGCCATGGTGATGTGAGGACGAAACGACGCCCGCGTCCGAGGAATTGCTGGACGGGCGACCAGGGCAGCGAGTTGCACGTGCCGGCGCTTTGGGTCTGGGAGATTCGACGTAGTTGCGGTGAACGTGAGGCGCGGCCGGATTACCGCCGATCGCGCCAAGGAATTCCTCGCCCAGTTGGCGATGCTGAACTTTCGTATCGACCGAGCCCCGTCAACCCTGGATTTTGCAAGGCTCCAGACGCTCGTCGAACGCCATGGACTCACAGCGTATGACGCCGCATACCTGGACCTCGCTATACGGTTGTCGTTGCCGCTTGCCTCTATTGACGGTGATCCGCGCAGAGCCGCGATCGTCGAGGGTATCGAAGCGTTAGGCAAGCTAGATCCCAATAAGGCCGCGTCGGCGCTTGGAATTCGACGCGAGAACGGGAGGAGCACACTTCCATAATCCGCGGCTTAATCGATCGCCGGCCCGAAATAACCCTGCGCCAGTGCGGGTTCCGCTTCAAGCGCTTTGCTCCAGCAGGTTCGGGCCTCCTCGGCTTTGCCGGTCGATTCGAGGATGCGGCCCAGGTTTAAGAGGGCTTCCGGCATGTCCGAACGCTGTCCCAGCGCTTCTCGGTATAGCTTTACGGCTTTCTCCAGTTGTCCGGCCTTCTCGTGCATCAAACCGGCATTGTAGAGCACTTCGGCCGAACGCTCGCCCAGATCGATGAGGCGTACGTGGTATTCCAGAGCCGCATCGAAATCGGACGCTTGGATGGCCATCGCCGCCAAACCGCGAAGTGCATCGACCGATTTCGGATCTTGTTCGAGCATCTTCTCGTATAGCCGTTCGGCATGCTCGCGCTCGCCCATGCCGCTGTAGGCCAGCGCCAGATTGGCGTGAGCTTCGGGCCACTGCGGCCGGTATTTCAGGCATCCTTCAAACGCTTCGATGGCGCCGCGATAATCTTCGCGCTGTAAGCGGAGATAGCCCAGGCGGAAGCGCGCTTCCTCTTCTTTGGGAGCGCGTTCGAGCACCTGTTTGTACCACCGCTCGGCCTCCTCCAGTTGGCCGGAGTGCTCCAGTAGTAGCGCCATATTCCAGACGGGCGCCAGCGATTCGGCATCCGCCTTCATCGCCTGATCGTAAGCGCGCCCGGCCGCGGCGGTGTCGCCCAACTGTTCCCGCACAATTCCCAGATTTGTGAGTGTCTCTGCCGATTGGGGCTTCAACTTGAGTGCTTCTTCGTAAGCTTCGGCGGCCTGTTCGCGGCGGCCGGCTTTCTGGTGCGCCAGCCCCAGATTGAACCAGCCTTCGAAGTGTCCCGGCACGGCCGAAACCAGCAGCGTGCAGAATTTGGCGGTCAGTGCGTGCTCGCGCGCCGCGGTCGACCACGCCGCTAGCCCTTCTAGAGCCACGGTGGAATCCGGGCGCATGTCCAACAGGCGCTCCGAATATTCCCGCACCATATCGTAGTCTTCTTTTCCCATCCCGATCAGGATCAGGTTAGAGAGTGATTCTTCCGACTCGGGATTCTTTTCGAGAATGCGCTGATAGATGTTCCGCGCATCATCAGGGTGCCCCAAGGTTTGTAAGGCAACGGCCTTTCCGAACAGCGCGTCTTCGTGTTCGGGAGAAAGTTCCAGCGAGCGGTCGAAGGAGAAGAGCGCCGATTTGGGATCTTCCAAACGCAGGTGAGAGATTCCCAAACCCAGGTGGGCATCCAGATGGGAAGAATCCAGCGTGCTGGCCTTTTGAAACGCTTCCGAGGCAGGCTCCCAATTGCCCATCCGTTCCAGACAGACCGCCAGATTGAACCAGCCCATGGCATATTGCGGTTTCAACTTCACGAGGGCGCGGTAACTCTTCTCGGCTTGCTCGTAGTCCTCCATCTCAAACTGGATGTGCCCCATCGCGCGATAAACTTCCGCTGAGGATTGTCCGGCCGCGATCCCGGCTTGGAGCTGTTGGAGGGCTTCCTCCCGTTTGCCGGCGAGGTGCAGCGCGACAGCGCGCGCCAGGTGGTTGGACTGCCCCGCCTTCTCTTTATTCTTTTCCTTGGCTCTTTCCTTGTTAGGGGTGATGCCGATGGCCTGCGTGCTCATGAGATGCTCCGTGGCAGGCGGCGCGGAGCCGCCTCAGTATGGGGGCCGTCTAGGGGCGCTAGTTTGACCCAATAAATACGTGCTTTGGTATTGCGGGCTGCGGTAAAACCGATTCCGCCGGTCGGGAGCCGGCCGTCGGACCAATGCGCCACTTGTTCGCCGTCGAACCAGATGGTGAAATCGTTCCGGCGCGCGCGTGTTTTGATGGTGAAAGCCGCGCCGGAGCGGGCAGGGGTCCTCAAAGCGACGGCCGGGCCGGGCTCCTCAACCCCGCCGATGACGACGGTGCGCCGCAGTTCGTAGCCACCGGATTCCGTTAACGCCAGGCCCGCTTTCTGGTAGTTGCTGAAATTCGACGCACGGAATACAAAGGTGAGGCCGCGGGTTTCGATTCGGGCAAAGAATTCGAAATCGTAATCGTCTAGTTCGAGCGACGGCTGCAAAAGCGCCAAGCCGGCCGGGCGCGCTCCTGCGGCATCCAATTGCCAACCAGCGGTGTCGCCGATCCACTGTTCCAGACCGGCATGAAACGGCTCTTCGATTAACGAGGTCGGCTGGCGAGGGCTTTCGGGAGGCGCGGGGCTCAGAGAGCCCTGCAGCCGGACGGGGGGATAGTCGAAGGCGGCATCCGGGGCAAAGGCGATTTCGGCCATGCGATAGTCAGCCGCTTGTGCTTGCGGCGCCGTTAGCGAGTCCAGACGCGTATTTCCCGCAAGGCTGCCCGAGTTCCAGGCGGCGCTGCTGAGGTGCGAGCAGTCCACGCGAGAGCCATTGTGCCAGGAAGTGGCACAGAACTGAGTTTCGAGTAACAGGTGTTCGCCGATAGCTCTCGCCAGGCGCAGCGGCGCGCACTGGCTGGCTGCACAGGATGGAAGCCGATAAGAGAAGTCCCGCAGCCGCGTGCCATGCGGCGGAATGCCGAGCGTGGTTGAGAGAGGATAGGCCGCGACTGGGGCACTGCGAAGCAGCATTGGGCGGAGGCGTGCCACCCGCGGCAAGCAATTCCGCACTGACAGTAGAGCGCGCCGGCCGCGCTGCGCTGGTACGCGTGCGGGGAATGCGAAACCGTTGGCGCTCCGCGAAGCGCCGGATGTGCGCCGAAGCTGCTGCCCGATGGGCCGAAAGCCGACTTCACCGGCCCCTAGTGCTTGTCCCGCGGGACTGATTGTAAACTGAGGCTTTCCGATTACGTTCTGCCGCTGAACGCGAACCGCGGCGCTTTCCCAGGGAGTATCCGCTGTTCGTATAACTGAAAATCCAATGCGCGCGGCCGGAGCCTGCGGCAACCCCACGGCCAATTTCGCCACGGCCCGGTTGGGCGGATAGCTCACCTTCTGTGTGATCGAATGCGCCGACGCGGGCAGGATCCAATGGCCCGTAGCCCTTTCGCCCGGAGCTTGGAGCGCTACGGGGGCGCCAATTCCAGAGATCTGGGGGCGCGCAGACGCGGCACTCACCCGCACCGGCCTCAGGTGGACACGTTGCGCCCGAAAACCGGCTGGCGGCGCCATCCGGGCCTCCATAGCCGGGGAACTGAGAAGCCGCTCGGAAGGAATCTGCTTGGTGCTTTCCCGGCGCCGCATGAGGCTGGCCACCTTGTTGGCCTCGAGCAGCCGGTCCATGCCTTTGCGCAACCGGAATTGGTTGCGATGCTCCCGCGAGCAGAAATCGCCATCGCCTCCGACCCGCATGCGGCCCAGCGGCTTTCCGCAGAGCTGGCATGTTTTGACACTCATATCCGCGTCAATTATAGAAACTCGCAGCCGCGCTGCAAAGGATAAATACCGGTACTAAACGCTCGTATCCGGAAGTTAACACCTGCCCCGGCATTGCGGAGTAAGCCGGCTGCTCTCCTTGGAAGTACGCCCAAAGTGGGGGGTAAATTCGCCCGTACTTGGCCATACAATTTCGGGTGGAATACCGGCTCCGCAGGAGGAAACCATGGCTGAATCGGCCATCCGCGCAGATCGCTTAAATGCATCGTTCAAACCGAATCCCTCGTACACGTGGGAGATCGCCGGCAAACCCGTGGTCATCGGGATCAGCCTCGAACTGGTAGATCACTTGGAACGCGAAGTGGTGGAGAATTTCCGGTCCCTGAACTCGCGCGGCTCGGAGATCGGCGGAGTGCTGCTTGGCAAGATTCAACCCGGCAACCCGTCGCGCGTTTCCGTTGAAGGCTACGAACTGATTCCTTGTGACTACGCGAGAGGTCCCCTCTATCGATTTGCCGAATCGGACGTAGAGCGGTTCGAACGCACCGTGGCGCAGCGTAGCAATGGCGCCGGATTGCGCGTGGTAGGCTTCTTCCGCAGCCATACTCGGAAAGGCCTGAGCCTGGATGCGGAAGACATCGCGTTCTTCAGCAGCCATTTCCGTGAACCGCAGCAAGTCGCGCTGCTGATCCGCCCGTATGCCAGTAAGGCAAGCACGGCGGGTTTTTTCATCTGCGAGAACGGAACAATTGAAGGCGAGACCAGTTACCGGGAATTTCCTTTCCGGCGCGCGGATCTGGAACGAGGTGGAGCATCTGACGTGCCCGCGGCAAGCGAGGAGGCAGCAGCGCCGGCGCCTGCTCCAGTGCCAGCGGAATCGCCGGCCAAGTCCCTATCGCGCGCTCAAATCGTGCCGATCGCGTCGCGGCGCGAGATTACGTTAGCGCCGCCTGCCCCCGCGGAAGCAGTGCCGGCCAAGCCCGCGCCAGCGATTCAGGACGAAATTAAGGAAGCGCCCTCTCCCGCCGAAAAACCGGCCCAGGCCCAAAACACCAAGATGCCCGAGAGGCCCGCGCCTGGCGTACCCGCTGCTTCGCCCGAGAGGTCGCGCGGGGGAAAATTGGTATGGATCGGTGGCGCCAGCGCCGCCGCCCTGTTGCTGCTGAGCGGAATGCTGATCTACCCGGGCCTGTTGCACAAATCGCATCCGGCCACGGCCCAAGACAGCTCTGGACTTTCCTTACGCGTTGAGCGTTCTGCCGGAGAATTATTGTTGAGTTGGAATCGGGATTCCGAAGCAATTAAGAACGCCGCCCATGCCACCCTTTCCATCGCGGATGGCGACCAGCACGAGAACGTGGATATGGATCTCAACCAACTGCGCAACGGCAGCATTGTGTACTCGCCGTCCACTGCAGATGTGGTGTTTCAACTATCTGTGACGGGGAAGGACTCGTCAAGAGTGCAGAGCGAATCGGTGCGGGTGCTGCGCACGCGTCCCTCGCCGATGCCCGATAACACCCCAGCGGTAGCCGCCAAGACGGCTGTACCGCCGGCGAACCTTTCCGCGGCGCCGGCACCCAATACTCCCAATCCGGATAACCTGCAGCCGGATGACATTAAGACAACACCAGCCGTGGCCCCGAAACCCTTTCACGCCGAAGCGCTGGCCCAGCGTTTGCGCCCGGCGCGGCCTACCGACTTGCCGGATGCTCCCGGGTTGAGCGGAGCGGAGCCCGCGGTTGTCCCGGTTCCTGGTGTGAATCTGGCGCCCCCCAGCCCTGTGCCGCCGCCCCCAGCCGCTGCGGTGGTCGCACCCTCGGCCGTTCCCGCTCCACCCGCCGCTGCCAGCAATGCCAAGATCGGCGGTCAAGTGCAGCAGGCCGAGGTGGTCACGCGCAGCGCACCGGATTACCCCATTGCCGCCAAGCAAGCGCGCGTCCAAGGATCAGTGATTGTCGTAGCGGTGGTGGGCGCCGACGGCCACGTGAAGTCTGCAAAAGCCGTTTCCGGGCCGCCCTTACTGCTGAATTCGGCCGTGAATGCAGTCAAGGACTGGGTCTACAAGCCTGCCAAACTCAATGGCGCGCCAATAGAATCGGAGACGCGGGTGGAACTGAACTTCACGCTGGAGCGGTAGGCGTACGCGGTTCGCCAGGCAGAGCGATATCCGGCGAACAACGACGTGTAGCTGAGGCTGTTGAGCTTTGAGCGTGTTAATATCCTCTGCCGTAATAGGATTAGAGCCTTTCACAAAGCCCTCGAACCAGCGCGTTATGCTTTCTGAAGCAGGGACCTCAACTCACGGATATTTTTGACGCTTTCGATATCCAGGACGCGCTCGATCAGTTTGCCGGCGGTGAGTGCACCGAGGACAGGGGTAAGCAGATCGCGGCTTTTTGCGACGACCTCCTCGCGCGTCATCGGATTTTCGGCGGTGCCGCGCACAGCCTCCACGCGCTCGGTCAACCGGGTGCCGTCCATGAACGTGACCTCGACTATGGTCACTCGTTTCGGATAAAGCTTTTCGAGATCTGGATCGGGCGTCAATTGCACCTTAGCCTTTTGCCGGAGGAGAGCGGCGTCCTGCATGCGTGGCTTATCGTGGGCCGCCTGGAAGGAGACCGTCTTATCCAGGAGCATGATGGCGACCATGTGCTGCATCGAGATGTCGGGCATCTCGCGGTCATTCACCGTCTTGGCTTCGCTGGTGGCCACGCGGACGACCACCTTTTGCACTTGATCGGCTTCGAACGGATGGCGTTTGCGCAGGTTTTCCAAAGCATCGAGTGGTGCCTGGATCGGTGATCCGACGGTCCACTTCTTAATGTTCGTGCGAGTTACTTCATAGCGCTCGCCAAGTTGGTCAATTAAGCCAGCCGGATCTGCCTTGGGTGAGAAGGTAAGCAGGAAGTTGTCCGCGCCGGAAAAAATATCGTCAACGCCCGTGCCACCGAGTTGAATGATCAGCGCTGCGCTGACACCGTTGCGGGCGGGAAGGCCGGCGAATACCAGAGATTTTTCAACGTGTTCGGTATCGCGCTGCCAGGCGGCAATGCCGGCGGCTTGCTGCGCAGCGTAGTCGAGCAGCCAGCGCATCTGTTGAGCGTTCAGACCGGCGGCACAGCCCGCCGCCGCGGCAGCCCCGAAATCTTCCGCGATCGAATGGGAGCTGTGGTGCGTGGCCATCTGCCAGGGCACGCCTCCGAGCGTCATAGTGACGCGCGGGCCAATATCGTAGCCCAGGGTCACGGCACGGATGAATCGCGCGCCATCGATGCCGAACTGCTCTCCAGCAGCCAAAGCGGCGGGGACTACGGCACAGCCCGGGTGCGATTGGGAAGGCGCGTGCGAATCGTCGGTTTCATCGGAGTGCGCCAGCATGCCATTGGCCAGAGCAGCTTCCATGGCGCCGCACAGCACATTCGATGCAGCGACAGTGGCCACCTTTTCGCCGGCATGGGCCCGCGCGAACTGAATTCCGAGGCGGCCAGGCCCCAGTTGGGACCCGGACACCATGGCGGCCAGTGTGTCGAGAATGTGGTGCTTGGTTTTTTCGGCAACCGCCGCGGGCAGAGCGTGTGTGCCGGCTTCGGCCATGTAGGTGCTGAGCCGGGTCATGACGGAGCTGGCCGGTGTGGCTGCCGCCCGAAGCCGGACGGTTGCGCCAGCGGTGGTGAGAAGCAATCTTCGGCGAGTCATGGGATCTTTTTGGCCGCTCCCTAACGGTCGCGGCTCGGTGGAACACACTCTTTCTGAGCCGCGACCTTTAGGGAGCGGTCGGCAGCTCGTTGCGGAACACCACCCCACCTTTCATCACAAATTTCACCCGTTCCAATTCGGTGATATCGGCGAGCGGGTCGCCCGAGACGGCCACCAGATCGGCGTAATGGCCCTTTTCCACGATCCCCACCTGTTTGCCCAACTCGAAGTTGAGGCTCTCGGCAGCATTGGTGGTAGCCATGCGCAACGCCTGCGCGGGCTTCATGCCCCACTTCACGTAATACGCGAACTGAAACGCCTGCACGCCGTGGCCGACGGTGTAGGCACCGCTGCCGAACACCTCCGTCACGCCCGCGGCTACCAGGCGTTTGAAACTCATCTCCGTCAGCTTGAAGCGCGAGGTTTTGCCTCCGGTGGCTTTCAAATCGCGCGTCTCCAGATCGCCAATCAAATCCCAGAGCGTTTGCATGACGGGGCGCAATTTGCCATCCGGGAGCGGCTGCTTGAAGTACTTCAGCGTTTCGTCGTCCAGGCCGGGAGCGCCAGTGACTCCGACGATGACGTGCATCGGCATGTCGACGCCCGCTGCCAGGCAGTTGCGCAGGCCTTCGCCTCCATAGGCGTGGCAGGCGACTCTAAGGCCGTGGCGGTGGGCCTCATCGACAATGGCTTGATCCTCTTCGAGTGTCAGCGATGGGACGTTGATCATCTTGCCATCGGGCGTGAACGCGCCAGAACCGGCGGGATCGGGATAGCCACCGCCCTCGTAATCCTCAGTGTCGTAGACTTTGATCCAGTCCACTCCGTAGTGAGCACGGTCACGCACGGCGGCGCGCGCCAGCCAGGGCGAGTTCACATTGCTCGAGAGCTGCCAGACTCCTTGGCCGAACGGCGCGGGTACAGAAGGAGCCGCATAATAAGCCGCCGCACGCGGATTGATCTGCGGCCCGGCTACTTGCAAACGCGGACCGGGCACGAGGCCCTTGTTGATGGCATCACGCAGTTCCACGCCGGCATACGTGAAAGGCGACCCCATATCCTGCAGTGTGGTGAAGCCGGCGTACAGATCTCGCAGCGCGTAATTCAGGCCGAGCAGCGCGGCGCGACCGTCATTCGGCTGCTGCTCCTGAAAGAGGTGGACATGGCGATCGATTAATCCAGGAAGTACGGTAGCGTTGCTAAGGTCGATCACCTTGGCGCCTGGCGGGACCTGCAGCAGGCCCGCCGGCCCCACATCGATGATGCGATCCCCTTTGATCAGGATTACCTGATTGGCCAGGTTGGCGCCCGACTTGGGATCGAACAACCGTCCGGCGCGGACGGCCACTCCCTGGGGCGGCGGCGATTCGAGATGGATACGCGAAGCGTCAAAGGGCCCGGCTTCCGGGCGTGTTCCTTGGGCGTACAAGGCGCAACCCATCCAGAGGGCCGTTAGGAGCAGTCGCATCGATAGCTGCCAGTATACTGGTTTCGAGCACCATGAAGCAGGACGCTTCGTATTTCGAAGGCAAGGAAGCCTCCCTCATTTATATCGCCAAGAAACTGAAAGACGCGCTGCACCTGGAATCGGTTTTCACCGAGGCGGGCGTGGATTACGGCGTCGAAGCCGATGAGTATCGCGGCGGCGTGCTCTTCCGTTCGGTCCGCGTTGGGGCGTTCTTTTACGTGCTTCCGGAATCGGTCGAAGGGGCGCACGAGATCATGCGGCGCCATGGGTTCAAACCGTTTGTGGGGCCCCCGGAGTAAATTAGGGCAGCGCCGGGCTTCGGCCTGCCCCACAAAACCTTATTTGGCCGCCGCCTGCTTTTGCTCGTTCAGCGTTTTGTAGAACGCCTTCTCCCGATCACTTACATAGGCCAAGTACGTTGCATTATCGACTAGGAAGGGGTTGGGACCTTTTCCTAGGTTGGCGTACTTTTCCTTCATGTTGTAGAAGGAGCCGTGCGCGCCCAGCATGATGTCGCAGTGCAGGCCCTTCAGCACCTGGAAGCTGTGGATGTAGTCGTCGGCGATGGTGGGATAGTCCTTGTTGCCGACGAGAACATAACCTGGATTCACGTTAACGCTGCCTAAGATGACCACGTCGTACGTCTTGTCGCCCTCCCGAGCTTTCATCGTCCAAGTGGTACAGCCCTTGGTGTGACCGGCAGTGAGGTGCGCGACGAGCGTGGTGCCACCGAGTTTGACTTCGTCCCCATCGTGCAGGACCTGGTCGATAGGATGCGGCTTGTTGCCGGGAGTCATCTTGCGGAGGGCGGGCACGTCCTGCTCCATGGCCATGACTTTCGCACCCGTCAACTCCTTGACCAGAAAATCGCCCTCCATGTGATCGCCATGCGCATGGCTGCCCAGCAAGATCTTGATGTCACTGAACTTGAATCCCAGCTTCTCCACGGCGGCGCGGATTACCGGCACCGTCCGCTCGAAATCGCTGTTGATCAGGATGTCGCCATCCGGTGTCACGATCAGGAAGGATGCCAGCTCGGAGGAGCCAACGTAGTAAAGATTGCCGACAATCTTGTGCGGCGGAAACGGCTGGCTCCATTGGTCCGCGGTATTGTTTTGCGCTGTCAAAAGCGGTAGGGCGCTGAGTGCCAGTAACAGCGATCGCATGCAGTGGGTTGACATAGGGGCACTATAAGAGTTTTGTTGAGCGGGTGCAAGGGAGATCCCTTACGGTCGAGTTGGAACCAACGGTTCGGATCGAGCCTCGATGAGTTGGACAGATCGCAGAGAAGCCATCACCGCGGTGGTGTCCGGATGGGTGGCGCCCAATTGACGCCGCCGCACTTCCAGCAGGGTTTTCCAGAGCGATTCGGCTTGCCGGTACTTGCCTTCACCTTTGTAAATCTCCGCGAGGTTGTTCATGGAAAGCAGGGTTACAGGGTTCTCGTCTCCCAGAACGGCACGGAAAATTTCCAGGGCTTTCGTCTCATAAGATTCGCCAGTCGCGTATTTGCCTTCAGCGCAATAGAGCACTGCGAGATTGTGCATACTCATGCCGGTATCGCGATGATGTTCACCGAGAATCCGGCGCCGAAGGGCGACGGCCTTCAGAAACATAGGCTCGGCCTGCGCATACCTCCCCTCAGTGCGATATACCGATGCCAGGCTGCTGAGGCTGGAGAGCGTGAGCGGCGCTTCTTCTCCTAGCGTGCGGCGGCGCACTTCGAGAACCTTAATCAATAGGGCTTCCGCCTGCGCCGTTTTCCCTTCCTGGTTATAAAGCACGGCGAGGTTTTGCATGGCTTGCGCCGTATCGGGATGATCGTCACCCAATGCTTGCCGTCGCAACTCGAGCACCTTCTCCATCTGTATCCCGGCCTCAGCCGGGAGATTCAGGTTGAGATACGTGGTGCCGATTGCTTGCCGAATGGCTGCTTCCACCATCGGCCGCCCCTGGAACTTGCCGGGTATCCGGGCCGCGGCGCGGTCGAGGGCTGTGCGAACTTTGATCTCCGGATCCGGCTTGGTGTCCCGGCCCTGCTCTACGAGGCTGGCCTGCCGCAACAGGTCGTTTTGCAGGAAATCACTAATGGCGATGGCGGTGGCCGCTTCCTCATCGGCGCGCTGTTTCTCCGCAACCGCCCGATTCCGCTCCGCAACGGCTTTGGCTTCGGCCGCAACGGCGGTTCGTTCGGCACGCGAAGCGCGAATCGCCTGCCATGTGCTGGCGGCGATCCCGGCGATGAGCACCAGGAACACGACAGCCGTCCCGGCCACCAGGGCACGGTGACGCCTGGCGAACTTTTGCAACTGATAGGCGGTGCTGGGTGGGCGCGCGGAAATCGGCTCATCGCGAAGGTAGCGTCGAATGTCCAGGGCCAGGTCCGCGGCGGAGACGTACCGGCGCGCTTTGTCCTTCTCTAGGGCTTTGCCCACGATGGTTTCGATATCGCCGCGGTAATGACGATTGATGGAGCTGAGCGCCGCGGGATCGTTTTCGCGGATGGTCTGCACGGCTTCCGGCAACTGGCGCGGGTTCACGGTGTAAGGCAGGCGCCCTGACAGGAGCTCATACAGAATCACGCCGAGTGAGTAGATGTCGGTGCGCGTATCCACTTCGAGCGGATCGCCCATGACTTGCTCGGGGCTCATGTAGGCGAGGGTCCCGACCAGTTGGCCGAGATCGGTCTGGTGGGTGGTCGCGGCCTCCGTTCCGGTAACGCGCGCCACGCCGAAATCCACAATTTTCGGCTGGCCCGTTTCATCCACAAGGATGTTCGCAGGTTTCAGATCGCGGTGAATCAGCCCGTGCTGGTGGGCGTGATGCACGGCCTCGCAGACCTGCGCCACGAGCGCGAGTCGCCCGCGAACATCGAGCCGGTTGGCGCCCGCATATCGATCGAGCGGGCAGCCGCGGATCAATTCCATCGCGAAGTAGGGCTGCGGGCCGAAACCGGTCTCGGCAGCGCCGGCTTCATAGATGCGGGCAATGCCGGGGTGCTGCAAGCGGCCCAGGGCTTGCCCTTCTTGCTCAAATCGCCAGAGCCGTTCGGCAGTGGCCAAGCCAGGGCGGATCAGCTTGAGCGCTACCACCCGGCGCGGCTGTTCCTGCTCAGCTTCATAGACGATGCCCATCCCGCCTTCGCCGAGCGGCCGCACAATACGATACCGGCCGATAACGGCTGGGTGCTCACGCGCAGAGGCAGATCGCGCCAGATCTTGAGCGGCCACTTCGAGAGCTGGTTGTTCCAGAAAGCTTCCGCTCGCTTCCGAACCGGCAAGAAACGATAGGAGTTCATCCCGCAGCGGTTCATCGCCGGCACAAGCTTGCGCTACGAAAGCCGGCCGGAGGGAGTTATCGTGCTGGAGAGCTTCGTGGTACAACCGATCGAGCTTTTGCCAGCGCTCAGCTTCCATGCGCTTGCTCCGCGCGCATCTCCCGCCGTAGCCAATTCTTGGCCAGCCTCCAATCGCGCAGCACAGTCTCCTGCGAGACGTTCAATACATCAGCGGTCTCCTTGACGCTTAGCCCGCCGAAGAAACGAAGCTCCACGATGTTACCCTTGCGGGCGTCTACGGCGCCCAACGCCTGGAGGGCATCATCCAGGGCCACCAGATCCACGCCATCCGCACCAGACAATGCGAAGTCTTCCTGCAGTTCTAATGCTGGCACATCACTACCGCGTTTCACGGCCTGGCGGGAGCGGGCCCAATCCACGAGGATGCGCCGCATGACGCGCGCGCAGACGGCAAAAAAATGAGCACGGCTTTCAAACCCGGCATGGGAGGCATCCACCAGCCGAAGGTAAGCTTCGTTGACCAGGGCCGTGGTTTGCAGGGTGTGGCCCGGCCGTTCGCCGGCCATGTAGCGCTGCGCCAACCGGTGCAACTCGTCATAAACCAGGGGGATCAACTTCTCCATCGCACTCGGATCCCCCTCATGCCAGGACTGCAGGAGTTGCGTGATCTGGTGCGAAGGCCCCACTATGGACGGCTCCCGGACGCCTCATCGCAGACTACCACTTTTGCCGGGCGGCGTCATGGGCGGAGAAGACATCGGGGTACCATCCGTGCGATGCGCCAGGATTGGCGTCCGAATTTTGATTAGGACGATACCAACCATATCCCCAGCAGGCTCCTGGAAACGTTTACAATGGAAGAACTAACCCTGCACAACAAGTGGATGCGTGATTACCTGAGCTTGACCAAACCGAGGATCACCTGGCTGATCCTTATGAGCACCGCTATGGGCTACTTTTTCGGGTTACCCGGAGCAGCCAACTGGCGGGTCTTTCTCCTGCAAATTCCTCTTCTGGTGCTTTTCCATACTTTGCTGGGAACCGGCTTGATGGCTTCCGGTACGGCGGCTCTGAACCAGTGGTTCGAACGGGAAGCCGACCGCCGGATGCGCCGCACGGCGCAACGCCCGCTGCCTGCGGGTCGGGTGACAGCTAACCACGCTCTGCTGTTCGGGATCGCTCTTTCGGTCGCTGGCTTCGCCGAGTTGTGGCTGGGAGTGAATCGCCTGGCTGGTCTGATCGGCCTGTTCACGCTCGCCAGTTATCTTTTCTGCTACACACCGTTGAAGAAGCGGACTTGGTGGTCTACTACCGTAGGAGCGATTCCGGGCGCTCTGCCGCCGGTGATCGGCTATGCTGCCGCCGCGGGAACGCTGACGCGGGAAGCCGGGGTTTTGGGCGCGATCCTGTTTTTGTGGCAATTTCCGCATTTTTACGCGATCGCGTGGATGTATAAGGACGACTATGCGCGCGCCGGTATCCGCATGTTGCCCGTGGTTGAACCGGATTGCCGATCTACGGCGCGCCAAATCCTGGTATACGGCATGGCGTTGATTCCCGTAAGCCTCACGCCGGCGCTCATGGGGATGTCTGGAAGTATTTATGGATTGGGAGCATTGATCTTGGGGCTTTGGTTTTTGTACGCGGGAGTCCGCGTCGCGCTGGATCGCACGATTATCCGTGCGCGGCGGGTGCTGATGACTTCCGTGCTGTACCTGCCGCTCATCTATGGACTCATGCTCATAGACAGGCCCGGGCTGTGATCCAAGTTGAGAACCTGACCCACCGTTACGGCAGCCGCGTTGCTCTTGCCGGTATCAGCTTTGCTGCCAGGAAAGGCGAAATCTTCGGGCTGTTAGGTCCCAACGGCGGCGGAAAATCCACGCTGTTTCGCATTCTCTCCACGATGATGGTGCCCACGGAAGGGCGTGCCGCACTTGCGGGGCACGATGTGGTGAGAGAGCCGGCCGAAGTGCGACGGCACGTGGGGGTCGTGTTTCAAAGCCAGAGCCTGGATAAAGCACTCACCGTGGAGGAGAACCTGCGGAGCCAGGGGCACCTGCACGGTTTGAGCGGCGCCCCCCTGCGCAAGCGTATGGAGCAGGCGATGGAGCAACTAGGCCTGACGGACAGGCGCAGGGACCTCGTCGAGAGTCTCTCGGGCGGTCTGCGCCGCCGGGTGGAAATTGCCAAAGCGCTCTTACACCGGCCGCAAGTTCTTCTCATGGATGAAGCGTCCACAGGCCTCGATCCCGCCGCGCGGCGCGATCTCTCGCGCCACGTAGAAACGCTGCGTGACGAGGAAGGCGTCACGATTCTGCTCACCACGCACATCCTCGAAGAAGCCGACCGGTGCGACCGGCTGGTGTTGCTGCACCACGGAAAGATCGTCGCGGAAGGCACTCCGGGCGAGCTGCGTTCCACGATCGGCGGGGATGTAGTGGTGCTGGATACCTGTGATACCGAGTCACTCACGAACGCGATTATGCAGAAATTCGGCGTGCAGCCCAGTGTGGTGGATGGTCAGGTGCGCGTAGAGATTCAGAACGGCCATCGTTTCATTACGGAAGTCGTGGAAGCGTTTCCCGGCGCCATCAATTCCGTGGGCCTGCACAAGCCGACCTTGGAAGATGTCTTCGTAAGGGAAACAGGAGCATCCATTGAATAACTTTTTCCTGCCCGCCGCGACCCTCTGGCAGCGCGAACTGGTGCGCTTCTGGCGGCAAAAGAGCCGGCTGCTGGGCGTGATCGCCTCGCCGCTGGTGATCTGGCTGCTAATCGGGTACGGCTCGAATACCCTCGGAAAGTTCTACTCGGGGGCGCTGGTGCTAACGGTCATGTTCTCGGCGATCTTCTCGACGATCTCGATAATTGAAGACCGGCGGGAAGGGTTTCTGCTTTCCATGATGGTCTCTCCAGCCCCGCGCAGCAGCATGGTATTGGGAAAGATTCTTGGGGCAGCCACGCTGGCATGGATCCAGGGAGTGATCTTTCTGGCGTTCGCCCCGCTGGCAGGCTTCCATATCGGGTTCGGTGAGATTCTGGCAGTGGCCGGGGCAATCTTTCTGATTTCCTTCACGCTCACCGGGCTGGGCTTTGTCATCGCATGGCGCATGGATTCGACGGCGGGATTCCACGCCATCATGAACCTGCTGCTCATGCCCATGTGGATGGTATCGGGCGCCTTGTTTCCGCTCTCGGCGGCGCAAGGGTGGGTGAAAGGGATCATGTGGGCAAACCCGCTCACCTACTCGCTTTCGCTGTTGAACCACACGCTGCGCCTGCCGGAGGTCACTCCGGGGGCCATGGTCAGCCTGGGGGTGACCGTCGCTTTCGGGGTGGCCCTTTTGGCCGCCTGCAGCGCCATGGCAGCGCAGAAGAGCACGCGCAGCGCGGCATGAAACCGGAAGCCGTTACTGAGCCGCGACCGCCAGGGAGCGGTTTGTCAGCGATTTACTTAGTCGCCGCTTCCTTACTTTTGGTCAGTTGTGCCAGCCGGCCGCCGCTACCGGTGCTCGGGCAGGTACCCGATTTTCAACTCACGTCCCAGGCCGCCGAAACCGTAAACCGTCACACCCTGGAAGGTCACGTTTGGGTGGCGGACTTCATCTTCACCACCTGCCCCGGACCCTGCCCCCGCATGAGTTCTCAAATGCACGAGATCCAAAAGGCCACGGCCACCACGCCGGATGTGAAGCTGGTATCGTTCACGGTGGATCCGGCGCACGATACCCCTGCCGTGCTGGCCGCATATTCGAAGCACTTCCTGGCCGACTCCCGCCGGTGGTACTTTTTGACGGGGGCGCAAGCTAGTCTCGACCAATTAGGCCGCGCGGGATTCAAATTGAATCCGGTGGATGGCAGCCTGGACCATAGCACGCGGTTTGTGCTGGTGGATCGCGCCACGCGCATACGCGGCTACTATTCTTCTTCCGATGACGATTTCCTGAAGACTCTGCTTCGAGACCTCCGGCAGCTCGAACGGGAAAAGTCATGACCCCAGTGCTGCCCTCGATCAACGCGGCGTTGAACGCCACCGCCGCGGTGTTGCTGGTGTGGGGCTATACGTTGATCCGGCGTAAGCGCATCGAGACGCATCGCAGAGTGATGCAGACAGCGTTCGGGGTTTCATGTCTCTTCCTGGTCTGCTACCTGGTGTATCACTACCAGGTGGGGTCGGTGCACTTTCCAAAAACCGGCCCCGTTCGCACGGTTTACCTCAGCATCCTGGCCAGCCATACTGTTCTGGCGGCGATCGTGCCGTTTCTGGCGATCATCACTTTGCGGCGGGGCCTGGCGGAGCGTTTCGACCGCCACCGGGCGATCGCCCGCTGGACGCTGCCGGTTTGGCTATATGTCAGCGTGACCGGGGTGGTCGTATATGTGATGCTATACCACCTGTGAAGCGGCTACTGGAATAATTCGACACACGGGAGTTCGATGCGCGGATCTTGCGTTCGCAGAATGCCGTCTTTGAGCTCGTGGCTGCCTTCGGAGATATCGACGTAGCCTCTACGCGTAGTCGGGATTTACAACCCAGACGTATCTCACACCAGCCGCGAGGTAGTCATCGATGCGTTCCTGCATCTCGCCGGCCCGGTCTTCTGGTGACAAAACTTCGATCGCTACGAAAGGGGCCTGGATGATTGGGCCGCGCCCGGGGCCGGGCCAAGGGCCAGTGAGCAGACAGACATCCGGAATTCTATAACGGGTAGCTGTTACTCGAACCCGGGCCGCGACGCCAGACCCGTATTGTTTGTAGTGCGTAATCAGATACGAAGCGACGAGCGCTTGGATTCTGGCGTGTACGTGCTCTCCCACATTGCGCTCCACGATGTGGCCGTCGATGTACTCCCGGTCGCCATCGGGATAGCTAGTGGCCAAGTATTCCGCAACCTTGATGGTGGTTGTGGTGCCCATCGGCCCGATCGTACATGCCGGTTTTCATCCGCCGGATGTCGCTCTGTAGCGAAGCTTTGCGGGATCAGGCGGAGCGGCGTCGGTCGAGGTAGTTTCGGAGGCGCGCCTGGATGGTGTTGCCATCGAGCGGCTTCATGAGATAACCGTCGAAGCCGGCTTCCAGGGCTTTCTGCATGTCGAACTTGGCGGAATATCCGGTGAGGGCAATCAAGGTGATGTTGCGAAGGCGGTGATCCTGGCGCACGCGCCGGGCCATCTCTAGACCATCCAAGCCAGGCATTTGCAGATCGGAAATCACCAAATCGGGGCGGCGCGTCTGGATGATCTGGAGAGCTTCCTCGCCGTTCGTGGCGGTAACGGTTTTGTAACCCGCGCGCTCCAGCAGGACGCTCGCAATCTTCAGATTCACTGGGACATCGTCAATAATTAGGATCGTTTCATTCGCCATACCTAGTGGGCCTTAAGCTTCTCATCGGCGGCCGGCCCGCAGGGTTCTACTGTTCCTCAGCAGGGAAAAGTTCAACCGTGTGACACCCGCAGGACGTCGGCCGGATTGATACTCTGGAACCGAACCAATGCGCACCGCCATCGTGCATTATTGGCTGCTGAATCGCCGCGGGGGCGAGAAGGTAGTGGATGCGCTGTGCCGGTTATTCCCCGAGGCAGACATCTTCACACTCTTCGCCGATCCGTCCACGTTTAGTGAGGAGGTAAAGCGGCATCGCGTCGCGGCCTCTTTTTTGAACCCGCTCCGGAAGCAGTATCGTTCGCTGCTGCCGCTCATGCCAATGGCGCTCGAAAGCTTCGACCTGCGCCCCTACGATCTGATCATCAGCAGCGAATCGGGCCCGGCCAAAGGAGTAATCGCGCCTTCCCGGGCGCGCCATGTGTGCTACTGCCATACTCCGATGCGCTACTTGTGGGACCTTTACGCAGCCTACCGCAACGAATATACGCCCTCGTGGCTGAAGCGGACTCTTATGACTCCGCTGGCGCATTATCTGCGGCTTTGGGATTTTGCGTCGGCGGCACGGGTCGATCAATTCGTCGCCAATAGCGAGAACGTCAGGCAGCGCATCGCGAAGACCTACCGCCGCGAGGCTGAAGTGGTGTACCCTCCGGTAGACGTTCAGTCGTTCTACAACCGGGCCGCCGAGGATTACTTTCTCATCGTTTCGGAGCTGGTGGCTTACAAACAAATCGACTCGGCTATCCGCGCCTTTGCGGAGACAGGCCAGCGGCTGGTAATTGCCGGCGGCGGCCCGGAGTATCAGCGGCTGCGATCCTTGGCGACACAGAACATCGAATTTGCAGGCCGCGTCCCGGATGACCAGCTACGCGAGCTCTATGCCCGCTGCCGGGCATTGATCATACCCGGGGAGGAAGATTTCGGGATGACGGCGGTGGAGGCACTCGCCAGCGGCAAACCGGTGATTGCACTGGGTAAAGGCGGCGTGCTGGAGAGCGTTCCCCGGACCGAACCCTGCGGCGGGATTCTCTATGACGCCACGGACTCGTACGCCCTGACGGCAGCTCTAAAGCGCTTCGACTCGTTCGAGCCGCGCGTCCGCGCAACCGAACTGGCGGCCTATGCGAGCCGTTTTTCGGAACAGGAGTTTGCACGTAAGTTTCTGATTCATTGTGGGTTGGCTGGTCAATCCGGAACCTGGATGAACATCCCCGCGGGTACAGTACCGGGGTGACCAAATGCCTCGAAATTCGACGGATCGGTTGCCGGTGATTTATGCGAGAATAAGCAATCACGATTCGTTTGGACCATCGGTTCCACCGGTTGGCCGGAAAGGCGTCTCAATGAGTTCGCAATCCGAAACACCGTTTGACAATATCGAAGGGTCGCATGAATACGTGGCCCTGTTGGCCGACGCCTTGCAGGAAGCCCGTCAGGAGATTGAAGAGGAAATTGCCCTGGCCGACCGGGAAGGCGCCGACCGGCGAAAACAAGCCCTGCTCCTGGTTTCGTATAACCTGACCAAGCTCAACCTCCACATCACTTCGAGCCGACGCATCCTGAACGATTTACGCAGCTTGCGGCGTCTCCTGCTGGCAGAGCGCGGATTGCCGCAGAACGGCGAAGAGCTCAAAGCGATGCGGGCAAGTAGCTAGGGCTGTCGCCTTATTGTGAGCACGCATACAACCACCGTTACAAGGTGTACACTTGCTTGAGTTGGCTGTGAAGAATGGGCACCATAGCCCCATTGATCACGAATGATTTATCGCCGAAAGTGCGAAAACCCCAGTCCAATGGCGGTTTTCGCGGCTTCTCCCTCTTGACACGAGCCGTCCTGAAGCGTACCATTCAAGAGTAATTCACTCAGCAGCCAATGTAACTGGATCACGGTGGTTTGTGGGGGACCCCGTATGACCTTCCAAATCGGCGATAAAGTTGTATATCCCAACCAAGGTGTTGGGACGATCGAGAATATTAGTAGCCGCGCATTCGGTTCCGCATACGAAAAGTTTTACCTATTGCGGTTCGGCTACAACAGCGTGACGGTAATGGTGCCGTTTTCGAACGCCGCCAATATCGGATTGCGAAGAGTAACCAAAGACCGCGAAATTGCGCGCGTGCTTTCTTTCCTTTCCAACGGTGTATGCGAAGTGAACCCCGACTGGAAAGTGCGCTTTAAGGACAATTCCGAGAAAATGTTGAGCGGCGACCTGCTAAAAGTCGCGGAGGTCTTCAAAGGGTTGGTTCATTTGCAGGTAGAGAAGCCGCTCTCTTTCCGGGAAAAGAAAATGTTGGATCGGGCGCGCTATATGCTCATCTCCGAAATTTCCATCGCCCGCAACATTCCAGAGATTCATGCCACCAGCATGCTGCAGCGTGCTCTGGCCAAAGCCGGACTTCCCTTGCCTGCCGTATCCTGAACCTCCTTTTCTCCTTGTGATGATTGGCCGGTGGCAGCGAACCACCGGCCAATCCGTCGTTGTCTCGCGCACAGGTCCCCCCGCAAAAAGCGAACGCATTGGGTAATCTGGTGTATGTCCCGCCGCGGAGCACGATGTGTCTGAATTTCTTACCGGTGATGTCGTTCATGGTCCGCCGCCTCCGCCACCTGCCGACTGGGGAAGAGGCGGCGATGGGCCGAGCGACGGCCGGGGCGCCTCGCGCCGCGCATCGCTGATCGGGCTTTGCCTGTTGCTGGTTTCGAGCTCTGTCGTCTTTCTGGCGTTTACAGCCGCGTTTTTGATGCGGCGCAGCGGCGCGCCGGACTGGGTCAGCACTCCCAAACCAAAGATCCTTTGGCTCAACACCGGGGTGCTCCTGGTTTCGAGCGCGGTCATCGAGAAAGCCCGGCGGGCCATCAAAGCCGGCAACCGGAGCGCCTTTAACTGGTGGTGGACCTCCGCCACTGGCCTGGGCGTCTTGTTTTTGATGGGCCAAGCCTGGGTTTGGCGCGACCTGAAGGATGCCGGGCTATACATCGCCTCGAACCCCAGCACCTCTTTCTTCTACATGCTCACCGCGACGCATGCCGCGCACGTTTTGGGTGCTCTGGCCGCTCTGATTTACGTGGACATCGCGGCTTTATGGTTCCGGCTCGGGCCGGCGAAGCGGACGGCTGTCGATGCGAGTGCCATTTTCTGGCATTTTTTGGATGTCCTCTGGCTTGGCCTCATGTTGTTGCTCTACGCCTGGGGATAAAAGGCCGGGACGGCTGCTGGCCTTCCACAACTGATCCCTAAGGAAAAGGCCAGGCCGGAGGTTCCGTGCCGGCGCGGGCGCCGTTCGAGTTCTTACTCTCTTATTCCGCAAGAACTTCGGAGCATTTCTGCCGATATGAACCAGGGATACGAGTGTGAACGGCTCAGTTCAGGAATTCGCCGGCTTGCCTCCCGCCCTGGTGCAAGAAGCCAGACGGGATCTGGTCGCGCGCCTTGCCCGCAGTGGGTTTGCCTATCCGGTTCTGCTTGCCATCATTTGGCTCACGACGCCTTTGCGCGTGGATCACACGCACCTCTTCTGGGGTGCGGCGGCGGCATCCGCCGTTTCCATTGGAGCCCGCTTCGCGGGCGCCCACGTTTGGAAATACTTCGATGGCGTCACTTCCCCTCTCCTCAACGGCCTCTACGCGGCCGGCGTCCTGTCGGCCTCTGCCGCCGTCGGCATCCTGCATGCGAGCTCAATCCGCTTTTACGGATTTGAGAGCTGGACCTTTACCACGCTGATGTTCTGCACGGTTGGGATTGCCTCCGGCTCCTCGATCTCGTTTACGCCGTCGATTCGGCTGCTGCGAATGCACGTAGCGTTACTGTTTGGTCCAGCAATGGTGGTGGACCTCCTGCTGCACACCAGCGAAAGTTACAGTGATCTGCTCGCCGCGGCTGTTTTTATCGCCTTTCTGCTGGTGCAAGGCAATGTCCTGCACCGGAACTACTGGGAGCAGATTCGCATCAGCGCCCACGAATCCTTGCGAGCCCGCGAACTCGAGGCGGCCAAACTCGCGGCCGAATCTGCCAACCAGGCACGCGCCGAATTCCTGGCCAACATGAGCCATGAGATCCGCACTCCGTTACATGGCATCCTCGGAATGGCAGAACTGGCGCTGCGCGCCGGTGCCCCGGAAGAGGCCCGCCGCCACCTGCGCACACTCCAAAGTTGCGCCAACGGACTGCTACACGTAATCAATGACGTGCTCGATTTCTCCAAAATCGATGCCCGCAAACTGACCCTGGAAAAGGTCTCCTTCTGTTTGGTTGAGGCCGTGGAGGAGGCGCGCCAGATTATCCTTCCACAGGCCCTCGCCAAGGGGTTGTCTCTGGACTGCCGGATCGCATCTGGGGTGCCGGAAGTACTGCTGGGAGACCCGGTGCGTTTGCGGCAGGTATTGGTCAATCTGCTCGGAAACGCCTGTAAGTTCACCGATACCGGTACGATCGCGGTGTATGTAGAAGCGTCGTCCACAGACCCTGCGGGCGTTGTGGAGTTGCATGTGAGCGTTTCCGATACCGGCATCGGCATCTCACCCGAACAGCAAAGCCGTATATTTAACGCTTTCGCGCAAGCCGATGGAAGCATTAACCGGCGCTTTGGAGGTACAGGTTTAGGCTTGGCAATCTGCGCGGAACTGGCCCGGCTGATGGGCGGGCGGATTTGGGTCGAAAGCGAGCCAGGTGTTGGCAGCGCCTTCCATTTCACTTGCGCCATGGAAGTCCCCGCCCAGCCTCGCCGCGCCCCAGAGGCAGTCGCTTTAGGCCCCGAACCTTTGCCGATGCGGATCCTATTAGCCGAGGATAACCCGGTGAATCAGATTGTGGCGGCCTCACTCCTACGCAAACATGGCCATATCGTGCAAGTGGTCGCGACCGGTCTTGCCGCGGTCGAAGCCTGGGAAGCTGGTGAGTTTGATCTCCTGCTGATCGATAACCAGATGCCGGAACTATCGGGAACGGAGGCGCTACGGCGTATCCGGCTGCGCGAAGGAGAAACCGGCAGGAGGAGAACCCCTGTGATCGTGCTCACAGCGAGCGCCATGGAAGGCGACCGCGAACGGTTCCTCGCCGCCGGCGGGGATGGCTATCTAGCCAAACCCTTTGGGGCGGAAGAGCTTTACACCACGATTAGCCCGTTTGCTCCGGTCTCCGCAGTCGCGCCAGAACAGACTCATCGCCTGCAAAGTGTGTAGGGCGTCGGAAACGGGACCGGGCTATTCAATGACAGTGGCCTACCGGCACCGATAACGGACTAAAGTATTCACCGCCCAGTGAATGCGCCGGAAAACAGCGATTCCTGTCCGCCCTATTCCGTAACTCTGCCCAGATGCATTATCTGCGTTTTTTGGCGAACTTTTCCGGCGAAACTGCGTCTAAGCCTTGCAAGGAGATCCTCATGAAGAATCGGATCCGTGGATTACTCGTCCTAGGAGGATTGGTCACGATGGCAGCCCTGGGGCACCACAACATGACGGCTCTGTTCGATCTAAACGACCGCGTGACGTTAAACGGCACGTTTACCAAGGTCGATTGGAGAAATCCCCACATCTCTCTTACGGTTGAAGTGAAGGACTCCGCTGGAAAAATGGAGACTTGGGAGATCGAAGGTCCGCCTCCCAGTTTTTTCCGCGCGCGCGATATCGGCAAAATGGATTTCGAAAGTGCCATCGGCAAAGCCGTTACGGCGGAGGCGAGCCGCGCTCGTGACAAATCGAATACGGGTCTGATGCGAGTCATTACTTTGCCTGGAGGCAAGCTCGTATCGGCCTGCCCACAAAACTGTTGAACCGAACTCGTCGAGTGGGCACGAGTTTGATGCTGGCAGGTAGCGGTTCCTCTTAATGCCGGGTGCTCGTTAGATTCGTAGCCCTGAGCCCATCTGTGCGTGTCGAAAGCAGGAGTTGTGATGAAGCTAAGGATAGTCGCTAGTATTATGGCAGCCAGCACCTTTGGCGCTGCGCTGCTGCTCGGCCAAGGCAACCAGAATCTCGACGAAAAGGCCAAAGCTGCCAGGGCGAAGCAAATTGCCGAGATCTTCCAGAACAATGCTCGCACGCTCACGCTATTCGATCGTGACGGTAAAGCCGCGGGGACGGTGGGGCCGCGTGACATTTACAATCAGCCGGTCCTCTCGCCGGATCGCACCCGCATCGCAACCATTAAGGTTGACTTCGAAAAAGAAACCCAGGATCTCTGGGTAATGGACATTGCGTCGGGCAAGTTGACGCAGATTACGCATGGGCAGGCGCGCGAGAGCACGGTCGGGCCTGCCTGGTCGCCCGACGGCAAACAGGTTGCCTACATAGCACTGCGCAACGGTTTCGAGGGCGTGTACCGCAGCGCTTCGAGCGGCGCCGGCCCCGAAGAGCTTCTGTACAAATCTCCCGGACAATTGAATCTCACCGATTGGTCGCAAGATGGCCGTTACCTTTGCGTCTTTAGTTCCCAACTGGGCGGATCTTCCATTTACGTCATACCCACCGAAGGGCAAGGGGAACGCCAGGCGATCGAGGTCCTCAAGAGTACTTTTGTGCTTTCCGGGCCGCGGCTATCTCCCGATAGCCGCTTCATTTCTTATATGTCGAACCAGTCCGGGAAAAATGAAATGTATATAAGCCGGTTCGACGTGTCGGGCTCCCGGACAGCGGGGCCGGATTCCGGCCAACAGCAGATCTCCGATCAAGGCGGCCAAGGCATGGGCTTCTGGCGGCGCGACGGGCGCCAGTTCTACTATCTCGCCAACGATCGCGGATTCATGGCCGTCGAAATCAGCACCAGTCCTGCCTTGGAGTTCGGAAAACCGAAGCTGCTGTTTCGCCCGGCGCCGGGGATCGTGGTGGCTCCCGGGACAACCAACGTGAGCCGCGATGGAGAGCGATTCCTGATTGCCGCTCCGCCCCCGCAGCTTCGCCAGCTTGCAATTCTCGACCGGCAGGGGAAAATGGTCAGCAAAGCCGGCGAGCCAGGCGAGTACGGAGGGCTCGCGCTTTCTCACGACGGCGCCCGCGCGGCCCTGGTCCGGAACGATCCAAAGACCGGCAATCAGGAAATCTGGGTATACGATCTGGCTACCGGAAAAGGCACGCCGATTACCTCCGATAAGTGGCCCCACAATAGCCCGACCTGGTCGGGTGATGACAAGCAACTTGCATATGTCTCCAGCCACGATGACCAAAAGCATTGGGGCATCTATCGAAAATCCTCCGACGGGACCGGGAGTGAAGAACTGCTATTCCAATACACTCCCGGCGCATTCGTCAGCTTGAGCGACTGGTCCGAAGATGGGAAATTTCTAGCCTTCGCCACGGGCGTGATGTTGATGGTGCCTCTGGATCAGGGCGGAGCGGTTGGAGAGAGCCGGAAAGCCATCGAATGGTTGCGCGATGAATACAATGCATTCGACGGTCACTTCTCACCGGATTCGCGCTGGTTTGCTTACGGCTCGGACGAGCTCGGTATCAATCAAGTGGGACTCTATGTGCGCCGATTCGACGAGGCGAAGCCCGAAGCTCCCGGAACCGGTCCTGCTGTCGAGGTCACCGGAGGTAAAGGCATCAAGGGAATGATCCGATGGCGGCGCGATGGTAAGGAGTTGTACTACCTCGATACAGACGACAATGTCACTGCCGTGGAAATAACCACTACGCCATCGTTTCAAGCGGGTGCTCCCAAAGTTCTATTCAAGCGGCCGGGACCGCAATCCGGGGGCATCGGCGAGGGCGATCGCTTCGTCTTTCTCGTACCAGCGGACGCATCACGATAATCTTCCCCGGGTTCGCCTTTTCGGCAGCCGAGATTCACCGGTTCGATGGCATAGAGAATCTCCAAGAAGAGGCCTCCAGAAAGGCTGGCCAGAGTTCCGGATCAGCGGCCGCATCGTAGATGCGCCCGACCAACTGCAGGAGTCGGCCCTCCGAAACCATATCGAGAGATCGCTAGAATACCACGGATTTCGCTTTTTTCATCCATTTGGACGATGACAGTCGCTGCCATCACTCCCATAATGGCCGCGAGCCGGTTTTGAAACGGAGGTTGACAATGATCTCGAGTCGCTTGCTCACTCTCGCGTCGCTTGCTCCGGCAGTGTGCTTTACGTCCGCACTCCTGCGCGCCGATGCAATGAACTACTTCAATGTTACCGAAGTCTCATCCACCAAGGCCGAGGTCTGTTTTACGCTACTTGGGCAGACCATATTCAACAACATGGCGATTGGACCCGCTCAGAATGGCGAATTCATCCAGGAAGCGCCGCCACCGGCAATTTTTTGCAACGACTTTAACTCATCTTGCAGCACGGCAGGAGTGGGCCCATCCTTTAGCTACAGTAGCGGCGCAGGTCATGAGGCATGGGCAATTGCATTCTCGAGCTGGGACTTTCAGGCCGGCACTCTTTCGGGGCCGAACGGCTTTGCGATAAATCCGGTTATCGGCGAAGTTCACTGGAGTGAGCCGGGAAACTCATCGCTGTATAACGACCTCTTTATTTACCTTTCCCAAGGAAGTTCGGCGATAAATTTTCTGTTCGCCAGCGACCAAACCAGCTCTGATATCGGTACTGGCCCGATCGGCTGCTGACGCAGGCGGAGGTCCGGCTAGTTGCCCTGGTCTTTCCAACGGTGCATCGTTGGATATTCCGATGGTTTACAAGATGGCCAACGCCGCCGGAGACAATGGATTCTCTTTGACAGTCAGCTTCAACGACCTTGGTGATACCCCGTCCACCGTGCCGGAGCCACAGGTTACATGGTTGCTCGCAATTATGCTCTTGGGTGTGTTGAGTCTCCGATCTGCAGTAACGCATACTAAGACGCATGATGGTTATAGAAAATGAGAGCCAAGACTGTAACGGGGCGGCAAAGATGTTCCAGTGTTGATCCTTGATATATACTTGCCCTATCCCCGGGAATAAACGAAAGCGGAGTGGAGATGGCCACCACAGCAGCAGGCATTTCCCTATTGGATTCGGTGAAACGAATCGCGCCAGTGATCAAACAGAATGCGGCCGCTTCGGAGCAGGACCGCAGGTTGAGCAGCCAAACCGTCGAGGCGATGCGCAGCGCGCAACTGTATCGGATGTGCAAGCCACGCGCTTGTGGCGGCCTGGAACTTGACCCTGTAACGGCGTTGCACGTTTACGAAGAGGTTTCGCGCCTGCATCCGGCCGCCGGCTGGAATCTCCAGATTTCTTCGGCAGGGTATGTTCTGCCCGCATGGCTTTCCGAGGAAGGTGCGAGGGAACTGCTCTCGAACCCAGATCACGCACTTGCTGGAGCCTTTGCTCCTCCAGGCAGGGCGATTCCCGTGGACGGAGGTTACCGCGTTACCGGCCGGTGGAGTTTCGGATCGGGCGGCAATCAGGCGGACTGGTTCGTGGGCGGCGCTTTCATTTACGATGACGGCAGCGGCGACCCGCGTAAGGATGGCCAAGGACAGCCGATCCAAATAATGGTATTCGTTTCGAGTGCTGAATCGAAAATCCACGACAATTGGCGCACGATGGGGATGCGCGCCACGGGCAGCAATGATTTCAGCATCGATCAGGTGTTCGTGCCGCATCACCGCGCCGCCGAGGTGGCACCACTTACTCGGCTGCCTGCCGCTTGCTCGACTCCATTTCATAGGCTGTCGCTGTGGATCATGGTAGCCGCGCTGGCGACACCGGCGCTTGGCGCCGCGCGCGCCGCTATTGACGCTCTCATCGAACTCGGCAAGAAGACCCCGAACTATACGAGATCCACGGTCGCCGAGCGGCCGGTCGCGCAGATGCAATTGGCGCGCGCCGAAGCGCTGGTGGGCGCGGGTCGAGCGTATCTCCACGAATCAGTGGGCGAAGCCTGGGACACGGCGCAAGAGGGCCAATTCCTCGACCGGGCGCAAAAGATCAAGATTCAGTTAGCCGCGTGCCACGCGATTCGTTCCGCGGCGGATGCCATAGACCTAGTTCAGGCCGCCGCTGGCACAAGTGCGATTAAAGAGGACCAGCCGTTTGAGGGCTGGTTCCGCGATGTGCATACGATGACGCAGCATGCTTTCGGCTCGGCTGCCCGCTTCGAGTCCACCGGCAAACTCCTCTTCGGACAGCCGACGGACTGGCCGTTCTTCGGTCTCTGAGCACTACGCATACGCTATGGTCCTGTCCTATGTGAATACCTGACGGGCCAAGTGGGGCGGGCAATCCTGCCCTAACAGGCTGCTGAAAACTTAGTTAAGAATTTTGTTTTGAATCGGCATTGATCGGCATCCATCGGCGTCTATTCCTTTTTCAGCATCCTGTTAGAGTGCGATCACTTGGGAAGAAGGGCCGGGCAAGACCGGAGGAAGCCGCAAGAGAACGTCCCCATCCGGCGTATAATGTTCCAATCTTCGCATTGGACTAGGGGGTTTGGATGCGTTCACTCTTGACGGTTGTCTGTTTCTTTATGTGCGCCACCGGCTTGATGGCGCAAACCGCCACTATTTCGGGCACGGTGTCGGATATCAGCGGAGCGGCGGCTCCCGGCGCTTCGATCGAAGTGAAGAATGCCGGTACCGGAGTGATTCAATCGACTGTGACCGATTCGGGGGGGCGCTATAACGTTCCCGAACTTCCGATTGGCGATTATGAAGTCACGGCCGCCAAGCCGGGATTTCAAACGGTGGTGCGGCACGGCGTCACGCTCACGGTCGGCGCCAGTCCGGTGATCGATTTCACGCTGCCGGTCGGGCAATCCCAGCAGACGGTGACGGTCGAAGGGGAAGTCTCGCAGGTAGAAACGAACTCAACCTCGCTGGCCAACCTGATCGAGCCGGCGCAAATGCGCGAATTGCCGCTCAACGGCCGCAACTTCGAGCAACTCCTCAATCTCGCGCCGGGCGTGGTTCCGCTGCCGGCGCCCGCCGGCGTTTTCGCACCGTTCTACGGCCGCCAGGACAACTACTCGATCGCCGGGTCGCGTCCGGAAGGCCAGGTCTTCCTGTTGGACAACACCAATATCAGCGACTTCTTTAACCACGCTACCGGCTCGGCGGCTCTGGGCTCGTCGCTGGGCGTAGAGGCGATCGCCGAATTCCAGACGCTGACCAATACCTACAGCGCGCAGTATGGCGGGAATGGCGTGGTGGTGAACGCCGTGACCAAGTCGGGTACCAATGGCTTCCACGGCTCCGCTTACGAGTTCCTGCGCAACAGCGCTCTGGACGCTCGCAATTTCTTCGATCCGTGCTGCGGGCCGCCCGAGTTTCGGCGCAACCAGTTCGGCGGCAGCATTGGCGGACCTATCAAGAAAGACAAGGCATTTTTCTTTGTGAATTATGAAGGCCTGCGGCAACTCCTGGGACAGAGCATCGCGGGCGTGACCGTGCCGGATGCCAACGCGCACAATGGCGACGTCCCGTGTGCGCTGGCGAGTACCGCGCCCTGCAACACAGCGACCGGGCTGGCGCACGTGGGGGTGAACCCTAACGTGGCCTCGACCCTGGCGCTTTATCCGCTCCCCACAAGACTAATTCCGGGATCCGCAACGGGCCAGCTAACCGAAGTGGGGAATCAGATCAGCAACGAGAATTACTTGCTGGCACGCTTTGACTACACGTTTTCGCCGAAGGATTCGCTGTTCGCCCGGTACGTTCACGATGGCGCCAACTACGCCAATCCGTTCGGCGGTTCGCCCATCCAGTTGTGGCCGGAGTCCGATATTTCGCGCAACACCTATGCGACGGTAGAGGAGAAGCGGCTGCTCTCGCCTGCGGTGGTGAATCTGGCGCGCGTCAGCTTCGTGCGCCCCGTGGAGCAGCAGTTCTCTTCGGCAGCGCAACCGGCACTGCAGTTTTTTCCGGGACGCTCGAACGGCACCGTGGGAATCAGCGGGCTCACCGGCATCGGCGCCAACGGATTCCTGCCCGTCGGGCTATACGAAAACAAGCTGACCTTCGCCGACGACGCGCTCTGGAACAAGGGTTCGCATAACATCCGGTTCGGATTCTCGGCGGAGCGGATTCAGGACAACACGTATCAGTCGCTATTTATCGGCGGCACATGGTCATTCCCCAACGTGGTCGCCTTTTTGCAGGGTCGCGCGTCCACCCTGCTTGGCCCGAAAGATGGGCAGACGGATGGCTACAAGGACTTCCGCACCACGCTGCTGACGCCGTATTTCCAGGACGATTGGAAGATCAGTTCTCGGCTAACGGTGAATCTGGGACTGAACTACGACTGGTCGACCAATCCGGTGGAAATTCGCCACCCTATGACGGCGCTTTTGCAGACGCCGTTCGGCCCGTATACGCCGGTGACGCATCCGTTCGCTTCGAACCCGGCGACCACCAATTTCAATCCGAGGGTCGGCTTGGCGTGGGATCCGTTCAACGATCACAAAACCTCCATTCGGGCGGGCTTCGGCCTTTTTCATGACGTAGTGCTGGCGCGGCTGTATGCGGGCGGATATTGGCTCAACCCGCCCTATACCGTCAACCTGCAGCTCCAGCCTTCCTACCCGACGCCTTTCGCTGCAGGCGGAATTACGCCGCCCCCGACACCTTCGCAAATGCAGGGCATCGATTACAACTTCGGCACGACGCCCTACATGGCGCAGTACAACTTCAATATCCAGCGGGATATCGGCGGGAATATTTTGACGGTTGGATATGTGGGAGCCGCGGGTGTACACCTGGTGGTCGGCTACGACACTAACCATCCGATTCCGCGTGTGGGCGCTGACGGGAACCTGGTGTGGGGGAGTTTTACGCCTGGCTCGACCACGGTGACTCCCCTGCCCCGCATCAACCCGGCGTTCAGTTACATCACGGCGAAAGAGCCTTGGGGACATTCGAATTACAATTCGCTGCAAGTCAGCTTGAATCGGCGGCTGCACCGCAATGTGCAGTTCCAGCTTTCCTACACCTATGCCAAGTCGATGGACGATGGCTCCACATCATCCAGCCTGGAAGGCGCCGGCCTAGATTTTTCGAATCCGATCAATGCTGCGACGGATCGCGGGCGCTCCGGCTTCGACCGGACGCACAGCTTCCGCGCCAGCAGCGTAGTGCTGCTGCCGTTTCATGGCAACAAGCTGGTGGAAGGATGGCAGTTGAGCGGCATCTTCACGGCGATCTCGGGCGCGCCGTTCTCGGTGAGTCCCGGGTTTGACCCGACCGGAATGAGCGATCTCTCGGTGCGCCGGCCGGACCTCGCGCCTGGCTTCAGTCCCGATCCATTGCTAAGGAACGTCAACCGGTGGTTCAACCCAGCCGCTTTCGTCATGCAGCCATTGGGCGAGAACGGGAATCTGGGGCGCGACACGCTGCTGGGCCCGGCCAGTTGGCAAACCGATTTGGCTCTTAATAAGAACACCCGGGTTAGCGAGGCGGTTACAGTGCAGTTTCGCGCGGAGTTCTTCAATATCTTCAACCATCCGGACTTCGGATTGCCGAACGCGAACGTCTTCCTGCTGCAGACGAGCGGCGCGGTACTGCCCAACCCGACCGCGGGCCAGATCACGGGAACAACGAATCAACCGCGGCAGATTCAGTTCGGCCTGAAGTTCCTGTTTTGAAGTTATAATTTTGCAGAGATTGGCGAGGCGAGGTGCATCGTGAAGCTTGAGACAAGCTGCCTGAAACTGCTGCTGGCCATGGGGCTGGTGCTGCCCGCGGGCGCACAGTGGCTGAATTATCCAACCAAGGGAACGCCGCGGAAGCCGGACGGCAAAGCCGATCTCATGGCGCCCGCGCCACGCCGGCCGGATGGCAAGCCCGACCTGAGCGGCGTGTGGATGGGAGTGGCTAAGTACATGATCAACATCGCCGCCGACCTCAAGCCCGAAGAGATCCCGTTCCAGCCCTGGGCCGCCGCCGAATACAAACGGCGCCGCGAGACCGAAAGTAAAGACGACCCCAGCGCTCGCTGCCTGCCATTGAGCATCATCGAACGGCAAACCATCACCTCGCCATTCAAGCTGATCGATGTTCCGGGGAAAGAAGAAATCGTGATGCTATACGAAGGCGCGCGCCACCGCGAAATATTCATGGATGGGCGGCCGCTACCGAAGGACCCCGATCCCTCTTGGTCGGGCTACTCCGTCGGCCACTGGGATGGCGATGACCTGGTGATCGAATCCACCGGATTCAACGGGAAGGCATGGATCGACATCAATGGCCACCCGACCACCGAGGAACTGCGCCTGACGGAGCGATACCATCGCCTCGATTTCGGGCACATGACGCTGGATATCACGATTGACGACCCCAAGGCATACACGAAGCCGTGGCAGGTCCACGAGACGCCGCACCTGCTGCCCGATACGGAACTGCTGGAGGCGGTTTGTGAGAACAACCAGGATCTGGCTCACATGCCGCCGGTTGGCAAATAATAGAAGCATGCGCCTGGCCGGCATCGTTGCGTTATTGCTGCTCACGCTAACGGTATGGGCGCAGCGCAACCGTTTCGGGGGTTTTCGGGGCGGCTTCGGTTTCGGAGAAGCGGAATCGGACGCGCCGGGAATGCCGGTGCGCGAAGCTGAGTTTCACTTTCTCCGCTTGGAGTACACCGACCTGCCGCAGTTCCAGCGCGGCTTCGGATTCCGTTCGCGGAACGGGCGTGGCCGGGGCTGGTGGATGCAGGATTGGCCCGACGCGGAAGATCACTTCACAGAAGGCATCCAGCGGCTTACGCGGATCGATATTGGCGATCCACGGCATGTGAGCCTGCTCGATGACAAAATTTTCGATTTTCCATGGATCTATGCGACGCAGACGGGCTATTGGGATTTGAGCGATGCCGAAGCGTTACGGCTGCGGGAATACCTGCTGCGCGGCGGCTTTCTGATGGTGGATGATTTTTGGGGGCCGGAAGAGTGGGAGTGGTTTCGGCAGACCATGGATCGGGTGTTGCCGAACAAGCCGATCACCGACATTGCCCAGTCGGATACGGTGATGCACGTGCTCTACGACATCAAGGAGAAGGACCGGACGTTCATTCCCGGTTCCCGGCATTTGCGGCGGGGTCCCGGCGGCACGATCGAAGTGGTGCAGCCGGGCGGCACCCAGCCGGCCTGGCGCGCGATGTACGACGACAAGAACCGTATGGCGGTGGCGGTCAACTTCAACACGGATGTAGGCGACGCCTGGGAGTTCGCGGATGTGCCGTACTATCCTGCCGCGATGACGTTACTCGCGTACCGGTACGGAGTCAACTACATCATTTATGCGATGACGCACTAGTGTGGTATCCCGCCCGATGATTGACAACCTTGCGCAACCCCGGGTGGGGCGGCCTATCCAGGCTGCGGACCCGCTTTCCAGCGGGTCCAGCCGGCTGAAGAGCCGGCTGCGGGCAGGATTGCCCGCCCCACCTTTATTCTCAATTGCTACTTAGGATGGCGCACTAATGGAAACCATCGAAGCCATCCTATTCGAGCCCGTCGGCTGCCTGGCCGATTTTCCTCCGGAGCCGTTCAATGAAATCGCCGCACAGCTATTCGGGCGCCGGAATAATCCGACCAAATCGGCCAGCCGGGCCTATTGGCACCTGCTCAACCTGATGGACGTGTCGGACCGGAAGCTTGACCGTTCCGAGGTTGAGCTCTTCGAGGACCTGGAAGTACAAGCCGTCAAGGGCGCCACACTGTATGAGGATGTTGTGCCAGCACTCGTGGAATTGAAGCGGATGGGCATTCCCTTGTTCTTGACTTCGTCGCTATCCGAGATGGCTGTGGCGCGGTTCCTGGAGAAAGGCTGCGACTATTTCTCCGCCGTGTGGAGCCGCGACAGCGCGGAAGGGATCAAGGATGTGCCGCTGCGAAGTGCATGCGAAGCTGCAGTTGTCACGCCCGGCCGGGCAATGTTCCTCGCGGACACGGCGGAAGCGTTAAAGACTGGAAAAGCCGCGGGCGTCAACGCAGTTCTGATGATGAACGATCCGGATGAAGCGCGCCGGTTGGCCGCGCATGAGCCCGCCGGCGGGATTGTCTCGTTGCAGGAACTGCCGGATTTCGTTCGGTTCTTGGCGGCGAAGAACACGGAGAGGCCCGGAGGCCTGTCTATCAATTAGCGGGAGACGGGCCTCGTCCTGCCGGCGCATTAGGCCTCTCGATGCGACGGCCACCGCTGGGGTTTGGGTCCATGGCCATGTGATACGCGCCGGTTCTCTCCGGATCTTCGAACAGAATATAGACGTTGTTGCCGATGCCTTGGATGAACCGGTAGAGCCATGTCTCATACGGGTAGGGCTTGGTGGCATCGCCTTGGGGATGGCTGTCGAGTTCGTCGGGCGGGCCGAACATGATGTAGATGCGGCCGCGGTCGGTTTTCCAGCCGGGCACTGTTGTGTCTGCGAAATGCTGGTTGGTATATGCGATGCGGCGGTAGTGCTCTTCCATGAATTCGTTTCGCGGCGTGCCGGGGGTGGGGTCGCGGCGCTGCCAGAACTGCTGTATGAATTGCCGCCGCTCCTGGTCAGTCTGCAGGCTCTTGAAGGTTGCGCGCTCCTGGTCGGTGATGATGTAGGCTACATCCTCATTCATCCATTTGGTATAGGGCGACTCGACTTGCCAGGCGACCAGCACGGCCGCGCCGGCCAGCATGATGATGCCTGCGGAAAAAACGGGCGCGAGCGCGGAACCGGCGCGCTCCCGCGGAATGAGCAGACGGCGAATGCGTTTCACGAGATTCCCTCCAGTAGCGGCGAGGGCGGGTTCGAGCGTCCCCTGCCGGTTTCGTTCCAAGGCGGCCAGAGCCGCGGCATATTGGTGAGCATTACCCCCAAGTGCCACCGCGACATCGTCGCAGCAGTGCTCGCGTTCCGCGCGGATCACATGAGAGATCCACCAGACTGCGGGGTGGTAAAACAAGAGACCTTCGATGGCGGTTTGCAGCATATTGATGATGTAGTCGTGCCGGCGGATGTGCGCCAGCTCATGCAGCAGGATGGATTCGACCTGGCCCGGAGGCAATCCCGCAAGCAGACCCACGGGCATCAGGATGATGGGCCGAAGATGGCCAATCACCACGGGCACCGAAGCCAGCGAGGATTCCAGAAGCATCACGGGCCGCGAAACCCGCAGCCCCCCGGCGAGTAATGTGAGCCGCTGCTGCCAGCCTTCGGCCGCGCAGCAAACGCCCCTTCGCCGGAGGCGCCGCACCGACACCCAACCTCCTAGGTGCTTCAAATAGAACAGCGAGACCCCAGCCAACCAGAAGGGCGCAAGCCAGGGCAGGAAATCGGTGATGCGGCGGACCGGGGCTGCAGGCAAGCCGATGACGAAAACGAGATCGCTCCAGCCCGGCGCAAGTGACGCAAGCCCTTGAGCCGGAGTCCCGGCCGACGGCAGGGCATCGATAAAGGTAGCGACAAAGCCAACGAACAGTGTCCCGAGTACGACACAGCCGGCAGCATAGCGGATGCGCGGGGAACGGAGGAAAGCCAGCAGAAGCGCGAGCACGGCGGCGGCCATCGCGCCCTGCCACAGGGAATGAAACAAGGTCCAGCCCGCGGCTTGCGCGAAGGGAGTTCGGACCAACATTGCAAGCCAACTCATTTAGCCTCCTTCTCATAGTCGTCGAGCAGCTTGCGTAATTCCGCCAGTTCCTGCCTGGAAGCCTTGCGTGCAGAGAGCGCACCCATTAAGAGGCCCTTGGCGGAACCGGCGAAAGCCCGCTGCAGCAGGTCGCCCGCCAACTGTCGTTGCGTGATTTCGCGCGGCTGGGCGGCCTCATAAATGTGGGCGCGCTGCTGCTCATCGCGGCGCACCAGACCCTTCTCCGCCATGATCTGCAGGAACTTCAGCACGGTGCTGTACTGCATGGGCTTACGGAGGGCGATCGTCTCGTGGACAGCGCGCACGGTACTGGGACCGCGGCTCCACAGGACGGTGAGGATTTCGAGTTCCGCATCGGTGGGGCGCGGAAGCCGCCGTGACATACGAAAACTTTACTACGAAGTATTTCATATGTCAACAGTGCCAACCAACAAAAAAGGACCGGCCACGAGGACCGGTCCCCGTTGTCGGTTGCTTGCGCGCGTCTTAGAAACGCAGGTAGCCGCTTACCTGCAACTGGCGGGCGTTGGATACGGTGTTGGTGATCACGCTGTAATTGCCGTAGCTCTTGACTGAACCATCAGGGTTCAGCGTGGGCGTGGCGAAGGTGGTCGTACCACCATTCGGCGTCGCGAAGGACGGCGTATTGGTCAAATTGAACGCTTCGCCGACAAGCTGGAGCTTGAGTTTGCCTTCCTTAAAGGAGAAAGCTCGGGAAACGTTTTCGTCGATGTTGAAGAAACCAGGGCCGCGCAACAGATCGCGACCCGTGGTCCCCAGCGTTCCGACCGCGGGGTTGGTGAAGGCCGTGCCATCGAAGTACGGACTATATTGGTCGTGGCCACCCAGAATTCTAATGGTGGGATTGATCTGGGTCGCCGACTGCGTCTGGCCGCCGGCGTTCACCGAAGAACTCGACCCGACCGTGAACGGCAGGCCGCTAAACCGGCTCAACGTGCCGCCGATCTGGAAACCACCGAAAATTTTCTCCGCTATGCCGCTATTCGCAAGCTTGTGTCCTTTGCCAAAGGGCAACTGGTAGACGTGGTAGAGCTGGAAGACATGCGTGCGGTCTTCACTGGCCAACTGCTTGTTTAAGGCGTACGAGGTGGGGTAGGCGCGGAATAGAACACCATCGCCGCTGTCGCCCGTGGTGCCGGAACTGGCGCCGTTGTAGTTGTCCAGAGTCTTCGAGAACGTGTAAGACGCGCCGATCACCGAAGCCCCGATATGTTTGGTCATCCGTGCTTGCAATGCGTTATAAGTTGCGTTGCCGAATGGTTCGTACATGTTCAGGTCCGTCGTCAGATAGGGATAAAGCTGCCGGCCCTGATTCCCGGTACCCGGCGCCGAACCGTTAATGTTAACGGCCATCATCTGGTGAACGACATGTGTTCCGACATATCCCATCTCGGCCGTGAGCGATGGACTAAATTCACGCTGGACAAAGAGGTTCCAGCTCTGGATGTATCCCCGGTTCATGTAAGCGGGGAACGTAGCTGAGATTCCCGTGGTGGGTAAATAGGTGTTTACCGATGCGGTGGGGGAAGGCCCGATGACGCCAGCCTGAAAGTTCGGATAGACCGGGGCCGGGATGCCGGTTCGGAAGGACGCCTGGGCCACGCCCGGGGTGGTGTCGAATTGGTACGCGTTGGTGGTGTAGTCCTGGTTGATAACTGAAGGGAACGCGTTGCGCTGGTTGCGCATGTTATCGGGGTCGATGGTAATTCCGTAGCCGGACCGGATCACGGTTTTCGCGTTTAAGCGATACGCGATGCCCAGGCGTGGAGCGAAACCCTTCTTCGAGGCGCTGGCTCCAGTATCCCAAGGCGTGCTGCCTTCGCCGCCAATCAGTACGTTATGCGTGACGGGATCGTAGCGGGTGGCGCCGTACCAGTCGTGGGAGAAAATCGGATAGTATTCCCATCGCAGTCCATAGTTCACGGTCAGGTTGCGCGTGACTTGCCACTGATCGCGGGCATAGAAGGCCCAGTTGGAGAACCGCAGAGCATTGGGATTCTGGAACTGGGTGATCTTTCCCAGCTCGGAAGGATAGCCCAAGAGGAACTGTGCGAAGGAATTGGCCGGTATGCCGTTAGCATTTGGCGTAGTGCCGCCAGTGCACAGGCCGGCGGCGCTCACGGTGTTGCAGAGCGAGGTCAGTTGGCCGTTGAACCCGAAAGTGCCCCGAGCCGTGCCGAACGTTCCGCCCTGCGGCTGGAAGTGGTTCAGAGCATATTTGTCATATTCGAAGCCGAAGCGCAGGTTGTGCGATCCCTGTACCTTACCCAGGTTGAAGTTGGTGGTGTATTGGTTATCGCGGAATAGGAACGGACTGCCGGTGCTGGTATTGCCCATATTGGCCATGCCGGTCACCTGGAATCCCGGGATGCCGCCATAGTTGGTGGAGTCGCCGTTGGTGCCTGGGATCTTGAGCACGTTTAGACCATAGTTGCCCAGATCCTCATCGCCGGTAGCGCCGATGTTCTGACGCGTATAGCCGACATTGCCGTCGAGTAGGAGCGTGGGCGTAATCGTATAAGTGAAACCAGCCGCGGTGGTTTGCACGCGTCCGCCAGCAACCCCGGGCTGACCACCGCCGAACGCATCGCCTTCCGCCTTTCCTAAGGCAAAGAGTCCGGGAATGCTGATCGGCGAAAAGCTGTACCGCCCCCAGACCATCACTTTGTTCGTCGGATTGTAGTTGACTTTGTAGTCCCAGGCGGTCCGGCTGTACTGGGTAACTCCGTAGGCGTCGTAGTTGTTGGTATATGCGCTCGAGCGGGTCAGCGCCGGCAGAAGACTGACCATTTGCGCCGCGGCCGGATCGATCCGGTTCGCTGGTATGGTGTTGTTCGTAAATGGCTGGCGCCCGGTACCATCCGCATTGCCCGTCAGTGGATCATAAATTGTAATACCGGTGCCGCTGAAATCGCCGGTTCGCATGGCCGCTGTCGGAAGCGTCAGGTTCACGGAGGAGGCATATTGGCGGCGCTGGATCCCCTGGTAATCCAGGAAGAAGAACAGCTTGTTTTTGCCATGAACAATCTTCGGAATCCAGATCGGCCCGCCCAGCGCGAATCCATAGTTGTTGAAGATGTTCTTGCCTAGGGGGCTGCTGTGCGCGAAGTAGTTCACGGCCGTCATGTCGTTGTTCTGGTTGCGCTCGAACGCCACGCCGTGCAGCTCATTGGTGCCCGATTTAATGGCGACATTGACCGCCGCGCCACCGGCTGCGCCCTGTTCGGCATCGAACGAATTGGTGGTGATGTTTACGGTTTCGATGGCTTCCGTGGAGGGCACGTAAGCAATATTCGTGGGCAGCCAGGGATACGCAATAGAAACACCATCCAATTTCGTACTGTTCCCCGTCGCGGAGACTCCATTCACGTTGATCGACTGCGCCCGCATGGGATTACCGGCTTCGGAGTTGGCCTCCCGCGTGGCGGGAATGCCCGCGCCAGGCACCAGATACAGCAAACTCTGGAAATTCTTGCCTTCCCCACCGCTGTAGGGCAGTTCCACCACCTGTTGAGACGTGATTTCCGCGTGCACATCGGCCTTATCGGTCTGCAGGATGACGGAGGCCGCGGATACTTCGATGGCCGTGGCCGCCTGCGAAATGGTCATCTCGAAATTGATGCGCCGTACTTCGTTAGCGTTCACCAGCACGTTGTTCTGGGTCGAGGTTTGGAACCCATTGGAAGTGACGGTCACGCGATAGGATCCCGCCTGCAGGTTTTGAAAATTGTATGCCCCGCGGACGTCGGTGTCGTCAGTCAGCGAAGCGCCAGTCCCCTGATTAGTGATCTCTACTTTGGCGCTCGGAATCGCGGCGCCGCTAGGATCGGTCACGTTTCCGGTGAGCGAACCGTATAGAACTTGAGCATTAGCCGCGCCGGCCGCTGCCAACGTGAGCAACGCCGCGGCGCATAACAGCCGAAACGGGGTCCTTGTTCTCATATGCGTCTCTCTGACCTCCCTGCAATTCAAGGGCACAATTCGTTGTGGACTCAAATTATATATACGCCGCTGGCTCCAAAAGTCAAGGCTCTCGCCCACCAGTTGTTAATTTGAGAGGTTGGTAGCTATAAATCCCATTTTTAGAAGCCAGGCGCAGAGTCTTTTCCATAGACTGGTAGGCGGACTTCGGTTGGTAGCTGGAATCGAACTCCAGGGCGGCGCCCATTCCGGGAAACTCTCCGGGCACCCAGGAGTATTTATCGGTGAAGCCCCACGTCTGAATCGCCGTGCACTGATACTTCAGACAGGCAGCGGTTACATCATGATAAATCTGCGCCTGGCGTTTCAGGTCAGCCGCACTGGCATGGCCGCGGGCATCCACGGGCAGGCGCACGTCTAGTTCTGTAATTTGAACCTGTAATCCCAATGCCGCGATTCGCCGAATATTCTCGTCGATTTGCGAAAGCGAAGGGGCTGCCTCGGTCAGGTGCATCTGCACGCCAATGCCATTCAGTGGAACGCCGCGCGCGACGAAATCCCGCGCCATAGCATAGATCGCATCGGATTTGGGATTGAGCGCCTCGGCATCGTAATCGTTGTAAAACAGTAGGGCTCCCGGGTCGGATGCGTGCGCCCAGCGGAAGGCCTGCTCGATATATTGGACGTCTTTAAGACCAATTCCGGGCGTATTCGACCACAGTGTGCTGCGCAGCGTTCCATCGCTGTTAAACGCCTCGTTCACTACATCCCAGGCATATACTTTGCCGCCATAGCGGCCCACCACCGTTCGAATATGATCTTCCAGAATGGACGACAGCGCTTCGGGACTATACGCGCCTTCCGTAAGCCAGCTTGGAATCTGCCGGTGCCAGACCAACGTGTGTCCGCGAACTACCATGCCGTGCGCTTGGGCGAAGGCGACCAACGTATCCACCGGAGTGAAGTTGTAACTCGAAGGGCCTGGATGAATCGGAGCGAACTTCAACGCGTTTTCCGGTTCGAGCTGATTGAACTCGCGCGCCAGGGTTTCCGCGTAATCCAGCTCCCCCAGGCGGTCGGCGTTTACCGCCGTTCCAATGCGGAGCCCGCGGCGGTTGGCCAAATCGCGCAATGGTTGGGCCGCTAGCGTGAACAGGCAGCAGCCAGATAACGCCAGCACCCACCCAGGGAGGAGCCGGCGCGCAAGGAATGCAAGCACCCAAGCAAATGTAAACACATTGCGCTCCAGAGTTCAAGGTCTAAAATGCGTCGAACCGGCGAAAAAGAACGGCGGCGGAACCGTGTATTTCGGGTATTGTTGTATCCTAAAACTAACGCGATGCAAATCCGGGATATTCGGGCCACCACGGTCACCATCCCGTTGGAGGCTCCGCTCCGCCACGCGAATGGCTGCCATTGGGGCCGCTTCGTACGTACGATTGTCGAAGTGGAAACGGACGAGGGCCTGATCGGGCTGGGGGAAATGGGCGGAGGTGGTGAATCGGCCGAAGCCGTCTTCCGTTCGTTGAAATCCTATCTCGTGGGGCACGACCCGGCGCGGCTGGAGGAGATGCGTTTCCGCATCGCCAACCCGACGGCGTCGCTGTATAACAACCGTACGCAGGTGCTGGCGGCCTTGGAGTTTGCCTGTCTGGACATCCTGGGGCAGAAGTGGGGCGTGCCGGTCTGCGAGATTCTAGGCGGGCGTTTGCGGGATCGCGTGCCTTTTGCTTCGTACTGCTTTTTCCGGTATGCGAACCCGAATACGTATATAGGCGAGGTGCGCACGATAGAGCAACTAGTGGAGCACACCGCCGAATTAAAGCGACGCTTCGGCTTCAGGACGCACAAGCTAAAAGGAGGTGTGTTTCCGCCGGACTATGAACTGGAGGCGTACCGGGCGCTAGCTACCGCCTTCCCGGAAGACTCGCTGCGGTTCGATCCCAATGCCGTCTGGTCCACCGAACAGGCGATTCGCTTCGGGCAGGCGATTGAAGGGCTGCGCAACGACTACCTGGAAGACCCGGTATTCGGGCTGAACGGAATGCGGCGTACGCGTCAAATGGTGAGGATCCCGCTTGCCACAAACACTGTGGTGGTAAACTTCGAGCAGCTTGCCGCTAACGCACTCGATACCGGCGTGGACGTGATTCTGCTCGACACGACCTTCTGGGGAGGCATACGCGCCTGCATCAAGGCGGCTGCCGTCTGCGAAACTTTTCAGCTCGGCGTGGCGGTACACTCATCGGGAGAGCTGGGTATTCAACTCGCGACCATGCTCCACCTCGGCGCCGTGCTACCGAATCTCACATTCGCGGCAGATGCCCACTATCATCACCTGACCGATGACATCATCAAGGGAGGTCTAATGGCGTACGAGGGAGGCGCGATTCGCGTGCCGGAAACGCCGGGCCTGGGGGTGAAGCTCGACCGCGAAAAAATGCGCGAATACCATGAGCTCTACCGCCAGCTAGGAAATTATCCTTATGATCAGGACCCGGCGCGCCCCGGCTGGGCGCCCCTGGTTCCGAACCAGCGCTGGGCCGATCCGGGAGACAACCGGCCGGTGACGATTCCTCATTGATATGGGCAATGCTCTCGACTTAACCGATCGCGTGGCGGTGGTAGTCGGCGCCACTTCAGGAATCGGCCGTGCACTGGCGGTGGGGCTGGCGGAGCATGGAGCCCATGTGGTCCCCACGGGCAGGCGCCGGTCCTGCGTAGAGGAAGTCTGCCGATCGATTGAAGAAAAGGGCCGGCGCACGCTGCGCCAAACAGTCGATGTGAAAAGCCGCGAGTCGATCGACGCGCTTCGCGACGCCGTCACCGGACATTTCGGGCACGTGGACATTCTGTTGAACGCCGCCGGCTATACCATCAAACATCCGATCGCGACGCTGGAGGAAGAGCACTGGTCCTGTCTGATGGATACCAATTTAAACGGGGCTCTGCGTGCGTGCCAATCGTTCTACGGGCCGTTGAAAACCAGCGGGCGAGGTCGTGTGATTAATATTGCATCGCTCGGTTCGTATCTGGCGTTTCACGAGGTCGCAGCATACTGCGCGGCTAAAGCCGGGCTGCTTTCTCTAACTCGCAGCTTGGCGGTGGAATGGGCTTGCGATGGGATCTCGGTGAACGCGATCGCGCCTGGAATCTTCCCGACCGAGATGAATGTGGGACTGGTGGCGGATACGCCGCGCGGCCAGGAATTGCTGATGCGCACTCCAATGCGCCGTTTCGGGCGGCTCGAAGAGTTGGTGGGAGTGGCGGTACTGCTCGCATCCGATAGCGCCAGTTTTCTGACCGGCCAATGCATTGCGGTGGATGGGGGCTATTTGGCTTCGGGAGTGAATACGTAGCATGCGTTTTCGTGACTACGTACTACGATTGACCGCTCCCTTGCGGTCGCGGCTCGGTAGGCACTCGTTTCTGAGCCGCGACCATAAGGGAGCGGTCCCACCGGTCCTCGGAATCCTGCTATTGGCTGCCATTACGCTCAACGCCGAGACCGGCGCGAATGCCTGGCTGCGCTACGCGCCACTGGATGACGGGACCGCCCGGCAGTACTGGCAGACCGTACCGGCCGTAGTGGCCGCGTTCGGCGCTTCACCTTTAATCGGGAGCGCACGCCAGGAACTGTTACGCGGCGTGCGCGGCATGCTGGGCAGGACTCTCCGGATTGAACAGGGCCTGCCTGCCGAGAGTGCTGTCCTCATGGGTACGCTGGCGGAGCTTGGCCCGCGACTTTCGCTATCAGCGACTCTGGAGCCGGATGGCTATTGGCTGAAAACCGCGACGGCAAATGGCGTGCGCTATACGGTGATCACGGGGCAAAACGATCGCGGCGTGCTGTATGGCGCGTTTGCACTGCTCCGGAAAATCGCATTAGGGGAATCGGTTGACAACCTGGATGAGAAGCAGTCGCCCGCCGCCACGATCCGCTGGGTGAACCAATGGGACAACCTGGATGGCACGATCGAGCGCGGCTATGGCGGACAGTCGATTTTCTGGGACGGCGGTCATGTGCGGGCGGATTTGAGCCGTGTGAGCGAGTATGCCCGGTTGCTGGCATCGCTGGGGATCAACGGCTGCTCGATCACCAATGTGAACGCCGATCCACGCGTGCTGGCTTCGGATTTTATCCCGCAGATTGCCCGCGTGGCCGACGTGATGCGGCCGTGGGGCGTGCGGGTGGCGGTGGCGGTCGATTTCGGAAGCCCCAAAAGCATAGGTGGTTTGGCCACGTTCGACCCGCTGAATCCCGGCGTGATTGCCTGGTGGAAAGCGAAAGTCGATGAATTGTATAAAGCCGTTCCCGATCTGGGAGGCGCGGTCTTGAAGGCCGATTCGGAAGGGCGCGTCGGTCCTTCCGCCTATGGCCGCACGCATGCCGACGCGGCTAACGTGGTGGCGCGGGCACTCCAACCCCACGGTGGATACCTGTTTTACCGCGGGTTCGTGTACGACCATCACATGGACTGGCGCAACCCGAAAAACGACCGCGCCCGCGCCGCCTATGACAATTTCCTCCCGCTCGACGGGCAGTTCGACGACAACGTCATCATCCAGGTGAAGAACGGGCCCATCGATTTTCAGGTGCGCGAGCCGGCTTCGCCCCTATTCGGCGCACTGCCGAGAAGCAAAGAAGCCATCGAGCTACAAATCACCCAGGAGTACATGGGGCAGGCGCGCCATCTGGTTTTCCTGGCGCCGATGTGGAAAGAAGTGCTGGACTTCAATATGGGGACGGCGCCTGTGAAATCACTGGTTTCGGCGTTTGCCGGCGTCGCGAATGTGGGCTTGGACGACAACTGGTTCGGCAATCATCTTTCCCAGGCGAATCTCTACGCCTTCGGGCGGCTCGCCTGGGATCCGAACCTGAGCGCGCGCCAGATCGCCGAAGAATGGACACGCCTCACTTTCGGAAGCGATGCTAAAGTGCTGGACACGGTCGTCGGAATGCAGTTGGAATCGTGGCGGGCGTACGAAAACTATACGGGCCCGCTCGGGCTGCAAACGCTCACCGATATCACCGGCAACCATTATGGCGTGAGCGTCGAGGCTTCGGAGCGCAATGGCTGGGGCCAATGGCATAACGCCGATGAGAAGGGCGTGGGGATGGATCGCACGGTGGCTACCGGCACCGGCTACATCGGCCAATATCAACCTGCAATCGCGCGGACGTACGAATCGCTCGAAAGTTGCCCCGACGATCTGCTGCTGTTTATGCACCACGTACCATACACGTACAAGCTGCATTCCGGGAAAACGGTGATCCAGTCGATCTACGACTCGCATTACGAAGGTGAGGAAACCGCCGAGAATTATGTTCGCAAGTGGAAAGCGCTCGCGGGGTTGATTGACGAGCAGCGGTACCGGGAGGTGCTGGCGCAACTCGAGTACCAGGCCGGCCAGGCGGAGGTATGGCGAGACGCGGTGACGAACTGGTTTCTGCGAAGTTCGGGTATTGCCGATGCCAAAGGCCGGATGGACCACTATCCCGGGCGTGTGGAAGCGGAATCGATGCGCCTTGACGGCTACACGGTTACGGGCGTAACCCCATGGGAGGCGGCATCGGGCGGCAAAGCTGTCGAGTGCAGGGCCGCGAAGTGCTCGGCCAGCTTCCGCTATGACGGCACTCCCGGCTGGTTCACGCTTCGCATTCAGTATTTCGATCAGAACAATGGAGTCTCGCATTACCGCCTGCTGGTCGGAGAGCAACCAATGGATGGCTGGGCGGCCGACGATCATATTCGCACTACTAAGATCGACGGCTCCAGTTCCACGCGGCGCACCATTTCCGGGGTGGCACTGCGGCCAGGCGACCAGATTCGCATCGAAGGTATACCCGATGGCGGCGAACCTGCGGCTATCGATTATGTAGAAATCATTCCGGACGAGAATTGATATGCGTTCGATTATATTGTTGTGCGGGTCGCTGCTACCGGCCGCACTCCTGGCGCAGCAGCCGCTTTATAAGAACACTACTGCTCCCTTTGACAAGCGCGTCGATGACCTGCTTTCGCGCATGACGCTGGAAGAAAAAGTTTCGCAGCTCATGAGTGACTCGCCGGCCATTGAGCGCCTGGGGGTTCCGGCGTACAACTGGTGGAATGAGAGCTTGCACGGCGTGGCGCGCTCCGGCCGCGCGACGGTGTTTCCCGAGGCGATCGGTCTGGCCGCTACTTGGGACACCGGCTTGATGTTCCGTGTGGCCACCACTATATCCGATGAAGCGCGCGCCAAATATCACGAATTCGTGCGCCGCGGCAAGCGAAACATCTACCAGGGGCTGACCTTCTGGACACCCAATATCAACCTGTTCCGTGATCCGCGCTGGGGGCGCGGCATGGAAACTTACGGCGAGGATCCGTACCTGACGGGCCGCATGGCCGTGGCGTTCATTAAGGGCATGCAGGGAGATGACCCGAAATACCTGAAGACGATCGCTACCGCCAAGCACTACGCTGTGCACAGCGGACCGGAACCTCTGCGCCATAGTTTCGATGCCAAGCCGAGCGAACAGGATCTGTGGGAAACCTACTTGCCGCACTTCGAAGCGGCCGTGCGGGAGGGCGGCGCCTACTCCGTGATGTGCGCGTATAACAGCGTAGACGGTCTGCCGGCGTGCGCCAATCCGCGGCTGATCGACGATATTCTGCGCAAACAATGGGGGTTTCAGGGTTACGTGGTTTCCGATTGCGGCGCCATCGGCGATATTTATCAGAATCACAAGGCCGCTCCGGATGCGCAGGCGGGGGTCGCCCTGGCGCTGAAAGCTGGAACCGACCTCAATTGCGGCATTGAATACGACAACGTGCTCCCTGCCGTCCGCGCCGGCGTGGTGCCGGAAGCGGAGGTTAACCGGGCTCTGCGGCGCTTGCTGATGGCCCGCTTTAAGCTGGGCATGTTCGATCCGCCGGAAATGGTGAAATACGCCCGTATACCTTATAACGAGAATGACAGCCCGGCGCACGGCGCGTTGGCGCTCGAGACGGCGCGCGAGTCAATCGTCCTTCTGAAAAACGAACGGAACACTCTGCCCCTGAGCAAGAGCTTGAAAACCATTGCGGTGATCGGGCCCAATGCAGACGATCTGGATATTCTGCTGGGCAACTACAACGGCTATCCCACCGCACCGGTGACGCCGCTCGAAGGTATTCGGCGCAAGGTCGGCGCCGGGGTTCGCGTACTCTACGCGCGCGGCAGCGAGGTAGCCACCAACATGCCGACGTTCGAAACGGTGCCTAGTTCGGCGCTGTTTACGTCGGATGGCGCGGGCCGCCAGAACGGGCTGAATGCGGCGTACTACAATACCGCCAACTTCGACGGCCAGGCGCACCGGTTGCGCGAACTGACCGTGCCGAACTCCGGCAAGACGGTGGGGAAGATCCCTTCGAATCCGCAGCCGTTGTTCACGCGCGTCGATCGGCAAGTCGATTTCACCTGGTGGGATGGCGCTCCGCGGCAGGACATGGACGACGACGATTTCGGGGTTCGCTGGACGGGTTATCTTTCCGCGCCCGCATCGGGCAACTATGAACTCGGGGCGGTGGCGGTAAACGCGTTCGAGCTTTACCTGGATGGCAAACTGCTGGTGAAAGGCAATAACATTCACTCGCGCGCCTACTCATACGCACCGGTCACGTTGGAGGCGGGCAAGCTCTATAAGATCGAGTTCGACTACCACGAGTACGTGGGCGATTCGATCGCGCGGCTGGTCTGGTCCCGCCCCGGAGCCATCGATAACAGGGAGGCGATCAACGCCGCGCAACAGGCCGATGCGGTAGTGATGTTCCTCGGTCTTTCGCCGCGCCTCGAAGGCGAGGAGATGCGGGTGCCGGTGGAAGGGTTCCAGGGGGGCGACCGGGTGGATCTCGGTATCCCCCGCGTTCAGCAAGAACTGCTCCAGAAAGTAGCCGCCACAGGAAAGCCGCTCGTGCTGGTGCTACTTAACGGCAGTGCAGTGGCAGCGAACTGGGCCAAGGACCACGTTCCCGCAATCGTCGAAGCCTGGTATCCCGGACAGGCCGGAGGTACGGCCATCGCCGATGTGCTGTTCGGAGACTATAATCCCGCTGGGCGATTGCCGGTCACCTTCTATAAGTCCGCCGATCAATTACCGCCGTTCACCGATTACAACATGAAAGGTAAGACCTACCGCTACTTCACCGGTGATCCGCTGTTTCCTTTTGGCTACGGCTTGAGCTACACGACTTTCATCTACCGCAATCTCAACATCCCCAAACAGGCGACCGCCGGGGAGGGCGTCAAAGTTTCCGTCGAGGTGGAGAACACGGGCAGCCGGCCGGGCGAAGAAGTGGTCCAGTTGTACGTTAAGAAACCGGTCCTCACACTAGCTGGCTTTCAGCGGGTAGCGCTGGCGCCCAAAGAAAAGAAGACTGTTCAATTCACTGTCGATCTTCGGCAGCTCGTGCATGTTACGGCCGAGGGCCGGCGGATGCTGGAACCCGGCCGGGTGGACATCACTGTGGGTGGCGCCCAGCCGCGGGCCGGTGTAGGGACGCTCAGCGGCGCCGTCGAGATCACCGGCACCGCAAAACCATTGAATTAGCAACTGTTTGGCCGTTGACAGCTCCCGTGATCGCGAGGCGATATGATGGGCCAAATGGGCGTTTTATGGCGATTCGGCGTTGTTTGCGTAGTTGCCGGCTGCTGCGCCATCCCCCGCCCCGCTCTGGCCCTGGGCCAAATCCGGTATGTCGAAGCCTCTGGCAGTCCTGCCAGTTTTCCGATCGCCGCCGGCTCGCATACCTCGGCCATCTACGTGGATTTGAGGGATTACCCCGGTGTTGCGCGCGCGGCCAACGATCTGCGCTTCGATATAGCCCGCGTAACCGGCCACACCCCGGCCCTCGTGCATGCGCTGCAGGACGGGCCCGCTAACGCCATACTAATTGGAACAATCGGAAAAAGCGAGTCGATTAATCGACTGATCGCGAGCGGCAAAATCGATGCGCGCCCGATCGCCGAAACGTGGGAATCATTTCTCGTGCAAGTAGTCCCGCAGCCGTGGCCTGGAATAGCCCAGGCGCTCGTGATCGCAGGTAGCGACAAGCGTGGCGCCATCTATGGCATTTACGATTGATCCGAGCAGATCGGTGTCTCTCCCTGGTATTGGTGGGCGGATGTTCCCGTCACGCACCGCGAGGCACTCTTCGTCCGCGCCGGCAAGTACATTACCGCGCCACCGGCGGTCAAGTATCGCGGCATTTTCCTGAATGATGAGGCTCCCTCCCTCACGGGCTGGGCAAAGGAAAAATTCGGAGGCCTCAATCACCAGTTTTACGAGAAGGTGTTCGAGCTGCTGCTGCGCTTGAAGGGAAACTTCCTCTGGCCAGCCATGTGGGCCAACGCCTTCAACGAAGACGATCCGCTGAACCCGCAACTCGCGGACGAATACGGTATCGTCATGGGAACTTCCCACCATGAGCCTATGCTGCGCGCGCAGCAGGAATGGAAGCGACACGGCCAGGGTCCCTGGAATTACCTCACGAACGGAGAAGCCTTGTGGAAGTTCTGGGATGAAGGCATCCAGCGCAACCGGAATTACGAGAGCATCATCACGCTGGGGATGCGCGGCGACGGCGATGGGCCGATGGATCCGAACGGGAATATCAACAAAGGCATTGCTCTGCTGGAGAAGATCGTAGCCGACCAGCGGAACATCATCGCCAACCGGATGACCCCAAATCTCAGCGCCGTTCCGCAGGTTTGGGCGCTCTACAAAGAGGTGCAGGCGTATTACGAAAACGGGATGCGCGTTCCTGACGACGTGACGCTGCTTTGGTCCGATGACAATTGGGGCAACTTGCGCGGCTGCCCACCACGGAGGCAACCGCAGCGGCGGAGCCGGTATCTATTACCACTTCGACTATGTAGGCGGGCCGCGCTCGTATAAGCGGCTCAACACCGTTCCAATCACCAAAATCTGGGAGCAGATGAACCTCGCCTACGAATACGGAGCGACCCGCCTCTGGATCGTGAACGTGGGCGATCTGAAGCCCATGGAATTTCCCATCGAATTCTTCCTGAACATGGCTTGGGATCCGGGCGCTGGACCCACGACCGGCTGGGCGCATTCGCGCGCCCATGGGCAGAGAGGGAATTCGGACCTGCTTACGCGAGCGATATCGCCGATATTCTGGCGAAGTACACAAAGTACAGCGGCAGGCGCAAACCGGATCTGCTCGAACCGGAAACCTTCAGCCTGGTGAACTACGGCGAGGCCGATCGGATTGTGGCGGAATGGCAAGCGATCACGGCCAAAGCCGAAGCGATTTACCGCGCCCTTCCGGATAAGGCCAGGGATGCGTTCTTTCAACTGGTTTTGTATCCGGCTAAGGGCAGTGCGCAGGTCGCGGAATTATATATCGCAGCCGGGCGAAACCGGCTATATGCGGAACAGGGAAGAGCCGCCGCGAACGACCTCGCTAGCAGGGTCCGCGAGCTTTTTCGGGCGGATGCGGATCTCTCCTGGAATTACAACCACGTAATGGCGAATGGAAAGTGGGACCACATGATGGACCAAACCCACATCGGGTACACTTCCTGGAATGATCCTCCTTCTAACCCGATGCCCGAGGTCCGGGAGATCGAAATACCTCGGGAGGCCAAAATGGAAGCGGCACACTTCACGAGCAAAACGGCAGCGCCAGACGCGCGCTGGGAAGAGATTGCCGACTATGGACGGACCTTATCGTCAATGACTGTCTTTCCAGCGAGCATCCTCCCACAGCATGAAACCCCCGCCCTGGAATACCGGATGTACCTATTCGACTCCGGAACCATAAAGGTCAACGCGACCGTAGCTCCCACATTGAACTTCGTCCCGGGCCGCGGCCTCCGGTTCGCGGTTTCCTTCGACGATCAGCCGCCGCAAGTCGTGGATGCCCTCGCCCAGAACACGCAGAAGGACTGGGAAACTTCCGTCAAGGATAGCGTCCGGGTCGTTACATCCACGCACCACTTAAACTCGCCCGGCTACCATGTGCTGAAGATCCGGATGGTGGACCCCGGCATCGTGCTTCAGAAGATCGTGGTCGACCCGGGAGGTGTGAAGCCGAGCTACCTCGGGCCTCCCGAAAGCTACCACCGTTTTTGACTCTGGAGCTCGGAGAACTGACCGCGCGCGGTGCTACTATGCGGTTCTAGTGAACGGTGGATTGGGCTGGTTCCCGCGCGAAGCACGCGAGCTTCAAACGGGAAAGCCCGGTCTCACGCCCGGGCCTTCCACTCGAAGCTAGAAAGGAGGATCCTTTTATGATCCCTCTGCTGATAAAGCTCCGGCTCGCTCACGCGGTCGTCTTACGGCGCTGATCGTCTGGACCCGTAAGGGCCGGCGGTAACGCCGTGTGGGGCCGGGATAGCCCTCCCGGTTCCCACTCGCAGCATAATACCGCAGTCCGGGGGCAAGCATGTACTGGATGGGACTCGATGTAGGCACGGGCGGAACGCGCGCGCTGCTCGTGGATGAGCGCGGCGCGGTACAACATGCCTTCACCGCGCCGCACGAAGAAATGACGATGCTGCGGCCGTTGTGGGCCGAGCAGCGGCCGGAAAACTGGTGGGATGCAGCGCAGCAGGCTGTTCGAGGTGTGCTCGCCAGCGCCGGAGCTTCGGGCCAGTCTGTCCGCGGGATCGGATTAACTGGCCAGATGCACGGTCTGGTGTTGCTCGACCAAGCCAATGCGGTCATCCGGCCGGCGCTCATCTGGTGCGACCAGCGCACCCAGCCGCAGGTGGATGCCATCAACGAATTAGTCGGCAAAGCGGCTGTTCTTGGATTCATTGCTAATCCTGTGCTTACCGGTTTCACCCTGCCCAAGTTACTCTGGGTGCGCGACAACGAGCCCGCCTGTTTTGAACGCGTCCGGAAAATGCTGCTACCCAAAGATTACCTGCGCTTCCGGTTGACGGGTGAATACGCTTGCGATGTTTCCGATGCGTCAGGTACCGCATTGTTCGACGTGGTGCGGCGGCGCTGGTCGCTAGAACTCGCGGAGCGGCTGGGAATCGACAACGCCATTCTGCCCCAGGCTTTCGAGTCGCACTGCGTGACGGGAACCGTCTCCCGCGATGCGGCCGTCGCGACGGGGCTAGCGGAGGGCACACCCGTGGTTGCCGGAGCGGGCGACCAGGCCGCCAGCGCCGTCGGCAGCGGCATCGTCGAACCTGGCGTGGTCTCCTGCACCATCGGAACCTCCGGCGTGGTGTTCGCTCATATGGAGGCCCCGGCTTACGATCCGCCCGGCCGGGTGCATACGTTCTGTCATGCGGTCGCCGGCGCTTGGCACGTTATGGGCGTAACTCAAGCCGCGGGTCTCAGCCTGCAGTGGTTCCGGAACAATTTGGCTCCCGGCAACCCCTATGACGACCTGACTGCGGAAGCCGCAAAGGCGCCGGCTGGTTCGCAGGGCCTGTTCTGGCTTCCCTACCTCATGGGCGAGCGCACACCACACCTGGATGCGCGGGCGAGCGGCGGGTGGGTGGGACTGACCGCCCGGCATACGCGAGCCGACCTGATTCGCGCCCTGCTCGAGGGTGTTTCCTACAGCCAGAAAGACTGTCTGGAAATCGTCGAGAGCTTGGGTGCGCCGGTTGACTCGGTCCGTGTCTCGGGAGGCGGCGCGCGCAGTCCTTTCTGGCGGCAGATGCTGGCCGATGTGTTTGGGAAGCGCGTGGTGGTGCTCGAAACTCAGGAAGGCTCAGCGTATGGCGCGGCTCTGCTGGCGCTGGCCGGGACAGGCGCGTATGCTTCCGTGCGCGAAGCATCCAAAGCGGCCATTCGGGAAATCGAGTCTGTAGATCCGCGGCCGGGTGAAACCGCGATATACGCTGCGGGTCATCGGCAGTATCAATCGTTGTATCCGGCGCTGCGATCCTTCTATCATGGCAAGTAGGCCATGCGGATCGCAGCGCTCTACGATATCCATGCCAATTTGCCGGCGCTAGAGGCGGTACTCGATGAGGTGTATCGAGCCGCGGTAGACGAGATCGTGGTCGGCGGCGATGTCTTACCCGGCCCCATCCCGCGGGAAACGCTCGCGTGTTTGCTGCAACTCCGCCTCCCTACGCATTTCCTTTTTGGCAATGGCGAAGTAGCGGTGCTGGAGCAGATGGCGGGCCGGGAGCCTTTGAAAGTACCGGAACCGTATCGCCCGATTATTCGCTGGACCGCAGAGCAACTGAATCCCGAGCATCAGCGGTTCATTTCCGGGTGGCCGGGCACCGTCACACTGGCGACTCCTGATTTGGGCGAGGTCCTGTTCTGCCACGCCACGCCTCGCAATGAAAACGAAATCTTCACTCGCACTACACCGGAAGAACGGCTGCTGCCCGTCTTCGCGGGAACGCAAGCGCCGGTCGTCGTTTGCGGCCACACCCACATGCAGTTCGACCGCATGGTTGGAAGAACACGGGTGGTGAATGCCGGCAGCATCGGGATGCCGTTCGGCGAACCAGGCGCGGATTGGCTGCTCCTGGGACCCGGTGTCGAACTTCGGCACACACCCTATGATCTCGGTCAAGCAGCTAAGCGCATTCGCAAAACCGCCTATCCCCAGGCCCAGGAGTTTGCCGAGCAGAGCGTGTCACAGCCCCCGACAGAGGCCGCTATGCTCGACGCCTTTAACCGCGCCGAATTGCGGTAGTTCAAACCGCCGCTACGGGGCAGGGGGCCTCACGTAGAATCCCATACGCATTGGCACGCAAACGCCCGAGCACACCATGCGTGCCGCCGCGGCCGATCACCACTAAGTTGGCGCCCGAATCTTCCGCAAACGCCCCGACGGCGGCGGGAGGCTCGCCCGCCCGCACTTCAATTGTCGCCCGGATCCCGGTCTCTTCCAGAAGCGCACTTATGCGCTCTTTGGCATCGGCGATCACCCGGTTCGTCCACTCGGGATCGAAGTAAAGGCCGCCCAGAGATACCGATGAACCCGGGATGGCATGCAGCACCGTGAGATTGGCGGCCCAATGCTGCGCAAATTCGCCGGCCCATCGCAAAATGTCACGGCTATGCTCACCCAGATCGATGGCGCATAAGACGTTATGGAAGCCTATGGAGGGATACGGCGGAGCAGCCTCCATATGGGGCCCCGTCCATACCGCGCAGTGGGCATCGTGCAGTACTTTGGCCGTCACCGATCCCAGCAGGAATCGTCGGAACGGACCATAGCCGTGCGTCGGCATTACGATCAGGTCGAACTTGCCATCCCTTGCGTATTGGACGATTTCGTGCGCGGGGTCGCCTTCCACGACCTCGCGTTTCACCGAAATCCCTCGCGTGAGGCCTTCGGGTGGAAATTGTTCCAGTTGTGTCTTGGCCTGCGCCACTGCCTCGTCCATCAATTCCGGAGCCACGGCCATGGCGTCGGGAAAGGCATAGGATTGAACAGGCGCGACCACATGAAGCAAGACCAGTTCGCTTTGGAAATGACACGCCAGCGCCTCGGCATACTGCACGGCCCCTTCGCACCGCGTGGAAAATGCGATCGGCGCCAGGATTCGGGAGAACATCGGCATGACAACCTCCTTCCGGCTGAGTCGTCCGGATCTCTCACTCCATTTTAACCTATAAAGCGCTAATAAGACCCTTATATATGATTTTGATGAATTACGGCCGGCAGTCGCCAGGAGAACGACTGCCCGTTTTCGCGGTTCACGCTACCGCATGTGCGGCTCGCTGCCAGGCGGCTTCGTAGCCGCGCGCCGTTTCCGTAATCAAAATGTCAAAAAACCGCCCCACCCGATGCTCCAATTCTTCTTCGGCATACAAGCTAACCGGATCCTTCGGGATTCCCTGCTCCTCGATGAAATCGATGAGATTGTACTTCATCACACAAAGCGCCCGCATGGTTTCGGGTAAGGGAACGCCCTGTTGGCATCGCAGCGCACCCACTGCTTGCTGTTGGGAAGCTAATTCGTCGACGTTCCCGTGGCTCAGCCAAAACCCGAAGTTTTCCAGGAGCACATGGCAGCGTTCCCGCAACTCGGCTTCGGTCAAGCGTTGTAAGTAAGCCAGATCGGCTTGGCGCCAAATCTCACGAATAATGCGCTCGGTGAGTTCCTTATGATGGAGTTCGATCAGGTGGATCAGCTTGCCGGAAAGCATACTTAATCCTCCGAATCTATGGTAGACCTAATCCGGGTGCATTGCCAACGGTTTTAGTACAGAACCTGGTATCCTACAGGCCTGTTGGAAACCCTACGGTACGGAAGTTCCGAGAATCCCGTTGGGATAGTATCCGCGCCTGGCCCGCACGACCACATCGGGGAGGTCCACTTCGACCTTAATCCGGCGGAATGTCTTGGATTTCTCATCGGCATCCAGCACGGGTGTGTAGCGCAGGACGTATTGAGTGGTGATGTCCCCGGACAGGCCGCCTACCGCCTTAATGATGCTTCCCGAAATCGCGGCTTCGTATCCCCCCGTGCCCACCTTAAAAGAAAAGCAACCTTCGTCGGAGGGATCGCAGAAATAGGTATTCGCAGACGTATCCTTGAAGATCGTCTGCAAGGGATATTCAACGTGCCCGCCCGTCTCTTGAGCTAACCGTTCCAGCACTCCGCGGTCGGGATTATCAAAGCCGTAAGCTTGGGTGCTCATGGCATAAATCGTCACCAGGTTGCGCTGTGCGATCTCGATCACTTCCTCGAGTGTCTTAGAGCTGGCGTTATCGTGGCCATCGCCGACGACGATGATGACGCGCCTCGGTTCGTACGGTTCGCCTTTCACGAGTTCGCGTTTGGTGCAAGCCAGATAAATCGCGTCGAACAATGAGGAGCCGCCACCCGGCTTCATTTTGCTGATCTCGTCCGTAATCTTGTCCGAATCGATAGTGGTGTTCACCAACAACTGCGCATCGTTCCCGTACGAGATCAGATATCCGCTGTAACGCTTATCTCCCGGCAACAGGTTCCAGACTAATTCCTTAATCGAATCCTGATAGCGTTTCCAGTGAATCCTGGTGCTGTTGCTCATATCCATGAGGAACCCCACCACGATCGGCTGTTTTTCGCTGTGGCTGAAGAACTGTATGTGCTGCGGCTTGCCTTCATCGAGGACTTTAAAGTCCTTGGCCTCCAGGTTAGAAACAAAACGCCCCTTATCATCGGTGACCGTAACCGGGACAATGACTTCGTTTACCTGAACCTGAATGCGCGTATCCGGCGACTCGGTCTGCGGTGATCCGGCTTGCGGGGCGGGCGCTGGCGGCGCTTGTGCGAGCGCCCAGGCAGAAAGCCACATGCAGCAAAGCATCCCTAACGCTAGCGAACGAATTCTGGGAAACACGTCGATTTATTTTACCCCGAGTGCCGGCCGGGAGGAGCATCCAGATTTGCCGGCTTTGCGCAGCCCAGTGCCTTCCCCATAAACTCCCAAATCCGTTGATCGCTGAATGCCCGCATGTGCTCCTCGATGTCGGCGGGCCAATTGGCCCGGTCTGCATAAACTTTGCGAAGCCCGGCGGCCACCCCCGGGTCGCCGCCCGTGAATCCTCGCACGAGGGCCTGCCATCGCGCAGCGAGCGCTTGCGCGGGCTGCCCCGCCGGGTCTTGGTCGAGTATCATCTCCACGTCGCGAAACAGTTCTGCCCATTGCCGGGAAACCTGCTCTTGCAACTCCGGCGTCCATTGCTGCGCCCGCTGTTCCAGGTTTTGCCGTGCCTCTTCACTATAGTGCTGGCGGAACCAATCGGTATTATTTTGCATTTCGATCACCTCGATAATTTTTCTCAAGTCCGCGGAATCGGGTCTCTCCTCGGCTTTCCGGATGGCCGCAATAGCGCGGTCCAGTAGCCGCCGCTTCTCTTCCAGCACCAGGCGTTGTCTACGCAGCGCGTCTGGTAACGCCAGACATTCGCGGTCGAGCAATCCCTTCATTTGCCGAAGCGGAATTCCCAGAAATTTCAATGCCACGATCTGCTCCAGGCGCTCCAGGTCGTGCACGTTATACGAACGGTAGCCTGTGCCCGTCCGGCGAGCCTTCAGGAGTCCCATCCGGTCATAATGGTGTAAAGCGCGAACCGTGACGCCCGCCAAAGCCGCGAATTCCTGTACCCGGTATTGCTTTTTCACAAGCCGCTTTAATACTCGCGCCTGACGTAAGGTGAGAGTCAAGCATAATCTTGCGTTCTGAAAAGATGTGCGGCCGGCCTACTTTTCCCGTTAACAAAAGTAATATTGTCCATACGGGCTTGGCTGGATATCGTAAGGGAGATAGAGAAGTCGCAACTCCACTTTCGGCGGCCCTCGCTACACGGGGGCCGTCAGATTCGCCAGTTAAACCTTATAACATCAAAAGTTTACCGGATAGTTCCAAAATTTGCGTGCGGTTCCTACCAGAGTGGAATACCATATCTACAGTATTGACAGCGGGGTGTGTACGTGGTCTTGTTTGCTGGAATTCTGGGGGGCGCGGTCCTTCTGATCCTCGTAATACGCGTTGGCCGGGCTCTGATTCGGTCCTGGACGGACACCGATGAACCGCCCTACGGCTATTAGATAAAAAGGACATATGGACGTTCCGCCGAACAGTCCGGATGCCGCCTCCCCGGTCCCGCGCAAGCGTAGGGGCTTCCGCCGGCTGCGCCGCGCGACCTGGTCCGTGGCGGTCCTCCTGGCTATTTTCTCATTCTATTTTCTCGCTTGCCGGCTGATGTTCGAGCGCCCCTTTCCGGTTTTTGCGAGTGCCGCTGCCAGCGCTACGGTTGCATACGTCCTTTTATTTCGCTTGAAAAGAACGGGCTAATTTGCACCGGGCGCGCCGGTGGGCCTGCGTTACCATAAAAGCTTGGCACAGACGCTCGCTCGTCTCCGTTGGAACCTGGATTTCATGCCGTCCCCTTCTTCGGAGCACCCCGGGCTGTTTATACGCGACCCGTATCGCTACTCCGATGCGATGCTGATCATCCCACCAGGGCTGATCGAGTGCCTCGGCTGCTTCGATGGACAGCATACCGATCTCGACCTGCGACAGGCTCTCGTCCGGCTAACCGGCGATCTGGACGTCGGAACAATTCAGCAAAGTCTTATCGAAACTTTGAGCAGCGCTGGATTCCTGGAAGACGAAACCTTCGCCCGTTTGGAGCGCGACCGCAAGCGGGAATTCGCCGAAAGCCCTCTGCGGGAGGCAGCCCACGCCGGTTCCGCCTATCCCGCCGAGCCCACGGAATTGCGCAGGACCATGACACGCTACCTGGACGGAGCCGATGGCGCGGAGCCCGCCAACTCCAAGCTGTTCGCATTGGCCGCGCCGCACGTCAGTCCCGAGGGCGGATGGCAGTCATACCGCGCCGCTTACCGTCTGCTGCGCCCCGATCATCAAGACCGTACATTTGTCATTCTGGCGACGTCACACTATGGCGAACCGAATAAATTCGGCCTCACGCGAAAGCGCTTCGTCACGCCTCTGGGCGAGGTTGCCACCGACGAGCGCCTGGTCAATTGGCTCGCCGAGCACGGCGGCCCTGCCGTGCAGATGGAGGATTATTGCCATTCCTTCGAGCACACTATTGAGCTGCAGTTGATTTTTCTGCAGCACCAGTTAGGCTCGAATGTCCGCATCCTTCCCATTTTGTGCGGCTCGTTTGCCCGTAGTCTTCATCAGGGCGGCGACCCCGAGGACGATGGCCAGGTCCAGCATTTCTTTGACGCATTAGGGGAATTGGGCGATCGGGAATCCGATCGCTTGTTTTGGCTCCTCGGCGTCGATATGGCGCACATGGGAGCGCGTTACCAGGACCAATTCTCCGCAATCGCCGATCAAGGCCGGATGACCGAAGTATCTGGGCGCGACCACCAGCGCATTGAACGCATCAACGCGTGCGATGCCGCCGGATTTTGGGAACTGGTGCGTCCCCACGGGGACGATCTAAAGTGGTGCGGCTCGGCGCCGTTTTATACCTTCCTGAAAACGTCCCCAGGCGCTCGCGGCGAGCTGCTGCGCTACGAGCAATGGAACATCGACGAACGTAGCGTGGTCAGCTTCGCCGGGATGGCTTTCTCGAGGGCATAACTTTAAGATTGTAAGCGACCAGAGTTGGATCAGCGGGGCTATTCCGCAAACATCTCCGACAGCACGCGTCCGACTGAGCCACTGGGCGTTTCGATTTCCAAAATCGCCGCCAATGTCGGCGCCACGTCGTTCACCATTACCGGTTGGTAATACCGCCCGGGCCGAATTCCCCGCCCCATAAAAATCAGCGGCACGTGGGCATCGTAACTAAAGGTGGTGCCGTGAGACGCACCATTACGCGGAAAGATCCAGTAAGGTTCCACGAGAACCTGGAGATCCGCGCTGCGGCGGGCGTAGAACCCATTCAACACGCGGCGGCCCACCTGGTCTTCCAAAGCTGCATCGTGCGCCAGTTGCTCTCGGGTGTAGACGCGGAAGACATGCGGCTGTTCCATCGCGGCACGTGCCGCCACCCGCCCCACCTCGTCCGGGTCCAACTTCTTCTGCGCGATCAAAGCTTCGTCAAAGTAAATATTCGCATCCGAACCGCTCAGAATCCACTTGGCTTCGCCGTAGCGTTTGTTCAGCGCGTCTTGCACCGCTTTGAGAATCGAGCCAGATGGAATGCGGCCCCCAGGCATGTGCCGCACGGCATCCAACTCCGGCAGCGGCGCCACCCCGTGATCGGCACTCAATACCACCAGCACGTTCTCGGCGCCGACCTGGCGATCAATGGCCTGGAAAAGCCGTCCGAGGAGTTTATCTGTATGAATGGAGACTTCCCGGACCTCAGGCGCGTCGGGCCCTACCTCATGGCCAATGATGTCGTTGGAAGAGAAGCTCACGGCCAGGATGTCCGGGGCGTCGTGCTTGCCTAATTGCTCGGCTTCCAGAGCTCGTTCCGCGAATCGCTCTACTAGATCATTACCGAACGGGCTATCTTCGACGGCGGTGTACAACTGTTTGGCGCCCGAGGGCAGTTTGTGAGTCAGCCAGGTAACGCCGGCAAATTGATCGGCTGGATGTCCGTGGTTGAAGTCCTTAACCCAACCGGGGAGGTCCGCGAAATAAAAGGTGCTACTCACAAACCCGCCCGTTTCGCTGTCATACCAGTAGGCCGCATTGGCCATGTGACCGGCCGGCAGAATGGCGGCGCGATCCTTCAGAGAAATCCCAATCACGCGCGATTTGCCATGATCGGCTATCTTCAATTCATCGCCCACCGTGCTTACCAGCAGGCGATGGGGGGATGCGCCTTCGGTCTGTGGCCCGCCCAACCGCTTGGTTCGCGCGTCCGAGACGCTGGTGACTTCGTGGCCCTCATCCCGGTCATACCAGTCGTTACCGATGATGCCACTGATCGATGGCGTCGCGCCCGAAAGGAAGGTGCTGTGGCCTACTGCGGTTACCGTCGGGAAATGCTCATAACGCGCGCTCGTAAACACGGCGCCGCTGATTAGCAGTTTGTCGAACCCGGCAGTATAGTCGGTCCGAAAGCGTGTCAGGTAATCGTAACGGAATTGATCGACCATGATCGCCAACACGAGTTTCGGTTTCCGCGGAGCCGCATTGACGAGCGCAGCCGAAGCCAGCGCAGAGAGTAAGAGCCGTTTCCACATCTCGGGTTGATTGAGTATAACGCTCCTTGAGCATCCGGCGCGTTCGTAACTGGCTGCAATGTTGCCTAACTCCGCAGCGGCTGTTAATTCAGTTTACACCGGAGCCAACTGCCGATTGTCCAGCAAGTTGACACACGGTCTTTGGATTTCGCGTAAATGATTGATTTTATTGCCGAAGGTCTCCGGCATGAAGGATGCAATTGCAATTAGTGATCACGGAGGACCTTCACCATGGATATCTGGAACGAACATTTCGGCGAAGACAGACGATCGAAACACCGCTTTGCTCTACAGCGCGAACTGCGCTTCAAGGTGCTGCAAAACGACCGGATAACGGCAACAGGCAGTGGCCAAACAGTGGATCTCAGCAGTCGCGGGGTAGGGTTTGAGGCATCAGGTTTGAAAGAAGGATTGCTCGTGGAGCTTTCCATCAGTTGGCCGGTCCTATTGGACGAAAGCTGCCCCATGCGGCTCATCATCTTTGGACGAGTGGTGCGCGCGAGCAGACGGACAGCGGCGTGTACGATAGACCGCTACGAATTTCGGACACAGGCGCGTGTCAGCCAACTATCCCCAACCGTTAGGATTGATGGCACCCTACGACGCTGGGCAGACGCCGCTTTCCGGGACCCGAAACCTCTATTGGTGCGCGCGTAGCCAAGTTCCGAGAGATTTCGATCAGGACTTGGCGGAGGTATCGGCAGCGGGGGGTTTCGCCGCCGTTTTGCTTTCGGCGGATTTTTCGCTAGTGCCGGTGTCAGTGGAGGTTTTGGCTTCGGACTTCTCGCCGGACTTTCCATTCGCGCCGGCCGAGCCGCGAGCGTAATCGGTTACGTACCATCCAGAGCCTTTGAATTGAAGCGCAGGCGGGGAAAGCAGGCGGTGCACTGGGCCACCACATTTCTCATGCACGGTAAGGGGATCGTCGGAGAACTTCTGAAGAACCTCAAAAACGTCGCCACAGCGGTCGCAACTATACTCGTACAGGGGCATAACTTATTGATATCCCAGGAACCTAGTTTTATTTTAGCAGGTTTCCAAGAACACCTATAAATCCCTCGAATTGGCTAGTGGCGTGCGCTAACTTTACCCCACAACAGGTCGTCTTAGAGGTAGATGATCCGGAAGTCCTACACGATCGGGATACTAGGGCTGGCGCTCCTGCTAGTGGGCGCACAACCCACGGCGCGCCACCGAATTACAACCTCCGCTCAGAACTTTCAGCAGTACTTTAACAATCTGAAAGGCGCGGGAAACTCTCTCAATCCGATCGAGCGGTTCGTGTTCAGCCTCGTTCTGGCGAATACGAACCCGGCTCAAGCAGCTCGTTAAAAGCGAGTGACGCTGCCGGTGTTGCCGGCAGCGAATCGCATCGGCGAAGGCTGCGCCGTCAATCGTTACTCAGCCTTTTTCTTGGCTACACCCTTTTTAGCTCCCCCGCGTGCCGGCGCGGCGGCGCAAGGCTCGGTCTTCACACCTTCCACCTTGGCCTCTTCGGTATCCATAGTGAGCATGAACGGGTCTTTCGTAAAGGCACTCGGAACGCCCTCCCACTGGATCTCCTGTCCCTCATCAGGCTTGCCCTTCAGCGCCATATCCAGCTTCAGCGTGATTTCCGGCGTGAAAGGCGGCTTGGCGTCGGGGTTGGGCACGGCCACCAGCAATTCTTTGGGGCGGCAAGCAGGCTTGGCTTCCACCAGCACACCCCTCAGCTTGGGAACCGCGGCATTTTTCAAACTGGCATCGAAGTAGCTTTCGCCGTTCGCATCCACGAGCTGCTTCTTGATGTTCAGCCACAGAGTGAGCTGCGGATACTTTTCCGCGAATGCATTCGCCTGCTCGGTGGCGATCTCAGTCGCGGTCTTCATATGAAAATCCGCGGGCGGCATCGGTGAGGCCTTTGCCAGTGTGCGGAGTTGCTTCAGACCCTCATCATCCTGACCATGGTAGGAGTTGTAGATGCGAGTCAGGTACGGTTCCACCTGCGTCCGGTTCTGGGCCGGCATGCCAGGCAGTTCCAACGATCGCGCGATTTCATAAATCGCCAGCGGATATTTGTTGGGGTCCTTTTCCGAGATCAGCACCGTGCCGAGCTGGTAGGCATACTGCCAGTTATCGGGAAACTGCTGGACGAGCTTTGTGTACGCAGCTTCGGCGGCGGGATAGTCCTTCTTATCCATGGCATCGCGGGCGGGCTTGGTTTGGATCCATTCGATCGTGCCCTTGGCAAGCTGCTCGACGCCCGGTTTTGCCTGCTTCCAGGCATCGTCCGTGACTGTCGCCGGCTTCAGAGAATCCAAATCAGACAGCAACGTCTGGGCGGCTTTTTGTGCCGTCGCCAACTGGTCGGGAGTGGGGTTCTGAAGCTTTTGCACGTTGGCTGGAATCAGCGTGAGAGCCGCGAGGTCCTTCGGGTTTTTGGCCAGAATCTTCTGTCCCAGATCGAATACTTTGGCGGGCTGGTTGAGCTGGTTGTAAAACTGGAGCTGCTCATCCTGAAAATCGGTTTCCGGATACTTGTCCACCCATTGGTTCAAGTACTGAAGCTTCTTGGCGGGATCGGTCTCTTTTACAACATTATTGTAAAGATCGTACTCGCCTTGATCTTTTACCTTCTTCTGGGGCTGTCCTGCCGCAGCCTGTTGCGCCAACGCGTAGGGCGCGGTGCCGGTGGAGATAAAAGCACCGGCTACGGCGATGACCGCCATGCTTTTGAGAATTGGAAGAGTTTTATGCACGTACGCCTCCTGGTTATCCGCAATTTTCAACATCGGCCTCAGGCCTGCCGCTCCGTGGCGCCACCGGGCACTTGGGGGAGTATAGCCAAAGCCCTGCCGCAGCGCAAGGGATTGGACGCCAGTTCCCCGGCCCCAGTTCCGAATGACAGATCATATCAGATCAAAGCTATGCTAGGAACGGCCACATGCGCTATTTCGATCTGGTTGTGATCCTAGCCTACCTAGCCGGCATTACCTGGTTTGGCGCGCGGTTCCGCCACAACCAGAAAAGCCTTCGCGATTACCTCCTGGGCGGCCGCTCCGCACCGTGGTGGGCCATCAGCCTTTCCATCGTTTCGGCTGAGACCAGCACCCTGACGATAGTCGGCACGCCGGCTCTTTCCTTCGCGGGCAATCTTGGATTTCTACAGATCGTCTTCGGCTATCTGCTGGCCCGCGTCCTGATCTCGGTTTTATTGTTGCCGCACTACTTCCGGGGCGAGATGTTCACAGCGTACGAACTGATGCGGCGGAGGTTCGGAGAGCGTGTCCGCAGACTCACGGCCTCGATATTTCTTGTGACGCGCGCGCTAGCCGAAGGGGTACGGGTGTTTGCGATTTCCCTGGTCGTCTCGATCGTACTGGGCACCAGCGAACTATGGTCTATCGTTTTGATCCTGCTGCTCACTCTTCTATATACCTTCGAAGGCGGCATGACCGCCGTGATCTGGACGGATGTGGTTCAAATGACGCTTTATGTGGTAGGAGCGGTGATCAGCTTTTTTGTGATCCTGGGCCATATTCCGGGTGGATGGCCGCACGTCGCAGCCGTCGCGGAAAGCATGGGTAAATTCACCATATTCGATTTTCGTTTCACACCGGATTTGCAGTTTTTCTCACGCACATATACGTTCTGGGCCGGAATCGCGGGCGGATGCTTCTTGACGATGGCAAGTCACGGGACCGATCAACTCATGGTGCAGCGGCTGCTGAGCGCGCGCGACGAACGGCAAAGCCGCACGGCGCTGTTGGCGAGTTGGGCCGTGATCTTCATCCAGTTCAGCCTTTTCCTGCTAATAGGAGTTCTCCTCTTCGTCTACTACCGCGACGAGCACCTTTCGACTCCCGCGCAGACTGATCGCATCTATCCCGAGTTCCTCTGGCGCAATCTTCCTCCGGGGGTGGCGGGGCTGACCATTGCTGCTATCCTCGCGGCCGCCATGGCCAATCTGAGCGCGGCCTTGAATGCGCTAGCATCCACCACAGTAGTCGATTTTCTGAGAGCGCGGGCGCGGGCCGTGAGTGAGGCACGATCGTTACTCTGGGCGCGGGTGGCGACTGTTTTATGGGGCGCTGTTCTGCTGGCGATTGGCATCCTGGCGCGGCGGTGGGGCTCGGTATTGGAGGCGGGTCTGACGATCGCCTCGATTCCATCCGGGGCCTTACTGGGTGTTTTCCTCCTCGGTGTGCTGACAAAAAAACCGCGGGAGGGAGCCGCGGCAGTGGGTGTAATGGCGGGGCTGGCAACCATCATCTATGTCCGGTTTGAAACCCCGATCGCCTTCACGTGGTACGTTCTGATTGGAACCGTAGCCACCTTCGCCGCCGGAAGCATCGCCGGGTGGTTTCAGCCCAACGCCCCTAGGGAAGGCAAATGAATAAGCCCGCGTTGTCGCCGGAACTCAAACGTGAGCTGGGCCCGTGGGCAGCCGCTTCCATCGTGGTGGGAACGGTCATCGGCAGCGGCATCTTTCTCGTGCCGCGCACCATGATTCAGCGGGTGGGCTCGATTGGATGGGTCTTCGCCGTGTGGGTAGTGGGCGGAATGTTGTCGCTGGCGGGCGCGCTGAGCTACGCGGAACTGGCGGCGGCTATGCCCGAAGCCGGCGGTGAATATGTTTATTTGAGGGAGGCCTACGGTCCAGTTTGGGGATTCTTATATTCGTGGACCCAGACATGGGTGGCAAAGAGCGGTTCGATTGCAGCTTTAGCCACCGGATTTTTCCTGTATTTCGCCGATTTTTTTCCCCGCCTGGATATTGTTTTTTATACAGTTCCTTTGCCGTGGGGACCCAACGGAGGTCCGCTGGAGTTCCGGTATGGCCAGGCCGGCGCGATTGTGCTGATCCTGGCGCTCGGTTGGCTGAACTACTACGGCGTGAAGTTGGGCGGTGGCGTCCAGACCGCGGTAACGGTGGTGAAAGTGGTGCTGATTGCTCTGCTCATCATTGCCGGCCTCGCGTTGGGCCACGCTTCCGCGTCGTCCGCTTCCGCCGCCGCTCCGTTAACCGCGGCAGGCTTCGTGGCTGCGCTGGTCGCGGCGTTATGGGCCTATGATGGCTGGAATAATGTCAGTATGGTGGCCTCGGAGGTCCGGTCGCCGCAAAGGAATTTACCGGTCGCATTGATTGGCGGAACGGCTGGCGTAATTGCTATCTATTTATTGGCAAATGCCGCCTATTTCTATGTGCTCTCGCCGGCCGAAGTTGCCTCGAGCACCCGCGTAGCCGCGGACATGATGCAGCGCATCTTCGGCGCGGCAGGCGGCCACGCCGTTTCGATCGCAGCCATGATCAGCATCTTCGCCGCGTTGAACGGTTCGATCCTCTCCGGCGCCCGCGTGCCCTACGCAGCAGCGCGCGAGGGATATTTTTTCCGCGCATTTGCGCGCGTGAATCCGGAACACCGAACTCCTGGCGCCTCCATCATAGGTTTGAATCTCTGGGCGTGCCTGCTGGTGTTGTCGGGGAAATATGATGATCTGTTCAACCTGGTGATCTTCGCCAGTTGGATTCTGTATGGAATGACCGCAGCCGCGGTGATTGTGCTGCGGTACAAGCGCAGGGACATGCCGCGACCCTATCACACCGTAGGCTATCCAATCGTACCAGTACTTTTTATTGCAGGGGCGTCGCTCCTACTAATCTCTACATTCTTCGACCGTAGGCGGGAATCGCTAATGGGAATCGGAATTATGGCGGCGGGTTTGCCGTTCTATTTTTATTGGAAAAAACGGCGTATTTAACCCACAAAAGTGTCTTAAGTACTATACGGCACAAATTATGCGATAATCAAAAAAAAAGGCTCCACTTACCTTGAAAGTCGGGAAGTTTGGAGTAAAAATGCAAATATAATGAAGGAGTCATAAAAATTGACTTCCTGCCATCCGGGAACAGAACCCGGAGGTTGGCCGGGGAGGGCCTCAAACATGGACGTATCAAAGATCCTCGTCGAACTAAAAGAAGAACGCGCGCAGATCGAAGAAGCGATTCTGAGTCTGGAACGGCTAGCCCGAGGACGGGGACGCCGTCGCGGACGGCCTCCAGCCTGGATGTCCGAAATCACCACTCCAAAACGTCGGGGACGCCCCCCTGGGAGCAAGAACAAAACGGCTCCCGCGGCCATGGCCGCTAAAGGCGCCGCGGTTGCCTGAGCGAATCTCTTTGTGAAAAGAATGCCGGCGGTCCCAATCGGGTCGCCGGCATTTGTATTTAGGTGGGTCAGCCAATCTTAGCTGCGGACCCGCGTTCCAGCGGGTCCAGACCGGCTGAAGGCCGGCAGCGGGCAGGATTGCCCGCTCCAATCCAACCCTAGATGACGGTCTGCTGAGCTTCCCCAAGGCGCACAGCTATTTGTTGCGTACGGCCATTGCGGTAAATCGTAAGATTCAGCGTCTGCCCTGCTCTTTTACGATTCAGGGCGCGCTGCAACGATTCCGTCCCTTCCACCCGTTCGCCTTCAACGGCTGTGATCAAATCGCCCCCGATGCCTAACGGGTAGTTACCGACGTAGACACGCTGTCGCGGTCCTCGCAGTCCGGCTTGCTCGGCGGCTGAACCCCGCTCCACACCTTGAATTAATAGTCCGCCTTGCGCGGGGAGTTCCAATTGATCGGCGAGATCACCCGAAATGAACACGGTCGTGATCCCCAGCGAAGGACGCGAAATGTGGCCGGTTTGCGCATATTCCTCGAGCATCGGCTTAGCGCGGTTAATCGGCATGGCAAAACCCAACCCGATATTGCCCTGAGGCCCGTAAATGGCAGTGTTAATGCCAATCACATTACCGTGTGAATCCAGCAACGGGCCGCCGCTGTTACCTGGATTAATCGCGGCATCGGTCTGAATCATTCCCTCGAGGCGCTGGGTCTCTTCCGGCTCGATGGTCCGGTTCAGGGCGCTCACGATTCCCGTGGTAAGCGTTCCGTCCAGTCCGAAAGGATTCCCGATGGCCAAAACTTTCTGCCCCACCACTAAACCATCCGAGTCTCCCAGTTTCAAAAACGGTAATTTGCGTCCGGCATCGATTTTAATCATCGCCAGGTCGTTGCGCGGATCGTTCCACAGGATACTAGCCTTGTAGACTTTCTTGTCCGCTAGCGTTACGCTCAAGCGCGCGCTGCCCCCGCTGACCACGTGGTTATTGGTGAGGATTTCCCCATTGGGAGTGAGAATGAAACCGGAGCCCGTGCCCTTCTCTGGCACGAGTTGAAAGAACCAGCTCTCGCGGTACACGACCGAGGTGATATTCACGGTGGCATCGCGCGCCGATTTATAAATATCGATATTGTTCTGCTCGTCGGGGGAGAAGCCGGGGCCCGCCGCTGAAGCGTCCGTATACAACCTGCCGGAACGGAAGGGCTGTAGCAAGCTTCCTACATCCCATCGAGCAACGGAAGTCAGGTAGATAAAGCCGGCCACCAGCACGGCGGCCCACAGAAATGGTCGCAGAACTCTCATTCCTTTATTCTCCGCAATTCATCATAAACCGCGCGAGTCTGCCGTAGGGTCTCCTCCTTGGGCCCCGAAGTATCTATGACGAAGTGAGCGAATTTTCGTTTCTCGGCAAGTGGCATCTGGACGGCGATCCGTGCCCGGATTTCGGCCTCCGAGGCCTCGTCGCGGTGCATGGCGCGCGCGATCTGCAGATCTTCCGGGCACGTGACCAGGATAAGACGGTCGAATCGCTTATAGCTGCCGGTTTCGATTAAGATGGCTCCCTCTACCACGGCAATTCCATGCGGTTCGCGCGCCGCGAATTCCTCGATCAGTTGCTCCTCGCGCCGCACCACCGGCGGATGCACTAGCGCGTTCAGCCGGGCTAAGGCTTCGGGATTGCCGAAGACGCGAGACGCCAGCAGCCGGCGATCGATCTGGCCATCCGGGCCCAGGATCTGGTTTCCAAACTCGCGGATTACAGGCGCATAAGCCGCGCCTCCGGGAGCGAGCACTTCATGTCCCAGCACATCTGCCCGGATCAAGAAACATCCGCAGCCTGCCAGCGCCTCGCCCACAAAGCTTTTTCCTGTCGCGAGACCACCGGTGAGCCCAACTCTTAACATACTCCGAGGCGGCGCTCGGCGGATTCGACCGTGTTGACCATAAGCATGGCGATGGTCAACGGGCCGACGCCACCGGGTACGGGAGTATAGGCGGCAGACTTTTCCGCCACATCGAAGGGATCCACATCACCCACCAGCACGCTGCCTCGTTTCTCCAAAACCCCTAAACGCTCGGTGGAATTCCGAAAAATCCGAGCCACTTCTTCCCGCGTACTCAGATAATTCATGCCCACATCGATGACGGCGGCGCCGGGCTTGATGTAATCCGCGTTGATCAATGCAGGGCGGCCCATGGCGGCAACCAGGATGTCGGCTTCGCGACATACTCCGGGAAGATCGGTTGTTCTGGAGTGGCAGATGGTGACCGTGGCGTGCTCATGCAGCAGCAGAAACGCCGTCGGCTTGCCTACGATATCGCTCCGGCCCACCACTACAGCGCGGCAGCCGGCGATAGGGATTTGGGACCGCTTCAGAATTTGAATAATACCCGCGGGAGTGCAAGCGCGCGGCGCCGGTATGTTGGCCACCAGGCATCCCACATTGTAAGGATGGAACCCATCGACATCTTTTTCCGGCGCAATAGCGGTGAGGATCAACTTGGAATCAACTTGCGGCGGAAGCGGGAGTTGGACCAGGATGCCATCCACATCTTCCCGCGCATTCAATTGCTCCACGATGGCCAGCAATTCCTCTGTGGTGATGGAATCGGGCGGGGTCAATTTTTCCGAGCACATGCCCAGTTCCACGCAGGTTTTCACTTTCGTCCGGACGTAAACCTCCGACGCGGTATTGTTTCCGACCAGCACGACCGCTAAGCCGGGCGGCCGTTTCGCCGCGGAGAGGCGCGCAATGCGCGGCTTCAGCTCCTCTTTAATCTCATCGCGAATCCGAGCTCCATCGATGATTCTGGCCATTCTGACAATAATAAGCCTTCACCAGCCAGGCGTCAGCATCAATTAAGCTTTCGAGCTACAAATTTGGAGTTGTGACGGCCATTTGTCTACTGTAAATAATATTTGACATCGTGTCCAATATTCTTTACATTGGCTCTATGTCCTTCCGCGAGAAAAGCGCGTGGATCACATTCTTCACCGTCCTGACTTTCACAGTCCTGTGGTTTACGCACGTGTGGCGTGTCCAGTTTCTGCACGCGCGCGACGACAACCCAATGATCTGGTTCTTTGCAACAGTGGCCGCGCTGATTGCGCTGGAGATCGCACTGCACATCGCCGTCGCGGTTCAGTCCCCGCGCGAAGCGCGTACGCCGAAAGACGAGCGCGAGCGTCTGATCGACATGAAAGCTTCGCGCGTCGCATTCTATGTCCTTCTGGTGGGGACGTTCGCGTCCATTGGCACGCTGCACATCCCCGGTGCGAATCGTCTGGTCATGGCGCAATGTCTTATGGGATCGATTCTCTTCGCGCTGCTGTCGCGCTTTGGGACGCAGATCGCGCTGCACCGCCGGGACGCGTGAGCATGGCAGCCAAGATACTGCAAAACCAAATCCGCCGGCTGCGCTTCGAGCACAAAGAGATGACGCAGCAGGAACTCGCCGACAAGATCGGCGTCACGCGGCAGACGGTGAACGCCATCGAACTGGGGAAATACTCACCGTCACTCGAAGTCGCCTTTCAGATCGCGGACGTATTCGGCGTCCCGCTCGACGAAGTCTTTCAGTACGAGAATTCGACAAGGAGAAGAACATGAGAAACGTATGGTTGGCCCTCGCACTCATCGGCGTCGTCCTTTGCGGTAGCAGCATCTTCGCGAAGGAGAAGTCAATCGGCGGTACCTGGACACTAACGGTCGAGCAGCATTTCGGGTTGAAGCTCGTGCTCGACCAGAAAAACACGGTTGTGACGGGTACGCTCGACTGGCCGCACGGCGATCCAATCAAACTCGCCGGTATGCTCAAAGGCGACACGCTGACGTTTGCCGGAGACTCGATCGGCGAGAATTTCACCGTGCACATCGACTCGACCGGAACGATCAAGCCGGACGGCACCATGGCGGGGACGATCAAAGCGCTGTTCGTCGATCTCAACCAAGCCCACGAGGTCGTCAGAAAGCACGATCAGGAGATTCCGTGGACCGCCCAGCGGGGGGAACACGGGATTGTCCACTTCGGCCGTTAAGCGGGAACGAAGATCATCGAGCCGATCGCGGCGCGGCTCAGCCCACAACGCTCCGGCTGCGCCGCCGGCTCCGCACCATTCGGCCGCCAGGCCCCAACCTATATCGACCTCACCGGCATAGAGACGATGTCGGCTATTTCCATCGCCTCTCTCACTACAAAAGGCTCGCCGTAGCGGACACCAATCTGATTGCCGTAAAAGCGCGCAATAGCGCCCAGACGCTCGCGGATTTCCGCTTCATCCGGGAAAAGCGCGCCGCCGTCTTCCATCTTCCCGTATTGGGATGTGTAGCTCAGCAACGCCTGCATACGGCGCTCAAATTGGCTGCTGATATCCACGATGAACGAGGGCTTCACATCGGCATAGAGGCTGGAGTATAGAATCTTGAACGGCCGGTGCGGTTCGGAATATTCGTCCAATCTTTTGAGTCCGGCCAAAAAGCAGCCTTCATAGCCCATCTCGCCGGCACGGTAGTGGTCGGGATGCCGGGCTTGCCAATAGGGCAGAATCACCACGCGGGGCTTTAGTTCGCGGATCTTCACCGCCAACGTCAGGCGCGCTGGCAGGGAGTTCTCCAGCCGGGCATCCGGTAGATGCAGGTTGCCGCGCCAGGCGAGTTGGAGATGGCGGCCAGCAATTTCCGACTCGGCCACGCGCTGTTCGGGCGTGCCTCGCGTGCCCATATCGCCGGCTGTGAGATCCAATACGCCCGTGCGGTAGCCCATTTCAGCCATGCGCAGCAAAGTGCCGCCGCAAGTCTGCTCCACATCATCCGGGTGGGCGGCGATGGCGAGGACGTCCAGGTTCATGGAAATCTCGCGCCTACCAGTACAGATCCTTCCGGCGGGTATATCGCTGCTGTGGGCGCATCAGATTCACGAGCAAAATGCCGGCGATAAATCCGCCGACGTGGGCGAAAAATGCCGTCCCTCCCTGCGCCACCTGGGTGCTGGCGAGGCTCTCGAAACCGCTGAAGAACTGGATGGCGAACCAGTAGATCAGCATTACCCAGGCGGGTACGTCGAAGGTGGTGATGAAGAACAGGATGAATGCCAACGTGCGGATCCGAGAGTGGGGGAACTTGACCATATATGCTCCCATCACTCCGGCGATCGCGCCGCTCGCACCCACCATGGGTACCCGCGAAAAGGGATTTAACAAGGTCTGGGAGAGCGCCGCGGCGACCCCGCACAATAAATAAAACAGCAGGAATTTCGCATGCCCCAGAATATCCTCGATGTTGTCCCCGAAAATCCATAAGAACCACATATTTCCCAATACGTGCATCCATCCGCCGTGGAGAAACATGGAGGTGAAGATGTTAGCCCAATGGAAATGGTCGGGCGTCAGGCCGTAAACCGCGATAAACCGGTTCTCCTGGAAGGCGTCCAGCGAGAACTCGTAAAGGAAGATGAGGATATTGAGAACGATCAGGCAAATAACGACGACAGGCCTGGAGTAACTCGGCTGGGTATCGCGGAGGGGAAACATTTAGTTGGGCAGCACCACGCGGCTGGCACGTGCTGCGAAATCGGCATGGACGCGTCGTTCGGCCCGCGCAATCAGATTGCGTACTGTTTCAGCGCTGCTGATCCCGCCCCGAGCGCCATACGCCGTGCAGTTGAGGGCCGCCATCGCATTCGAAAATTCCAGGGTTTCGGGCAGCGGCATGTCTTGCAAAACAGCATAACAGAAGGCCCCATGGAAAACGTCGCCCGCGCCTGTCGTATCTACGCAATTCACAACGAAGGCCGGTGCGTAGACGAACTTCCCGTTTTCGCGCGCCAGCGCGCCATGCGAGCCGAGGGTCATGGCAGCAACCCGCATTCCGTAACGGTTCTGGATGTTTTCCAGGGCTGCAAAAGGATCATTCTCGCCGGTCCATGCCACCGGAAATTCGGAGCTGCCTACTAGGTAGTCCACGTTCGGAAGGACGCGCTCGAAACCGGCGTAGATGGTATCCACATCCACGACGACCGGGATTGCGCGATTACGCGCAATTCCGGCGGCGTACGCAACTGCGGCGGTATCGTGGCCATCAATCAGAAGCAAGCGCCCGCAAGTGATCTGTTCCGGCAAGATCTCTTGGGGGCGGATGCACAGGCAATCATCGCGGCGCCAAAAAACCGTTCTCTCTCCCGTCCCGCGGTCGATCACAATGTAGGCCGATTGGTTGGGGCAACCGGGGCGGACCTGTACGTCCTGGACGTCGATGCCGGCGGCGCGCAGTCCTTCCATCTGGATCGAGGCGCGCTCATCGTCACCGACTGCCCCGATATACTTGGTCCGCAGCCCCAGGTGAGCGCAGGCAGCCAAGGCGCTGGCGACCTGACCGCCCGGGCTTAACACTTCTTCCAGAATGCGGGCTTTCCCCGCGTAAGCCGGGAACTGCGGCACAACCAGCAGGGTGTCAGTCGCGTTCAGGCCGACGCCCACCACATCGAACTCAAGCATCGGACTGCACCGTCTCCACCCCGCGTTGCGCGCGGTCGCGCAGTTCCCCGATGTTCAAGCCGGTGACCGCCACGGCGATGGCTCCCCCGATGAGCAGCGGTAGAACCGTCGCGAAAAACATGACGAAAGAGAAGGTCTTGGCGTCGTTCTTTTCCACGTCAAACAGTCCGAGCGCCAACACGCAGGCCACCTGGTACAGCCCCAGATTACCGGGAGCGTTGGGTACCACGGTAGCGAAGCGGACTATGGCTAACACGCCTCCCGCGACCCAGAAGGAAAGATCGAGTCCGTACGCCTTCATGAGCGCATAAACCGTCAGAACCTGAAGCGCCAGGTACAGCAGGCTGATGATCGACGTGAATCCCATCGTGCGCCGGTTTCCCATCAGGTGAAGACCCTCCACGATGTGGCGCAACGTGGAAGACCAACGGCTTTCCGCTACGACCAAGTGGACCTGCTGTTTGTGGTACACGATCCAGACCAGTAGCGCCGCGCCCAAAAACAAAATCACGCCCAAGAGTTGCACCAGAATGAGGAGGTCACGCGGGATGCCGCGCACGAAACTGGCGGTGATCAAGAAGGTGGCGAGCATCCAAAAGCCGTCGATCAATCGCTCCACCGCGGCGGATGCGAAGCTGAGCGAGAGACGAAGATCGTTCCAGTGCGCCAGCAGGTAGCAGCGGATCAACTCCCCGGTACGGAGGGGAAGCACTTCGTTCGCGAACAACCCGATGTAAATGGCTTGCACGGTGCGCCAGAACCGTAAGCGCACCACCGGGCCGAGTAAGGTATTCCAGCGCCAGCCGTGAGAAAGGTAAACCGAGAGATCCGCCGCGACGGCCAGTACGACCCATTTCCAATCCAGGGAGCGGATTGCGGGGATGAGGTCGCCGATCGGATACCCATGCAAGACCCAGAGCAAACAGGCGCCTGAAATACAGTACCCCAGCACTTGGGGCAGCCACGACGGAAATCTGCGGCCGGAAACCTCGATCGGGTTCGCCATAGTCTAAACGCGGCTGTGCGCGAGCATACTTTCGGGGAAAGGTCTCATCTGCCGACAGGATTCCGGAGTCTTCAAACCATATGATAACGTTACGGCGGAAAGTGGCTGGCACGGCGATTGCACATGCGCTTTCCAGCGAGGCATACGGATGAAATCAATCACACTCACGACCGCCCTGGTAGCCGCTCTGGCCGCCATCCTGGTGGCCCAAAATCGCGACAACGATGGAAAAGTTCACGTTCAGGACCAGCGGCAGACGCTGGATCGGGGGCGCCTCGGCAGTCAGGAGTCCATGCCGCCTGGGCCGATCACGCTGCACGGGATTTTGGTGGACGCGGGCTGCCGCGATCGTTCGCAACTCAACCTGACGCGCTCCAGCATTCCGATGGTGGCGGCGAAACCGGCGGAAACGCCTCAGGAAGCCGCCGAGGAGAATGCTCAGCGCTCGAAAGCCGGATTTGCAACCGGGAAGAACGACGCGGGCACATCCGACGGCAATGCGCATGGGATCACAGTCGATCAGCAGACGCTCGCGGCGGAGCAGGCCGACGTGCTGCAACATCAGGTTGAGGATCTCGTAAGCCGCGGGGATGACCCCAGTTGCGGGATTACGGGACGCACCTCCAATTTCGCCCTCCTGATGAACAATGGCCGGCTCCTGAATCTGGATGGGGGCGGAAACACGTGGGCATGGCAATCCGTGCAGTCCAGTTCCGCCGGCCAGGCAATGCTGAACGGCAATGGACCGGCGGTAAAACCCCAGGTCACCATCAAGGGGCGAATTATTGGCGACCGCCTGATTGTCGATACCTTGCAACGGCCATAGCGTTGCACCGTGAAACCGCGTGAGGCACTGGATCTCCGCAGTATACGCGGCAGCCGTATTTACGAACGGCTTAGCTCTTGGCGCATCCCAGGCGGGGGTTCGCCGGTACGCGCGCCGCATGGTCAGCGGCCCGGCTGTCGTGCGCTCCGCGGCGGCTGCAGCCCTCGGCCAACTGGATAATCACCCACACGAATGGGGGCGAAGTGCTGCCGGATACGCCAAGCGCTTCGGATCCGCGCTCGGCGCGCATGTGGTCAAAGGCACTATTCAGTTAGGCGTAGGCGCCTGGCACCATGAAGACCAGCGCTACTACCGCTCCGATCTGCGGGGCACGTGGCCCCGGCTTAAGTACGCGGTCGCCAACACATTCGTGGTTCACCGCAAGAATGCTTCAGGCCGTACTCCGGCCCTCGGCCGGCTCACCGGATCCTTCGGGGCGGGGCTGATTTCGCGCGCTTGGCAACCTGCCAGCGCGGCCGGTTTGGAGCCGGGTTCGCCAGCGGAGGCATTTCGATACCAGCGGATGTCGGCGTGAACGTCGCGCGCGAGTTCTGGCCGCACCATCCTAAACTGAAAAAGCGCGGCAAGGACTGAAGTGGCGAACCTATATGACATTGATCCGGGACCGGACTGTCCGGCCACCGTTCGAATGATTGTCGAGATCCCCAAAAACTCCAGCAACAAATATGAATACGACCCCGAACTCGGTGTCTTCCGGCTGGATCGCTCCCTATATTCGCCTATGCATTACCCGGGCGACTACGGCTTCGTTCCCGGAACCTTAGCCGAGGATGGCGATCCGCTGGACGTGCTGGCCCTGGTGGACGAGCCGAGTTATCCGGGAATTCTGATAGCAGTGCGTCCGGTGGGGATGTTGAAAATGATGGACCAGCAGGCGGCCGATGCGAAAATTCTGGCCGTAGCCACGCGCAATCCGCGCTTTGATCCCATCGAGGATATCGAAGGGATGGCCCCGCACAATCTACGCGAGATCGAGCACTTCTTTACGATTTATAAGGAACTGGAAGGAAAGCGTACGGAGATTCGAGGCTGGAGCGGGCGCGGCGAAGCGCTCGAAGCAGTTCGCCGTGCCCGCCAACGTTATCTGGACGCGCGGCGTTAGCCGCGTCCCCGGGATGCTGCGGGAGCCCCAGAATTCCTACCGCGCCATAGCGATGATATGGATGCGGCGGTTTTTCTGCCAGCAGGTTTCGTTGTGCTCGTCGCAGACCTGGTGCTCTTTCCCGTAACTGACCGTCAACAACTGGCTGGCGGGGATTCCAATACCAACCAAATAATCTTTGGCGGCTTTGGCCCGCGCATCACCGAGCGCCATGTTGTACTCGGCCGAACCTCGCTCGTCGGCGTAGCCTTCAATCGTGAGTTTGTAATCGGGATACTGCACCAAGATGTCGCGCAGTTCTTTAGAGTCGGACTCCAACGCCTTCATGGCATCGGGCCGCAGCGCATGTTTGTCATAGTCGAAATATGCGTCCTGAATGCGGGCCAGCAACTCGTCGATACGTGCCTTGGTGGCGGCGTCGGGAGTGCGCGAACGCGGGGTTTGGCTGGCTGTCTGGCGTGGCGTGGCGCGGGCAGTCTGCTGAGGCGGCGTGGTGCGGGCCGGAGCCGGCGTCGCGGCGGGAACAGGTGCAGCAGGCGGCTTGGCCGCTGCAACCTTCTTACTGCAGCCTGCTCCAATCAGGGAAACCGCGGCGACCGCCGCCAATACCAGTTGGTGAGAGATCTTCATAACTCGAAAAGGTGCCTCCTTTCTGGTGATAACGCCTTCAGCGGGAAAAGACTATCCTGTCCGGACAGGATTCTGAGTGGTTAACGGTTTGACTACACTGTCTGTTAGGGAAGTATCGTGCGGGAAATCCTGGCAAATGCGGACGTAATGATCCGCCGCAAGCCGTCGTGGTTGGTGCTTTCGCTCGGTTTCGGCGGCCTGTTGCTGTTCCTGCTGGCCGCAGCCACGGGCACCTTGGTGGTACTCGACCGCGCCCGCCACGAAGAAAGCACCATGCGCAAAGCGTTCCTGGAGCGGCTCGGCGCGCTCGACCAGATTCGCGCCCAGATCTATCTTTCGGGCACATATATACGGGATTTCTTGTTAGCTCCGGACGCTCGCAGCGCCGACGCGCAGAGCGCCCGCCTAGCCTCGCTGGAACGGGACACTCATGCCGCTTTGGCAGCCTATGCGCGATCCCTCGAACCGGAGGAGCGGCAGCCGTTTAAAGCGCTGCAGGGGGAAATTGACGCGTACTGGGGATTCCTGGATCGCACTCTGGCGCGTCAGTCGCAGGACCGCAACCGCCTGTGGTACGCGTTCTTTTATGAAGAACTGGTGCCGCGACGGACCGCCATGCTGCAGATCGCCGATCGCATTGCCGCCGTCAACGAGCAGGGTTTGAGCCGCGCCGAGGAGCGCCTGACCCTCTCATCGGAGAACCTGCGCCGTTCGCTTCTGCTTACATTCGGAATCACCCTGTTCGGCGGGCTAGTGCTGGCATTGCTGACGATTGCCTATACGGTCCGGCTCGAGCGGGAACTGGAGCGGCGGTTGGAGGAGAATGCACGGGCCAAGGCCGATTTGCGCGAGCTTTCGAGCCGCTTGCTACGGACGCAGGAAAACGAACGCCGCAGCCTGGCCCGGGAACTCCACGACGAGGTGGGCCAATCGCTTTCCGCCATCCTGATGGAAGCCGAGAATGCGGAGTGCGCCGGCCGGACGGAGGAAGTGAGTACGCACCTGACATCCATCCGAACCCTCGCCGAACGTACCGCCAACGAAGTTCGGGATTTGGCCTTGCTCCTGCGCCCTTCCATGCTCGACGATTTCGGCTTGGTTCCGGCGCTTAACTGGCATTGCCGGGAAATGACCAAGCGCACCGGGCTGAACGTGATGGTATCGGCGGATGAGTCGGCCGACGATCTTCCCGAAGAACACACCACTTGCATCTACCGCCTGGTGCAGGAAGCAGTGAACAACGCCGCGCGCCATGCCAACGCCCGCAACGTCGAGGTCGCGGTGCACCGCCACCCCGATCGCGTCACATTCGCGGTGCAGGACGATGGCGCGGGGTTCGACACCAGGTTCGTGCGCGGCCTCGGCCTGCTTGGCATGGAAGAGCGCGTGCGGCGTCTGGGCGGCAGTCTGCAATTGGAATCGCAGCCCGGACGCGGCACCCGCATTGCCGCCGAACTGCCCCTCACGGAGTTAGCTCCCAAAAACGGTAACAGCCTTGCCGCCAAAAACGGACATGCCCATTCGCATTCTGCTGGCTGACGATCACACGGTAATGCGCGACGGCCTTCGCGCTCTGCTGGAGCGGCAGCCCGATATGGCCGTAGTGGCCGAAGCCTCGGATGGCCGTGAATGTGTCCTGCTGGCGCAGGAGCAGCACCCGGATGTGGTCGTCATGGACATCGGCATGCCCAATATGAACGGAATCGAAGCCACCAGGCGTATCACGGCCGAACAGACCGGAACTGCCGTCGTGATCCTGAGCATGCACCAGGACGAGAGCTACGTGCTCCGCGCTTTGAAGGCCGGGGCCAAGGGATATCTCCTGAAAGATGCCTTGCGGGCCGACGTGATCGAGGCCATTCGCACCGTCGCCCAAGGGCGTTCGTTTCTTACCCGCAAGATCGGGCGCATGCTGCAGGAGGATTACGTGCGGCAACTCGAAAGCCGCGGTCTCGAAGATAGTTACGATCTGCTCACGGACCGTGAGCGCGAGATCCTGCAACTCGTCGCCGAGGGCCGCCAAAATAAGGAAGTGGCGCGTCTTCTAAACGTCAGCCTTACTACGGTAGAGACGCACCGCATGCATATCCTGCAGAAACTCGGCTTACACAGCATCCCCGAGCTGATCCTCTATGCGGTCCGGAAAGGGATCGTAGCCTGAGCCGCGGGTCTTACCAGGACGCGCCTTCTGCCGCGTGCCCCATCGCCGCGATCACGCTCCAGCGGACAGCGCCGTGGCTGCGATGGCCCGTCCATATACGGGAAGGCGGTCAGAGGTTTGGGCTTCCGCCTGCTCCGCGTCGCTCCAGGGGCCGCGCGTCCGGAAGTAATACTTGTTAATGGTAAGCGCGGCCAGGCGGCCTTCCGTGCGCGTAATATTGCCCTCCAGAATCAATTGCAGGCGGGCGCGGCCGTCAAGCAACACCGGCCATGCGACGTAGATCTCCGCTTTCATGCCGCATTCGAGCGCATGTTCCGCGGTGAAGAACAACTCAGTGCTGCTGATGACGTTCGTCCGGCCCACGCCGAAGACGGCCATGTCCGTTGAGGCGGCCTTGTAACGTAATTGAAAGCCGAGGGGGAATCGAATCACGCCCGGTTTGGCATTATGGGGCTTCACATTTCCTCCGCACGCAGCCCACTACGGAGCTGTCTACGGATAGTGAAGACGACCGGAGAAACGTTTCAAGCGTTGCGCGCCTGCATTTGCAGGAGGGCGGATTTGAACCGCGTGCGGGCGCGGTACAGAAGCACGCGCAAATAGCCGCGGTCGACGCCGTACTCCCGGCAAACTACATCTTTATCCTCTTCTTCCAGCAGCACCCGGCGCAGCAGCTCGCGGTCCTTGGCAGCGAGTTCCTGGAGTAAGCGGCGTACGATTTCCTGCCGTTCGGCGGTCATCATTTGCCGTTCAGGACTTGGGGCGGAGTCGGCGGGTTCGGGCGCGTTTTCGGCCAACTGGTCGTGGCGGGTGGCGCCTCGCAGCAACTCTAGGGCGACATTGTGGCAAACCGTGTGAACGAACCCTGGTAGGCTGGCCGGGTTGTCCAGGGTTTTTCCCGATCGAAAGTAGGTGAGCACTCGCAGGAAGGTTTCCTGGCGTGCATCCTGCACCAATTCGGGCGAGCGCAGGCGTGCCTGCAGCTTTGACTGCACCGGGCGCGAGAAATGGGAAATCAGGTGATTCTCCACCACCTGATCCGAATTGGCCAGGGCATGTAGATAATCGAGATCGAACTGTGGGCCAGCCATTCTCCTTTGGTTGAGCATAACAGACGGCTGGTTCAGCACCATAGACGGCTGGAGGAACGCGATCATGCTATAACATGCGTAATTGGATGCCCAATCCTGCCAAAGAATCGTTGATTTTCTTGCCGGGCCTGCTTTGCGATCGTGCGGTTTGGCGCCAACAGATGGGGGTGCTGGGGGATATCGCAGATTGTGCTTGCATGGAATGGTCAGAGGAAAATTCCTTACCAGCAATGGCCGAAACTACCCTACGCCAGGCGCCGGAGCGGTTTTCGGTCGCGGGCCACTCCATGGGTGGGCGCGTAGCGCTGGAGATATACCGGCTGGCGCCCCAGCGCGTGGCACGGATTGCTTTACTGAACACCGGCTATCAGGGGCTGGCGCCGGACAATGGCAAAGAAGAAGCGAACGGGCGTTATGCGTTGCTGGATGTCGCGCGCCAGCAGGGGATGAAGGAGATGGCGAGAAAATGGGTGGTGCCGATGGTCCACCCGGACCGGCTGAACGACACAGCACTCGTGGATGAGGTTATAGAAATGTTCAGTCGCAAGACGCCGGAGATCTTCGCCGCGCAGATCCGGGCCCTCCTGGGGCGCGCGGATCGGAGTGCTGTTCTGGATCAGATCCATTGCCCCGCACTTCTGTTGAGCGGCCGGGAGGACACCTGGAGCCCCCCCTCCCGGCACGCTGAAATGGCGGCGCGAATTCCAGGGAGTCGGCTGGAAGTCATTCCGGATTGTGGGCATATGTCCCCTTTGGAACGGCCCGCGGAAGTGGCGGAAGCGCTGCGAGGATGGCTGGCGCTTCCCTCGTAAAGTATAGAAACGCAAAAGAGTATGCAGTCACTTACCGGTCACAATCCGGTTACCTCCCTGCATTGACCCGCAATTCCAGGCTGTATGCCGGGGTTGGATGCTAGCCTCGGAATGAGGATGCTTTGGGTCAGGTTAGGAATGCTCGCGCTAGCGGCCATGGGATTGGCGTCGGCTGCGGTGACCGGGAGCATTTCCGGTACGCTTCAGGATGAAACCGGTGCCACGATCCCCGGGGCCACGATCACGGCGACGAATACCGCTCAGGGAAACCAAATCAAAGCCAGCTCGGATGCCAAAGGATTCTACTCGCTTCCCAGCCTGCCCGTAGGCCGGTATGACTTGGAATTCGACGCGCCAGGATTTCGCCCGCAAAAACGAACCGGTCTCACGATCGACACGGACAGCGCCCTGAGTGTGAACGCCACATTACAGGTGGCGGAAAAAATCGAAGAAGTCACGGTCGAGAGTGAAGTTCCCGTCGTCGAAACAGCCAGCACCCAGATGGGTGAGGTGATCAAAGGCACACAAATGACTGCGGTCGCGCTGAACGGGCGCAGCTATACCGATCTGCTGGCGCTGCAACCAGGGATTGTCCCGATGACCACACAGCAACCGGAATCCATTGTGATGGCGGGCGCCTCTGTGGCCATCTCACCTTCGGGGGTACTAAATCCCGGCAATCAATCGATTAGCGGCCAACGGGAAGACGCCAATGGGTTCATGGTGAACGGTGGGGACGTGAAGGAGTTGATGAACGGGGGCACTCTTATTGTGCCGGACCTCGATTCGATCGCGGAGTTCCGCATCCTGACCAACAATTTCGACGCCGAGTATGGGAACTATAGCGGCGGCGTTGTGAACGTGGTGACCAAATCGGGAACCAACCAGGTTCACGGCAGCGCGTTCGATTTCCTTCGAAACACCGCACTCGATTCGCGGAACTTCTTTTCGCCGGAGCGCAGCGTTTACCGCCAGAATCAGTTCGGCGGAACCGTGGGCGGCCCAATTTTAAAAGACAAGTTGTTCTATTTCGGCGATTACCAGGGCACGCGCCTGTTCCAGGGGGTGGATACCGGACTGATTCCGGTGCCGACTCTGGAGGAGCGCACCGGAAATCTGCTGGAACGTGCGAACACACTCACAGGCACGGTAAGCGGGCCCTACCTGGCGAACCTACTAACTCAAAAGCTGGGATACGGCGTTGCCGCGAACGAACCCTATTATTTCCCGGGCTGCACGACGCCGGAGTTGTGCGTGTTTCCCAACGCAGTGATTCCGCAACGTGCCTGGTCGGAACCGGCGAAACACTTGTTGCAATACATCCCCCTGCCGAACGTCGATCCATCGACATTTTCGACCGCATCGGAAGGAAAGATCCTGCGGGACGACAAAGGCAGCTTTCGGCTGGACGAGAACAGTACGCGCTGGGGCATGTTCACCGGGTATTACTTCTTTGACGATTACAACCTGACGAATCCGTACCCGACGGGGCAAGGAGGCGCCACGGTCCCGGGTTTCGGCGGGTTGAACCTGGGACGCGGCCAACTCATCAATCTCGGCAACACCAAAACTTTTGGTGCATCTATGGTGAACGAACTGCGCCTCAGCTATATGCGCAGTGCAAATAACGTGGGACAACCCGCCGGCGGGGTGGGGCCGAGCCTGGCTTCCCAGGGTTTTGTCACTGGTCCCGGCACACCGGGCATTGTCCCTCTCGACCCGAAAATTGAAGGGATTGAAAACATCACGTTTAATACGTTCGTCATCGGAACACCGATCACAAACCTGACACAGGCCAATAATACCTACGAGCTAATCGACAATTTCTCCAAAGTGAAGGGATCGCATACTCTGAAGGCGGGTCTTCAGGTGAGCCTGGAGCAAGTGAACGTCAACCCCAACCCCACCTTCAATGGCGCTTTCGCGATTTACGGCACGGAAACAGGCTCGGATTTCGCGGATTTTCTGATCGGTGTCGCCAGCAATTATAATCAGGCGGATTCGCAGACCTTTTATGGACGCCACAAGTATGCAGCGGGCTTCGCACAGGATAGCTGGCGCGTTCGGCACGATCTCACGTTGAATCTCGGAGTGCGCTGGGACTTGATGCAATATTGGTCCGAGAAATATAACCAGATTCCGGCGTTCCGTCTGGGGCAGCAATCGGTGGTTTATCCGACTGCTCCGACAAGCCTCGTCTACCCCACCGATCCGGGAGTGCCGCCCACGCTGGTGCCGGAAGCGAACAAGTTTGCACCGCGGCTGGGGCTGGCGTATTCGCCGAGCTCGAAAATCAGCATCCGGGCTGGTTATGGGATCTTCTTCAACGTGATCCAGGGCAACACCATCGCCATTGACGAACCGCAGCCCCCCTACGGGTTGAGCTATACAAGCCCGGCTCCCCCACTCCTCACTACGCCGTTTATCAGCGCTGCGGATGGCGCGACCCACGTACAGCCGTTTCCGCTGCAATTCCCGCCATTGAACGCTTCAGCGAGCCACCCCAACCCGAACATCAATTTCACGCCGTTTCTGCCGTTGGCGGGAATGACGGCGCCCTACGGCCGCAATACTTACCCTTACAACGAAAACTATTTCCTGTCCATAGAACGGCAGTTGAGCACGAATTCCGTGCTGAGCGTAAGCTATGTGGGCTCGCAAGCGCACCATCTGCTGCTCGTCTTTTCGGCTAATCCCGGTAACCCGGCATTGTGCCTGGCGCTGAGCAATCCGGCGGCAGTGGCTCCGGGGACGCCAACCTGCGGTCCCTATGCCGAGTCAGCCACGTTCACCACGGCCAGCGGCCAGGTGATTCATGGGACGCGGGCGCCACTCGGCCCGAACTTCGCGAACGACGATTATCAGGGCAGTTTCGGGAATTCCAGCTACAACGCGCTGGAGGCTAGCCTACGGCACAGCGGCCATGGACTGGATGTCATGCTGGCATATACGTACAGCAAATCGCTCGACGAATCTTCGAGTATTTCCGACCCGGTGAATCCGTTCAATTACCGCCTCATGCGCGCGCTTTCCGCCTGGGACATGAGACATAATTTCGTGGCCACGTACCAGTATCAGCTTCCATTCGACCGGATCTCGCGGCGCGCGAAAGCAGCCACGCATGGCTGGACGATTTCGGGGATTACTCGTGTGAGCACGGGTTTTCCCGTGGATATCTCTTCAGATGGCGATAACTCGCTGATGGGAAGCCTGCCCAACGGCGTCAACAACCACAGCATCGACCTGCCGGACTTCACGCCCGGGCCGCTGAATCTAAATCACAATCCCCGCAACGGGCTGCCGTACTTCAATACTTCGCTGTTTGCCCCCAATGCGCTGGGCACGCCAGGCACGGCTTCGCGGCGCAGCTTTTATGGGCCGGGAATGCTGAACTTCGACCTCGCGCTGTTGCGCTCGTTCGCCTTTACGGAGTCGAAGGTTCTACAGTTTCGGCTGGAGACTTTCAATACGTTCAATCATGCGCAGTTCTTTGGGCCGGTCGCGGTGGATGGGGACATTAACAGCCGCACATTCGGACAGGTGGTGCGGGCGGCTCCGCCGCGCCTGGTGCAACTCGCGCTAAAGTTCACGTTTTGATTTTCTGGTGTAATGAAATGAAGCACCGTATGGCGGCAATGAGGAACTGCGCCGGGCTGTTGGCCTGCCTGAGTCTGCTGGCCTCCCTTCCCCTGCGAGCGCATCACTCGTTTGCAGCCGAATTCGACGGTAAGCATCGGGTGACCCTCACCGGCAGAGTCACCAAAGTGGAGTGGACGAATCCTCATACCTATTTCTACGTGGACGTGCAGGGCGAAGGCGGCGTGGTGAACTGGGCGTTCGAGACGGCAGGACCCAATACCTTGGCGCGGCAAGGTTGGAACCGCCAATCGCTAAAGGTGGGCGACCACGTCACAGTCAGCGGATATCGTGCGCGCGACGGGCTGCCAATTGCCTCGGCGCGTGAGATCGTGCTGTCGGATGGACGCCGGGTGCTGGTAGGCTCTACGGTGGACGGGGGACCGCAAAGGTAACCGTTGGGCGCCCTGTTTCATCCACAATCGCCACAGGCCCAAGCCATAACTACGTTATTCAGCGCGGTGCTCATCTTGGCCGCGGTGATTTTCGCGCTCGTGGCCGTGCTGGTCATTTATGGCATCGTGCGCTACCGGGCACGCGATGGCGCCGCTCTGCCAACACAGATTTTTGGTTCGCGCAAGGCAGAGATCACCTGGACCGTCATCCCAATAGTGATCGTGACAGTGTTGTTCGTTTTTACGGTTCGCACCATGGCGTTTGTGGATGCGCCTCGGGAACCGGCAGACCAGCCGGACGTGACGATTACGGGCCATCAGTGGTGGTGGGAAGCGCGTTACGCCAATGGCGCTGTAGCCGTACAAGAGATTCACATTCCAGTGGGGCGCCGCCTACTGGCGCGAATTGAGGCGGCCGATGTGATTCACGATTTCTGGGTGCCGCAACTGGCGCGCAAAATGGATGCGGTTCCGGGCCGGAGCGGATATATCTGGCTGGAAGCGAACGCGCCGGGCACCTATGAGGGAAGATGTTCAGAATTCTGCGGCATGCAGCACGCCTGGATGCACTTCACGGTCATTGCCGAGCCCGAACCACAATTTTCCGCGTGGCTCCAACGGCAAGCGGAGCCGCCGCGCGAACCCGAGGCCGGCCTCCCGGTGGTAGGCGGGCGCCTTTTCCGCGAGGAAAAATGCACCGATTGCCACGCGGTCTCCGCGACCGACACGCAGCCCCGCAAAGGCCCGCCGCTCGCTCACATCGCCGGCCGAAAGTTGCTGGGCGGCGACATCCCCAATAGTCCGGCAAACCTGGCGCGCTGGACGGTGAATCCACAATCCATCAAACCGGGAAACCGCATGCCCAACCAGCGCCTCTCGAATGCCGATACGCTTGCTCTAACCGCTTACCTGGAGAGCCTCCGATGAGCGGCTTGGCGATCCCCGCCGATCCACCCCGCAGCGGCGTGCTCGCTTGGATCTCCACGGTCGATCACAAGCAAATCGGCATCCTGTACATGCTGACCTCGCTGTTCTTTTTCCTGGTGGGCGGCCTCGAAGCCATGGCGATGCGGGCGCAGCTTGCCTTGCCAAATTTGAAGTTCCTCTCGCCCGAAACCTACGATCAGATTTTCACTATGCATGGGACGACCATGATTTTCCTGGTCGTGATGCCGGTGCTGATCGGCTTCGGCATCTACCTGGTGCCTCTCATGATCGGCGCCAGCGATATGGCATTTCCCCGCCTGAATAATTTGAGCTATTGGCTGCTGGTGGCGGGCGGCTTCCTGCTATACGTGAGTTTTTTGACCGGCGGCGCGCCCGATGCAGGCTGGTTCAGCTACGCCCCGTTGAGCGAGAAAACATACTCGACGCATTCCGGCATGGATTACTGGGCGCTTTCGCTCCTGCTGCTCGGCACCGGCACGATCGCCTCGGCCGTCAACTTCGTGGTCACCATCGCGACCATGCGCGCGCCCGGCATGACCATTCGCCGGCTGCCGCTGTTCGTATGGATGACGCTGGTCAATTCCGTGCTCATCCTGTTTGCACTCCCGGCGCTCAACGCCGCGCTGGTGATGCTGCTAAGTGACCGCTTGCTCGCCGGGCATTTTTTCGATCCGGCGCACGGCGGTTCGCCCGTCCTATGGCAGCACTATTTCTGGATCTTCGGTCACCCCGAGGTATACATCATGATCCTGCCGGCTTTCGGCATGATCTCGGAGATTATCCCGGTCTTCTCGCGCAAGCCGATCTTCGGTTACAGATTCGTTGCAACCTCCACGCTGGCCATCGCGTTTCTTAGTTATGGGGTGTGGGTGCACCACATGTTTGCGGTGTCGCTCGGCCGCCTGTTCCTCTCGGTATTCGCGGCGTCGAGCATGCTGATCGCCGTACCCACCGGCGTAAAGATCTTCAGTTGGGCGGCAACCATGCTGGGCGGGTCCGTGCGGTTCACGACAGCCATGCTGTTCGCCGTGGCGTTCCTATTGGAATTCACGATCGGTGGACTCAGCGGGCTTGCATTTGCCACCGTGCCGGTCGATTGGCAACTCACCGACACCTATTTCGTGGTGGCGCATTTCCACTTCGTGCTGTTCGGCGGAACCGCGTTCGCGCTGTTCGCGGCCTCCTACTACTGGTTCCCCAAAATCAGCGGGAGGATGCTGAACGAAACGCTGGGGCGCTGCAATTTCTGGATGGTGGTCATCGGCTTCAACATGACATTCTTTGTGCAGCACTTTCTGGGGCTGCTCGGAATGCCGCGGCGCGTGTATACGTATCCAGACTTGCCCGGCTGGGGCGCGCTCAACATGATCTCGACCTTTGGAGCGGTGATTCTCGGGCTTGGCGCATTGGTCTTTTGCGCGAACCTCGTGGCCAGCCTGGCGTTCGGGGCGGTCGCCGGGAGCGACCCATGGGATGCGTGGACCCTCGAATGGGCTGCCGATTCCCCTCCCCGCGCCGACAATTTCGAAACGGTCCCGGTGGTGCGTAGCCGCCGCCCGCTGTGGGATTTGAAGCATCCGGAATTGCCCGATTGGGCGGCCGAGGGAGGAAGCTAATGTGGTGTCCCCGTTAATTTTTGACAGAGCCGCGCAGCTACGTGGGGCGGCCTTCGAGCCTGCGGACCCGCTTTCTTGCGGGTCCAACCGGCTGAAAGCCGGTTGCCGGCAGGATTGCCCGCCCCACTTGGCCCGTCAGGTATTCCATAGGACAGGACCATAATGCGCGAGCGGGCCAAACTCGGCATGGCATTATTCCTCCTGAGCGAGGCGGTTTTCTTCTTTATGCTGATCGCCGCGTTCGTGTACTTCCGCGATGTGCGCACCACTTCGGAGAATTTGCGCTTGGGCACGTCTGCCTTCTACACAGCTTGCCTGCTGGTTTCGAGTTTCACGATGTGGCGGGCTGTTGCTACAGAATCGCGCACGTGGCTCTTCGCCACCATTGCGCTCGGCGGCGTATTTCTGTTTGGCCAAGCCAGCGAATACCTGCGGCTTTTCCAACAGAACATCACGATCAGCCAAGGACTTTTCGGAACCACCTTCTTCACCCTCACCGGTTTGCATGGGCTGCATGTGCTCGCCGGCATCCTGTTGCTCGCGGCTACCCTGGCGATGAGCGCCCGACCAATCACAGTGGGAACGGTAGCGCTGTACTGGTATTTCGTGGACGCGGTGGGGATGGCAATTTTTTCAGTGGTTTATCTTTGGACTTTTTTATGAGCACTGGGGAGTTATTGAAATCATCCTGGGATTGGGAACCTTCGGTAGTCGCGGGTTGCGCGATACTAGCGGCTGGGTATCTGGCGCTGCTGCGCCGCCGCGCTTCCCGGCGAGCGGTCTGGTTCCTGACCGGGGTGTTGCTCCTTCTCTTGGACTTGGTGTCACCGATCGATTTCCTGGGCGACACCTACCTGTTCAGCGCTCATGTGCTGCAGCATTTTCTCCTGGCTCTGGTCATTCCGCCGCTCTTATTACTGGGGACGCCGCCGGACTTCGCCGCCGTAGCTCTCAAGCGGCCGCTGATCGCAGGTGTCGAGCGCGTGCTGGCCTCCCCTTTCCTGGCCTGGCCACTGGGCGTGGGCGCCATGCTGGCCTGGCATATCCCGGTATTCTTTAATGCCGCGCTCGCCAATTACGGACTGCATATCGCACAGCATTTGAGCTTCCTGGTGACGGGCACGATTTTCTGGTGGCCGGTCCTGCAGCCGGACCATGCGCGCCGCCTGGCGCCGCTGGCCGGTATGGCCTACCTCTTCAGCGCGTGCACCGCCTGCAGCGTTCTCGGAGCATACCTGACCTTCGGTCCGGCCGGTCTTTACCCTGCCTATACCAATCCGCCGGACGGCTCGGGCACCCTGGCTTTAATTCGCGACGGGTGGGGCCTCGATTCGAAGAACGATCAGCAACTCGGCGGAATGCTCATGTGGGTTCCCGGCTGTCTCGTTTATTTAACAGGCATCCTCACGATCGCGGCGCGCTGGTATGGGGCGCCCCAGGAGGTACGCGGATGAAACCGGAAGGCGCCAAGCCATTGCCGGAGCATCTGCCCGCTCCGAGTTTCGCTCCACCCTTGCTTGCGGTTGGGCTGATGTTGCTGTTCTGGGGCGCGATCAGCTCGTGGCTGATTTCCGCCGCAGGGCTGCTGTTAACCGGTTTCGCTGGGGCGCTCTGGATTACAGATTTGCGGCCGCGCGCCCTTCGTGAAGCGGCTCCAACCTTGGAAACCGTTCGGAAGCCCGTGCGCGCCGCGCATGTGGTCCCCTCCAGCACGCGCTTTCTGGATGTGGTTGCGGCGAACCCGTGGGTGTACCGCTGCGCCCTGGCGCTCGCCATCTCCACTTTGGCCGTAGTCGTTACCGGCGCCATCGTGACCAGCGAAGTCACACCGGCATCCTCCGGAATTCAATCGGCGCACCTCGTCGCTGGAGCATTAACTGGCGTCTTCGCGATCGCCTTGGCCTTCTGGATCCGGCCGCTCGGCTGGATTTTGCTGCTGGCCCTGGCGGTGGAAGTGACGCTCGGAAACCGCGCACTGTTGGCAGCCTGCCTGCACGCGCTCCTGGCACAATTCTTCTTCTCGGGAAGCATCGCCGTCGCGCTTTTGACTTCGCCGGGCTGGCGCCGCGTTCCGGCGCTCACCGATGACATGGCGCGCCCGTCCCTGCGGCTGCTTTGCAGTATCACCCTGGCCCTGGTGGTCATCCAGGTGACGCTCGGGGCGCTGGTCCGGCACAAAATCATGGGGGCGGGCCTGCACATCACGTTCGCCCTGGTGGTCGCGCTGATGCTCGTAATCCTGGGCGTACTGGTGTGCAATCAATGCGCCGCGCATCGCATTTTGCGCCCTTGTGCCATCGCCATGATGGTGATCGCCGGCACGCAGGTTTTTCTGGGTTTCGGAGCGTTCATCGTCCGCATGATGGCTGACGAAGGCAGCGTGCCGCTGGTCATCACCACGGTGGCGCACGTCACCACCGGCGCCCTCACGTTAGCAGCCACGGTCGTGCTAACGTTCCAGCTCCACCGTCACCTGCGGCCCGCCCCCGCCCCAAAAGGCGCCGTCGTCCCCTAATTCGGTGACAGTCTACGCAACCCCTAAACTATTTCGGTGACAGTCTACGAAATCCCCAAACTGTTTCGGGGACACAGCCGGATGTCCCCGAAACTAATGACTGAAAATAAACGGGTTTTGGGTAACCTGTCCCCGAGCTTGCGTGGCAATTTCGGGGTTTCGTAGACTGTCACCGAAATTGGCGGCGTGGATTTTGTCGAGCGGGGGTTCGATGTACCCGATACCGCGGCCGCAGATAATCATCCCCATCCACAGCATCAGCGACAGCGCCGCCGCCAGTTTCGCACGCCCCGGGATCACCCCCGAGCGGTCGAATTCCGCCACGCGCGCGTAGACGCTGCGCCGGAACACCAGCGCATGAATCGCGATCAGCGCCAGAATCGTCATCTTCGTTCGAAAGAACGCGTTGTAGTAGTATTCCTCCGCCTTCGCGCCGAACATCAGAACGCCGCAGGTCGCGACGATTAGCAACCCGATCCACTTCAGCAGGCGTAACTGGTTCACCACGTCCGCCACGGGCCGCGTGCGGAGCGCCAGACCGAGGAGGCGCAAGTCGACAACCAGCACCAGGCCGCCGAATATAGCGATGGCCGCCAGGTGCGTCGACATCACGGCCGGGTACACGTCCCACGAGCCCCGCAAAGCGGTGAAAAAATCCGTGCTTTGGAGCCACTGGCAAAACGAAAGGATCGACATTATCTCAACTGATTCACAAACCCGATAAAAATTCCGCCAAAAATCACGCCCACCCACAAAGCCAGCGAAGTGCACGCCACGATCTTGCTCCCAACCCCCGAGCCGTTCGCCAGCGCCACTTTGCGGCGCACGAGGTAGTGAAACGGAATCGCCAGCGCCAACAGGACCATCTTCACCAGGAAGGACGGGTTCAGGTAATACATGTCGGGATCGGACGAGAAGAGCAGCGGTCCCGAGATCAGCACCAGCACCAGGCCGATCAGAGTCCACGGCCCCACATCACGCGCGATTTCCGCAGGTTTTTGCGTGCGCAACCCCAAACCGAGGATACGCAAATCCACCAGCCCGATCGTCCCCAACAGGATCGTGAAACCAGCGATGTGAATGCACTCCAGAACGGGGAAGATTAGGTCCGATGCGTTAAGCGGGTTCTCCGCGGCAGCGAGAAACATTTCAGCGCGCAACTTGGCTTATATGTCTCGGCTGGGTAACGGTCGCCAGCGGCTTGGCGGGAGCCGGGCCTGGGCCTTCGTAATACCCGATCAGCCTGCCCATACTCAATACACCCAGCCAAATAAACAACGAAAGAGCGCCCGCCAGTTTGGCCCTCCCCGGGAGCGAAGGAGCTTTATCGATCGCCGCCGTATTGTTGTAGACTCGCGGGCGGAAGATGATGGCGTGCACCGCCACCATCGCCAGGAAGCACATTTTGGCCCAAAAGAACGGGTTTCCCGAATACTTCACTGCTTCTGAACCCGCTAGCAGCGCCCCCATGGTGACCATAATGCAGAACCCCACGCGCTTCCAGATGCGGAATTGATTCACCACGTCCGTGACGGAACGGTCCTTCATGGCAATGCCCAGAAGGCGCAGGTCGGTCATGAGAATCATTCCGCCGAACACCGCAATGCAGGTGAGGTGCGTGGTCATCACAATCGGGTAGACCAAAGCCGACTCACGCAAATCCGTCAGGAATCCGATGCTCTGTATCGTATCGGCAATACCCACTGTAGCCTCCGTGCTCCTCTATACAAACGCGATAAACAGCCCCCCGGCCACTACCGAAATCCAGAGCGCCAGCGAAAGCACGCCCACCACCTTGTTCACGCCCGGCGAGGCCCCCGCCAGGACCACCTTACGGTGAATCGTATAGTTGTACAGAAGCGCCAGCAGCAGCGCACCCATCTTGAACCGGAACGACTGGTTCCGCAAGTACATGTTCGGATCGGATGAAAAAATCAGAGGACCCGTGATCAGCATGATCACGAGACCCGCCAGCGTCCAGGGCGAAGTTTCGTGCAGCAGTTGCGAGGCCGTCCCCCGTTTGCCGTACCCCAGCAACCCCATGTCAACGATGGCAATCGTTCCGATCGACAGCGCGAAGCCGGCGATGTGAATGATTTCCAAAAGCGGAAAAGACCATTCGTTGTTGTTCAGCGGATTGGTGGTCGGATCGTAGGCAAGCGCAAGAAACATACCTTCAGCCCTCTGTCTCTGTTTAGTGAGCCTACCATGATAATCCAGAGAGGGCGCGAAGAGGGAGGTCACAGGCGGTTAGTGACCGCCGCGTGACCACGCGGTGACCTTCGATTTTGCAGCCGTTTTCAGAGTGTCAACCGGTGGCGAATGCGCCGCCTATCCGGTTGCGCTTGCGGTTTGCAATCGACTTTCGCAGTCTGATACTATCTAGGAGGCAGACCTCCCTTGAAGTGCCGCAAATCCAACCAACGGAGTAAATAAATCAACTGAATGAGCTTTACCGTTTTTCTTGGCAATCTCCCCCCGTGGGTCACCGCCGACGATATTAAACAATGGCTGTCCGCCGAAGACTTGGTGGCGGATGCTGTTAAAGTAATCCGCAACCACGAAACGCAAGAATCCAAGGGCTTCGCTTTTGTCGAAGCACCCACGGCCGACGAAATGCAAGCGATCATCCGCCGCTTCGACCGTGCGCCTCTGGAAGACCGGCTCCTGCGGGCCAACCCGGCTCAGCCGCCGAAGGGCAAAGATGGGCGCTCCACACCCGCCCCGGCTGCTCATGCACCTGCGACTGGCGAACCCAACCAGCAGCGTCCGCATCGCCGCAAGCGTGGCGGCAAAGATCGCGACCGCTCTCCGCGCAGTGCGTTTGCAACTGAACTGGCCAAAGTTCTGTAACCGTCCGCTCCGGGCCGTTCTTTGCCCGCGCAATCCCTTGTTCCCGCCCACACCTGTGAAATCCAGGCACATTGTCCGAGTCGATATTCTCCTCGTTTTCAAGGATTTAAAGGTGGCATGAACCGTGCAATCGGCTTGCCCATGAGATTTGTCTGGCTCGCTGTTGCGGTATCCGGCTGCCTTCTCTCAGCCGCGCCGCAGGATCCCGAATTCAACGTCAATACCCGCTATACCGTCGAAGCCGTTACGGTTTCGGGGGATGGTTGGAGCACCGACGTGGCGGCCGAGCATCCCGGCGCGGATCCAAACGAAAGAATCAGTTCGGGCTTACGCCGGCAAATCACCGCGCTCATCGGCACTAAATTGAATCCGGCCGCACTCGATCAGTTAGCGAATAAGCTCCGCAAAGAGCTCCAGGCGCGCACCGTGACGCACCGGGTCTTGCGCGGTGCTACTCCCGAATACGTTCGCGTCGCCTTCGAAGTAGAACTCCGGCCCACCCGCTTCGATGTCTCGGTGCCTAAATTTCTGTATAGCAGTAGCCAGGGTTGGAGTGGAGCATTGGAAGGCACCGCCACCGTTCGGCACAACGGATTCACGGCAGGCCTGGTCAGCGATGGGGATGAGTTGACGGAGCGCTACACCGGGGTCATCGCTCGATACGAAAACACCAGCCTGAATTCCGATCGCGTTCGCTTCCGTTTTCAATTCGCGAGCTATCACGAGCAGTGGAGCGCCGCATCGCGCGATACAGCCGAAGCGGATTCGTTAGGACTGTATCGGACGCACCAGGATTTGGAACCGGTGGTGACTTTCGTTCTGGCACGGCCGCTCACGGTAAGCATGGGCGCGTCATTCGAACGTCTTCAGGAGGAATCCCCCGGCACTCCCACCGAGGCCGCCAACGCGCTCATTTCGCGCATCGCCTATCAACGCCGTGCTGACGATTCCGACTATCCGCAAGAGGTGCACGCGGATTACAGTTTGCGTGCCGGGACGCGGCTCCTGGGCAGCGATTTCGTTTACGGACGGCACCGCTGGACCGTTCGGTACGCCGTATCGCACGGCAAACATACGCTCTCGGATGAGTTGTCTGCGGGCATGCTTACGGGCCGCGCTCCGCTATTTGAGCGATTTGTATTAGGCAACAGCACTACTCTGCGCGGTTGGAACAAATATGACATTGATCCGGTTGGAGGAAACCGGATGGTACACAACTCCGTCGAATATCGGTACGGTTGTTTTCAGGCGTTTTACGATTCCGGAGCCATCTGGGATGCCGGTCAAACCGCTGTCATGCGGCATTCACTCGGGATGGGGTTGCGCCAGGGCCCGCTCTTTGTAGCCATCGCTTTCCCCGTGCGAGACGGCCGGCTCGATCCCATTTTGATGGTGGGCATGAATTATTAATGGCGCAGTTCGCGCGCGAGAACTTGAGCCGGAGGAGCTGGCTGTTGGCCGGCCTCACCATCCCTCTGTTCTCGGCGCGGGCCGCGGCCGACTTGCTGAATGTCAGCTTCGACGGCGATAACCTGCGAGTGGCCGCTCCTCAGTTTCACTTCCTCACCGGAAGGCCGTTAAAACGATTACAGGACGGCGCCTCCGTCGTCTATATGTCGCAGCTGACGCTCTCTCACGAGGACAATGGCCCCGGTTTCCGCCATCAACCGGAGCGCCTGACCGTGAGCTACGACGTCTGGGAAGAAAAGTTCAAAGTCGTAATGGCGGGCATCGGCCGGTCGGCATCCGGCCTGTCGCTCCCCGCGGCGGAAGCCTGGTGCCTGGATAATCTCGCAATCAGCGCGCTCGGACTGCAGCCCACACGCCCGTTCTGGCTGCGCCTGGATCTCCGCGTAGCTACGGAGCGCGAACTCGCAACATTGGTGGGCGACCCCTCGGGTATCAGCATTCGTACTTGGATCGAATTTTTCAGCCGCAAACCGGGAGCGGATCAACCGCACTGGACGCGTTCGGCGGGGCCGCTCCGTCTCACCGATCTGCCCCGGACGGCGCGTGGGACACGCGGGTGAACCGGCTTCGCAACAGACTGATCCTGATTTTTCTGGCCGTGACCCTGGCGCCGCTGGCGGTCACTATCTGGATCACCGATTCGCTACTGGAACACAGCCTGGAATATTCGTCTCCGTCGCAACTGGATGTGGTTTCCAAGTCCCTGCAGCTTACAGCCAAACAGTATTACCAGCACGTCCGCGAAGAACTCAAGCGAGAGGCTTCCGCAGGGCGTTTGCAGCCGCGGAAGTACGACGCCGGGAATCGTGAGCAGTGGCCTGTAGACATCGCCACCTTCGCCGGATCGGGGCGGGAAGAGGCATTCGTTCCGGCTGGAGTGGAAGGCAACCGGCTGGACTACCTCGTCCGCCGGGGGCCCGATGTGTGGGTCTATTCAGCCCCGCTCGGCGACGTATCGCTGGACCGCATCGGCAAACAAATCGCCGATGCTCGCGATTTGGTGGACCGGGACGATACGCTCGATCTGCGCCGGGGATTCAAGCGCGTGTACGTGCTGCTGGCCACCTTTATTTGGGTCACTTCGCTGGCGCTGTTGGTATACCTGGCGCACCGCGTGAGCCGTCCCATTCAACAGCTCACCAATGGACTAACGCGGCTGGCCGCCGGGGATCTGAATGCGCGGGTTCCCAAGGGACGCAATGACGAGATCGGCCGGGCGATTCGTGCCTTCAACGATATGGCGGATCGCCTGCAAGAAAGCACGGAGAGGCTCGTCTATTTGCGCCAACTCGCTAGTTGGCAGGCCCTGGCGCGCAAGACCGCCCACGAGGTCAAGAATTCGCTCACGCCAATCCGGCTCACGGTGGAAGAGATGCTGGCGCGCTCGGGAGAATCGGACCGTGCGTTCCAGGAGCAAGCGGCCCAGATCGTGGTGGACGAGATTGAAACTCTGGAGCGGCGCGTGCGTGCGTTCTCGCAGTTCGCCGCCGAACCGCCGGTCCGTCCTGCCGCCGTGGATATCAATTCACTATTGCAGGAGCGCATGGGTTTTCTGAAATCGGCGCATCCCGAGGTGGCTTACGATTGCCTGCTGGCCGAACCCGTGCCGCCCGTAGTGGCCGACCAGGATCTGCTCAAGGGCATCCTGACCAACCTGCTGGAGAACGCGGCTGAAGCAGCCGGTGAGGGCGGCCACATTTTGGGGAAGACGGCGGCGCAGCCAGGCCAGGTGGCCATCGAGATCCACGATTCGGGGCCGGGGCTAAGCGAGCAGGCCCGCGCATCTTTGTTCGAACCCACGATTACCTTCAAGAAACACGGCATGGGACTGGGGCTTTCCATCGCCCGCAAGAGCGCCCTGCTATCGGGCGGTGACATCGTTCTGGTGAAAGGAGAACTGGGCGGCGCTGGTTTCCGCGTTCTGCTGCCCGCTTTGGCCAATGGGACTCCGGCGCGTCCTGATCGTGGATGATGAGGAAAACATCGGGCGCTCGCTGCGCCTGATTCTCGAGCGGGAAGGCTACGCGGTCAACGTGTGCCGCTCCGTCGCGGAGTTTCAGGCGCACCCCGACGCGCAGCGCGCCGACGCCTACCTCCTCGATATGAAGCTGCCGGATGGCAGCGGTATCGATGTTCTGCGCACCACTCGCCAGAGCGGAGCGTTGTCACCTGCCATCATGATTTCCGGTCACGGCACCATCGCCGATGCCGTCGAAGCTACCCGCGCCGGGGCGTTCGATTTTCTCGAAAAACCGCTGAGCCGCGACCGCGTGCTGCTGGCCGTGAAAAACGCGATGGAGCAAGCCAACCTGCGCAAAGAGAACGAGCGCTTGCGCGAGTTGGTGGGCGGATCGCCGAAAATGATCGGCGGCAGCCCCGCCTGGCTCCGCGCAGTGGAGCAAGCGTCGCTTGCGGCTCGCTCCGATGCACGCGTACTCCTGATCGGCGAGTCCGGAACCGGCAAGGAACTGCTGGCCGCCCACATTCACAATTCCAGCCCGTTCGCCTCAGGACCTTTTGTAAAGGTGAATTGCGCCGCCATCCCCACCGAGTTGCTGGAAACCGAATTGTTCGGCCACGAGAAGGGCTCGTTCACCGGTGCTACGGCCACGCGTCGCGGCAAATTCGAACTGGCAGACGGCGGCACCATCTTTCTCGACGAGGTGGGGGATCTGCACGCTGCCTCTCAGGCCAAGCTGCTACGCGTGTTGCAGGAAGGCGAGTTCCATCGGGTGGGCGGCGAGCAGATCATCAAGGTTTCCGTGCGCGTGGTCTCGGCGACCAACAGGGACCTTGGCGCCATGGTTGCCCAGGAGAAATTCCGCGAAGACTTGTTCTATCGCTTGAGCGTGGTGCCCGTGCGCGTGCCCTCCTTACGGGAGAGGCCGCAGGATATCCGGCTGCTCGCCGAATATTTCCTGGAGGAATTTTGCGCGCGCAACAATTTCCGGGCGAAAACCGTGGACGCCGCCGTTATGCCGATGCTGGAAAGCTATGGCTGGCCCGGCAACGCGCGCGAATTACGGAACGTGATCGAACGCATGGCGATCCTTTCGCCCGGCGAGCGCCTGACGCGCGACTCAGTTCCCGTGGAAATCCGCGTCCAGCGAGAAGCCGGCCCGAAATCCACGATTCAGGAAGCGCGCGAATCCGCCGAGCGGGAACACATCCTGCGCGCGCTCGAAGAATCGAAATGGAACGTCTCCGGCGCCGCCCGCACGTTGGGCATGGAGCGGACCAATCTGCATAAGCGCATCCGCGCCCTGGGCCTGAGCCGGGAAAAGTAACCGCGGATGCTCCGTACTCTGCCGCGGCCCCTACCACTCGGCTCCGCTTTACTCGTCATCGATGTGCAGCAGGCGATCGACGACCCAAGCTGGGGCCAGCGCAACAATCCGGACGCCGAGGCCAATGTTGCGGCGTTGCTGGCGGCGTGGCGGCGCACCGGAAGGCCGATATACCACATCCGGCACGATTCTACCGAGCCCCATTCCTCCTACCGGCCAGGTCAGGCCGGGAACGACTTCAAGCCGGAAGCACGGCCGCTGCCGGGCGAGACCATCATTGCCAAGCGGGTGAACAGCGCATTCATTGGCACGGACCTGGAAGCACGCCTGCGCGCGGCGAACCAGAGCCTGCTGGTAGTAACGGGCGTCATCACCAACAATTCGGTCGAGGCCACCGTGCGGATGGCCGGCAACCTGGGCTTCGACACATTCCTGGTGGAGGACGCCACCTTCACCTTCGGCCGCAAGGACTGGGCAGGCACGTTTCGTACGGCGGCGGAAGTGCACGCCATGAGCCTGGCCAATCTGGACGGGGAGTACTGCACGGTGATCAAAACCCGCGACATCCTGCAGTCGCTTTAGTATTGCGGCAGACTGGACGCCACGCCTACGTAATCGGCGGGTCGAACGGCCCGATCGAGAACAGCGAGAACTCATCCTGGGGCCAGGGCGTAGGCTTGGCCTTCTCGCCGCGGAGTTGCTGGTACTTGCCACTGTAGAAGAGCAACGGCCGGGCATCTCGGGCTTCGAAATGATCCACGCGGCCGATATATAACGTGTGGTCGCCGGCTGGGTGCGCATCGACCACCTGCACCACGAAGTAAGCCACGGCGTTTTCCAGAAGGGGAACCCCCTCGCGCGTCACGAAGCGCAGGTGCAGCCCTTCGGCCGTGCGGCCTGCAAAATGATTGCTTAGGATTTCCTGATCCTCGCCTAAAACACTCACTCCGTACCGTCCCGCCGATGGAAGGATGCGGTGCATGTAGGAACGGTTGTCCAACGAGACCAGAACCAGCGGAGGATCGAGCGATACGGAGGTGAACGCGTTGGCAGTCATGCCATGCGTCTTGCCGTCATACTGAGCAGTGACTACAGTAACACCGCTGGCGAAGCGGCCCAAGGCGTTACGGAACAGGCGCGTATCAAACGATTGAGCGATGGAAATCAGTGTATCCTCATTCCCCGCCGCCCCGCTTCATGACTTTGTCGAGGGTCTCGGGGTTAATCAGGTCCGGCACTTTCCAGCCGTCGAGATCATATTCAGCCATGCACTGCTCGGCGAAACCTTTGTACTTGGCGGACTGGCCGGTCGCGTCCGCCACCATTAGCGTTTCGAAGCGAATGCTTTCGTGGTTGCCGAAGTAGTTGCGCTCGTATAATTCGTGCCGCCCGCCGAATTCTGTACCCATGGCGTCCCACATCAGCTTCATGAGCTTCACTCGGTCTTCGGCGGAATATCCGTTGGAGCCGCGCACGAACTGGTCGAGGTACTTGCGGATTTCAGGAACTTTGAAATCGTTGGCGTGCGAGGGCAGGTAGATCAGCGCGCTGGCGAGCACGTTCTCCACGATCTCCTTGAGGCGCGGGTAGACAAAATTGGAAGCGACGCGGTACGCCAGCCCGTAATCCAGGTTCGGCAGCACGTACCCAGGCGTCCAGGGAGTGGTGGTCCGGGCCATCGCATCGGTAAGGCCCCAGAACATGTTACGCCAGGCCAGTACTTCTCCGACTTGCGCCTGCACGCCGCGAAAGTCCTTGGCACCGGTGGCGTCCACGCCTTTCAGCAGCAGGCCCGCAATGAAATCGAGCTTTACCGCCAGGCGCACGCAGCCGTGGAACATGAACCGCGGCAGGAACCCCGATCGTGGGAAAAAATTGTTGACCTTATCGATGTCGCCGTAAGCGAAAACGTTTTCCCACGGCACGAATACTTTGTCGAATACGATGATCGAGTCGTTTTCGTCGAGGCGGCTGGAGAGCGGGTAATCGAACGGGCTACCGGTGGCCGTCGCCATCATCTCATAGGAGGGGCGGCAGAAGAGCTTCATGCCGGGCGCATCGGTCGGAACGATGCAGACGAAAGCGAAATCCTTGGTCTTGATCGGAAGCGCGCCGTTGTTGGCGATGAAGTTGTAGTGCGTGAGCGTCGATGTGGTCGCTACGACCTTCGCGCCGCTCACAATCAGGCCCCCATCGGTTTCCTTTTCGACGTGCATGTAGACGTCGCGCACTTCCGCCAACTCTTTGTTCCGATCGACCGGCGGATTTACGATCGCATGATTGACGAATGTGACTTCTTCCTGGACCTTCTTGTACCAGCGCCGGGCATTTTCGTCGAACGGATGATAGAAATCGGAGTTCGCCCCGAGGGTTGCCAGGAACGCCGCTTTATAATCGGGGCTGCGGCCCATCCAGCCGTAGGTCACGCGGGCCCATTCGGCGATGGCGTCGCGCGCCCCCACCAGTTCTTCGGCACTACGCGTGGCCTTGTAGAATTTATGCGTGTAGCCGCCGTTGCCGGTGTCCGTTTCAGTGCACAGCGTACTTTTGCGCTCGTCATGGAGAGCATCGTAGAGCCGCGCCAGCATGCGGACGGTATTGCGGAACGCGGGGTGTGTAGTAACGTCTTTGACCCGCTCTCCGTAAATCCAAATCTCGCGGCCGTCGCGCAGACTCTCCATGTATTCCTGCCCGGTGAAGGGCTTGGTGCGCACGGCGCTGTTCAACTCGGCAGTTGGGCTCTTTTCGTTGGCTGACACGTAATCCTCCGTGGGATCTCAAGCGGAAACGGTCGCGTACTGCGCCCAATCGCGCTCGAAGCGGAACACTTCTTTGGCGGGCGGCAGAGGCGCCTGGGTCTCGATCCAGCGGACCGGTTCCGAACCGAGATTGGCGAAACTGTGGATGCACCCCACGCTGGTCCAGATCACATCGCCGGGGCCCAGGTCATAGGTTTTACCGTCCGCCGTGGCGCGCACCCGGCCGCTCACAATGTAATACGACTCTTCAAAAGTATGATCGTGCGTATCGATCTTGGCGCCGGGCATGTATTGAATCAGGAACAAGGATTGATGGACAGCGCCGAAAGAACGATCGACGAACATCTTGATCGCTACGCCCGTCGTGGGATTGAAACCTTCCATCTGCGAAGGTCCACCGGGATGCGGCAACTGCGATTCGTCGAAATGACCGATGAGTTTGTCGCTCGCTTCCGCCGGTCCAGTAGCATCGGCGCCGACGAAGAAGGTGTCGCGCCCGTACTCGAGGGCGCGCGGCTGTGGGGCTTGCATTTCGAGCCAGCGCGCAGGAGCGCTCCCGCTGTTGCGCCACGCGTGCGGAACACCTGTGCTGATCAAGCCATAATTTCCCGGGCCCAGCGTTTGGCTCCTCCCGCCGATTTGCACTGTGATCGAGCCCTCGAGGATGTAGAAGCTCTCTTCGAACGAATGCAGGTGCGAATCAATCGTGCCGCCGGGCGCGAGGAAACAGATTCCGACACCCATATGGACTGAGCCTGTCGCGCGGTCTACATAAGTGGCACGGCGAAAACCCGTGCTGTGGCCTGCATACGCCCAAGGCGTTTGGGCCGTGGATTCGTCAATCCGGGAAACGGAATGCATGGTGGTGCCTGCTCATCATACGCTAATCGAGCCCCCTGTCGTGCGGCTTGCAGAAATCCGTACTTCTGAACAGAATCTTGACGTTCGGGCAGCGCAGTATCATTGCAAAATGGCTGGTACGGACGATTCGAAGAGCGGGATCACGCGGCGCGATCTGGGGGCCTGGGTGGCCGGAGCGCTGGCCGTCGCGCCCATTCCGCTGGCGGCGCAGACGCCCGCGAACAGCGGCGCGCCCGTGCTCGATATTGCTGAGTGGAGCTATTCGTGGCTGGGCGTGGAACATGCACTCCTGGCTCGCGGCACCGTATGTAACGGGATGCAGATGTACGTCGAGCGCTGGATTCCCGCCCAGGTGCGGCATCCCTATGCGCTCGTGCTCATTCATGGCGGCTACGGGCAGGGCTCCGATTGGATCGGCACGCCGGACGGGCGCCGCGGCTGGGCTTCGCTGCTGCTGGATCAGGGATTCAAGGTCTACGTGCTGGACCGCCCCGGCCAGGGACGCTGCCCCTACTACCCGTTTCTCCACGGATTATTCGATCGCGAAGCGCCGACATTCGAGCGTGCCGCCACAATGGTGGGCGCCAACGCCAAGGCAGACGATCCTGCAGTGATCCAACTGGCCGCTTCCATGGGCCAGCCGATGGCCAACAACGCAATCACGCAGAATGTTTGGCGGTCGCGCGGAGCGATCCTGCTGGATGAGATCGGGCCCGCCGTGCTGGTGACACATGGAGATGGGCTCACCTTCGCGCTCGTAACCGCAGACGAGCGGCCCGAGTTGGTGAAGGGGATTGTGGCCCTCGCCCCGCCTGCCCGGCCGCAGCCGCGGCTGGCGCGAATCGAGAAGATCCCCATGTCCCAACTGAATGGGCCCGAAGCAGCCGGCCTTTTGGGCCCCGACGCCCTGCGGCCTGTGGTCGATTGGATCGAAAGCGCCGTCGTGAAAGGAACCCCGGTGACCAGCCAACCCGACCCGCACCCCAACCGCGAATCGACAGCGCTCAAACTGGCGGACCAGGGCTGCTTCTGGGTGGGAGTGCAGCGCAAGCAGATGTCGTATGGAACGATTCCGCTAGGGCAGATGTATGTGCAGTACATGATTCCGGCGGAGCGGAAGTACCGTTATCCCGTCGTGATGGTGCACGGCGGCGGCGGCCAGGGCACCCACATGATGGGCCTCGGCGGCCGGCCCGGTTGGGTGCATTACTTCGTGCAGGCCGGCTATAGCGTCTATTGGGTCGACCGCCCCAGTTACGGCCGCTCGCCCTATCATCCCGATGCGCTGGGTCCGAGCCATATGCCCAACGTGCCGCCGTACGAGGGGCTGCTGCAGAGCACGGCGGTGTTCAACACAGCGCAGTGGCCGGGACCAGGCGGCATGAAAGATCCGTTCATCGATCAGTTCATGGCCTGCGAATACGGCAACACCTCGGATGAAGCCTTGCATAGCGAGCTGGTGTGGCGCGGCGGCGCGGAGCTGCTGGACCACATCGGGCCGGCGATCCTGTTTGTGCACGCATTCGGCGGGTTTTTCGCGTGGGGAGTGGCCGACCGCCGGCCGAACCTGGTGAAAGCGATCGTTGCCATGGAGATCAACGGCAACCCCTTTACCGCACAACTCCGTTGGGGCCTAACGGCAGGGCCGATGACCTACGAGCCCCCGGTGACCGATCCCGCGCAGTTCAAGCTAGTGGATCACACCGAACCTCCCGATTCGCCGCTGCCCGTCCCATCGTCATACAAATTGCAGGCGGAGCCGGCGCACAAATGGAAGAACCTCGGCGGCATCCCAATCGGCTGGATGACCAGCGAGTTCGGCGGCGGTGGATCGCCGGTGGCGAACTTAGCCTTTCTCAAGCAAGTGGGCTGCGATGCGGAGATGCTCCGCCTCCGCGACCATGGCATCTACGGCAACGGCAACCTCATGCTTTTGGAGAAAAACAACCACGAAGTGTTCGGGGTGATGAAGGATTGGCTCGACCGGAAGCTGCCCAGCGGGAAAGTATAGGACTGTGGGTGGGGCGGACTTTCAGTCTGCCGGCCGGATTTCCATCCGGCCAACCGGTCGTAGGCCGGCGTGTTCTCCGGCCTTACCCAGCCCATCGGGCGCAGCACCGGAGTGTTTTGGTAAGGGAGGCTCGGGCCTGCCCCGATTTCTGTCCGGCAACCAGCCGAATGACGGCGTTTTCCATTCACCCCGATCGCCGATGTCGCTACCCGAACAATTTCAATCCCGTGCGCCCGCGATTCTCCTTGACCCCAAACTATGTAGCATGCTACATTGCTTCGAGTCATGAATAGTCCGCTATCTCTGACGTCGGCCATCATTCTGCTTACCATCGAGAACGGCCGGCGCTACGGCTTCGAAATCATGGAGGCTACCGGCCTGCCCAGCGGCACGATCTATCCCGCGCTGCGGCGGCTCGAAAAGTCGGGGCTAATCCGGTCGGATTGGGACTCCGCGGCCACGGCGGAATCGCAAGGGCCTCCGCGGAAATACTACCGGGTCACGCGTGACGGCAAGGTGGCCCTGGAGGCCGCCGGCAAGCGCTTCCCGGCAGTCGCGCAACTGAAAGGGTGAACCGTGCAGAGCGAACAAACATACACGATTCCTCCATTAAGTAAGTGGCTGCTGGACGCGGCCACCTTGGTAGCGCCGCGCCCGGTGCGATCCGCTTGGAAACGGGAATGGCTCTGGGAAATATGGCACGGCCATGCCACCCTGGTACGCGAAGGCACGCCGCCCACGCGCGCCGGGCGCCGTGTGGCCCGCTTCGCGCTCGGAGCATTTCTCGATGCCGCCGATTTGCGGTTGGAACATGTGCGGACCAACTTCGATGCGCGGGCGCTGGCGCGGGATCCAATCCCGTGCCTCGCCGGGCTGGCATTAGCATTTCTGATGCTGGCGGCGTGGACCAGCGGTTTCCACCATTCCCGCGCAGCGCTCGCCCCGGCATACCCCGCTTCCGGCGAATTGGTACTGCTCTCGCGGCCCTTAGGTGTCCTTGGCATGGAGGTCCCGGCAAGCGGGGGCCAAGTTTCAACATGGGTAGATGAAAGCCACTGGTTCGGCGATGTCGCCGGTTTCGTGCTTCTGGACGACACCCTGGTGGTGACGCCCAATTTCTTTTCGGTTTTGAAGGCTATCCCATCGCAGGATTTTCGATTCCTCGGGCACAAAGTAGCCGCCGTAACTCTACTCAATCCGCAAGGGCCGCCGTTGCGCTTTAGCGGAGCTCTTGCGCGGCTCAAGCACCCGGCCGACCGCAAGGCGGCCGAAGCGCACTTCGCCCGCTTCAGCATTTCCGATGGGTTGCCGGTGAATACCACGTTTCTGCGGCAACGGATCCGCTGGCCCTTTTATTGCGCCGGAGTCTTGTGCCCGCTGGCGGTAGCGGCCGGCATGCTGCGCAGCCGCCGGTCTCTGCGCTATACGGGCTTCTTCGCCGCCAAGACGGGGCTGTTGTTGGGAATCGTCGCGGCGGCATGGGTCGAGGTGGCCACGGCCCTCCCGATTCCGATTAGCGGGGGCGTCGACCCGGGGACGGCGGCCACTATGGTCCTGCTGTTCCTGTTCTCCCTCGCCTTCGCCATGCGCTGGTCGTTGGAAGACCAAGCCTCGCGTTGCCCCGTCTGTTGCCGGCTGGTTTCGATGCCTGTATCTGTCGGCTCCCGGAGCAGCCTGCTGCTCGACCGCCCGGGGATCGAGATGTTGTGCACTCGGGGCCACGGAACCCTGTTGATTTCCGACCTCACTGCCTGCACCGGAGAACGGTCGCGTTGGACGCCGTCTGATCATTCCTGGCAGGAAGTGTTTGTGCAGTCGAAGACGGCATGATTCCGGTACTCCAAGCCCGTAGTTTGGTCAAGCGCTACGGCGCCGCGACGGCGGTGCGCGATGTCAGTTTCGCCATCGGCCCGGGCGAAGTGCTCGGCATGCTCGGTCCCAACGGCGCGGGCAAGAGCACATTGGTAAAGATGGCGACGGGGCTCCTGGAGCCGTCCCGCGGCGCGGTGTTGTTCCACGGCGAACGTATCGCCGGCGACCTCACTCATTTCAAGCGGAGCCTCGGCTATGTGCCGGAGCAGCCGGATTTATACGGTTTCCTCACCGGCTGGGAGTACCTGGACCTGGTTGCGACCCTGCGCGGGATCGAGCGGCGGCGGTTCCGCCGCAAAGCGGCCGCGCTGCTGGAGGGCTTCACGCTCTACAGCAGCCGCGATGTGCCCATTCATTCCTATTCAAAGGGTATGCGGCAGCGGATCGTCTTGATCGCAGCCCTGCTGGGCGATCCGGAGCTGCTGGTGCTGGACGAGCCATTTTCAGGCCTGGACGTGACCAGCGCGTTGGTGCTGCGGCGCGTGATTGCGCTGCTGGCGGCGCAGGGAAAAGCAGTCCTGTTTTCCTCGCCGGTTCTCGAACAGGTGGACCTGTTGTGTTCGCACCTCGTGCTGCTGAAGCAGGGATCGGTCGTCGCAGCCGGACCGATCGCCGATGTGCGCGCGCGCTTCAATGGCGCCGGCCTGGAAGCCGGAGTGATGCAATTGACGGAGCAAGGCGATGCCGACCGGGTGGCACAGCAAATTGTGGCAGCGGTTCGCGCGGCGGCGTGAACGCAAGTGCGCCGTCGCTCGGGGCCGCGCATCGCGCCGGCCCTTCGTCCGCCTGGTGGCGCATTTTCTCGCACGCCTGGTGCGCGGCGGCAATGACGCCGCTTCCTCGGAATTTGAGCTGGGCGCGGGCGGATTGCTCGGGTTGCTAGCTGCGCCGGGGGCATTCAGTTGCCTGCTGATGCTCGATAAGTATTCCACTTTTCTGAATTGGTACCGCGGCCGTATCCGCGACGACCTCTACGTGACCTCTTATCCGGATAAATATCTGTTCATTGCGCTCGCGATGGCCGTAACCGGGATCGTCACGGTTTTGAAGTGGGACAAGATCCTGCCGGATTCGCAAGACTATCTGAATCTGGCGCCCCTGCCGGTGCGGCCGCGCTCCATCTTCCTGGCGAATGCAGCAGCCATCGCCATCGCCGTAATCGTGCTTGCCGTTGATGTGAGTGGCGTATCCACGGTTCTCTTTCCCATGATCGTTACCGCCGGGGCGCAGCAAACCACCGCGGCCTTCGTGGCGTTTATTTCGGTGCACGCCGCGTGTATGCTGCTGGCCAGCTGCTTCACCTTTTGCGCGGTTTTCGCGCTCCTGGGAACCTTGGGCGCCCTCCTGCCGCAAAATGCATTTCGGTCCATTTCCTCGTGGGTGCGAGGCGGGGCCCTGGTCGGGTTCATTGTGCTGCTGATGACCGGCTGTGCTGGGCCCAACGTGGTGGCGCAGATGGTAGGTATGGGAAGATTACGGCTCTTCCCATCCTTCTGGTATTTGGGCCTCTATCAAGCGCTGCAACACCGCCCCGCGCCGGCGCTGGCGGAATCGGCACACCTTGCCCTGCCGGGAGTTGTCGCAGCGTTCCTGCTCATGCTGGTTTCCTACGCTCTGAGCTACCACCGCCGTTTCGTTTCCGTGCTCGAACGCGGGCGCCGCGCCTCCGGCGAGCGGCTGGTCGCGCTATTTCTGCGGCCCCTGGACCTGTTCTCCGCGCGTACTGCCGGCTTCGCCCGAGCATGCCATCATTTCGCCGTGCGGGCGCTGCTCCGCAACGAAGCACACCGCTTGTGCCTGTCAGTCGCGCTTGGACTCGGATGGCTGCTCGCGATCCAAAGTATTTCGGAGGGTACGGAAAGCGGCTTCCTCAAAGCGCCTCTCATTGCGGCCTACGTGCTATTGCTGGGAGTGCGCCTGGCCTTCGAACTTCCCGCCGGCGTGGCCGCCAATTGGGTCTTCCGCGCCGTGCTCGATCCGCGAGAAAATGAGTCGCACAGCCTGGCGCGCCGCGTAATGCTCGGCTTCCTCACTCCGTTCGTGCTCCTCCCTTCGCTCGTGTTCGCATGGTGGCGTTCGGGCATGATGACATCGGCGATCGAGACGGCCTTTGTTTTGGCGCTGTCTCTCTGCCTGATGGATGTGCTGCTGTCCGGCTACCGCAAGATTCCGCTGGCCTGCTCGGCTCCCGGGTTCCGCGAAAACCTGCTGGTGCTGTGCCTGTTGCAGTTTATGGGCTTCGAGCTGTTCACACACGGTGGCGCCCTCCTGGAAGCCGCCATCTTAAAGCAGCCGGCCCTGTTCTTAGTGGTTCCCACAGCCATGCTGGCCGGTTCGTATTGGAGGCGCGTCCGATGGAAGAACGCGCTGGAGGCGGGCGAAGCGGAAGTCGGTCTTACCTTCGAAAGCTTCCGCAGGCCGGCGGTCGAGCGGTTGAATTTATCGGACTAGTGGCGTGGGGCAGCCTTTCAGGCTGCGGACCCGCTTTCTTGCGGGTCCAACCGGCTGAAAGCCGGTCGCGGGCCGGATTGCCCCTCCACGTTGCCTGTGGACAGGGCACGGGACAGGTACAGAGCCGCAGCTTGCAGCCCGACCGCAAGAGAGCGGAGAAAGCGGAATCATGCTCGAACTACGCAACGTCAGCAAACGCTTTACCGGAATCGTAGCCGTCAATGATGTCAGTTTTCAGGCACGCCGCGGCGAGGTGACCGGTTATCTGGGCCCGAACGGCTCGGGAAAATCGACCACCATGAAAATGATCACCCGCCTTATCGAAATGACCTCTGGCGAAATCCTATTCGAAGGCCAACGCATCCAGCACGACCTGATGGCTTACAAGCAGCGCATGGGCTATGTCCCGGAAGAACCGCATCTCTATCCCCACCTCAGCGGCCTGGAATACCTCGTCATGGTCGGCCAGTTACGAGGTCTCCCCACCAAGCCCACGGCGGAACGAATCGAAGGACTGCTGCGACTGTTTTCGCTCCATGGCGACCGCCACGTGCCCATTTCGTCGTACTCGAAGGGCATGCGGCAGAAAGTGCTCCTCTCGGCGGCGTTGCTGCACAATCCCGATCTGATCCTGCTGGATGAGCCGTTCTCCGGCCTCGACGTGGGTTCGGCGTTGATCATGCGCAGCCTCATACAGGAACTCGCCGCCCGCGGAAAAGTAGTGCTGTTCAGCTCGCATGAGTTGGAGATCGTGGAGAAAGTCTGCTCGCACGTCGTAATCCTGCATCGCGGCAAAGTAGTGGCCGACGATTCTATCGAGCGGCTGCGCACTTTGATGGCGCTCCCGACGCTCGAAGACATATTTTCCCAACTGGCGGTCGAGCAGGATACGGCGGCCATCTCGCGTGAGATCGCAGACCTGATCCTCGCGTGATAGAGTTCCCCCTGAAAGGAATCCTCATGAAGACGACGACGCGTGCCCTTCTGATCACTTGTTTCGCGGCCGGCGCCTCACTGGCGCAGAATGCCGACACAACGCGCATGGACCAGGTGGCGCAATCATACGTAACGGCCAAGCAGTTTATGGGTTCCGTGCTGGTGGCGCGCGGCAGCGACGTTCTCTTCAGCAAGAGTTACGGCTCCGCCAACCTCGAATGGAACATTCCCAACACGCCCACCACCAAGTTCCGGCTCGGATCAGTGACCAAGCAGTTCACGGCCGCGGCCATCCTGCTGCTCCAAGAACGGGGCAAGTTGAATGTGGACGACCCCGTGAAAAAGTACATGCCGGATGCGCCGGGCGCCTGGGACAAAGTCACCCTATTCAACGTGCTCACCCACACCGCGGGGATTCCGAACTTCACCTCTTTTCCGGACTATCCACAAAAATCGCTTTCCCCCATGACCACCGAGCAACTCGTGGCCTGGTTCAAAGACAAGCCGCTGGAGTTTGAGCCCGGCTCGAAATTCAACTACAGCAACTCCGATTACGTGCTGCTGGGATATCTGATCGAGAAGCTCAGCGCCGAGAGCTATGCGAAGTTTCTCCAGGAGAATATCTTCACGCCGCTGGACATGAAGGATTCGGGCTACGACTCGAACTCGACCCTCATCGAGCGCCGGGCCGCCGGTTATACCAACACCCCAGCGGGAATCGTAAATGCCGGCTATGTGGACATGACGGTGCCGCACGGCGCCGGCGCGCTCTACTCCACCACCCTCGATCTCCTGAAATGGCAGCAGGGCCTGTATGGCGGGAAGTTGCTCAAGCCCGAGTCACTCGCCAGGATGACCACACCATTCAAAGATAACTACGCCTTGGGATTGATCAGCCAGACCACCGCCGGCCGGAAAAACTACTGGCACAGCGGTGGGATCCAAGGGTTCAACACCGCGCTGGGATACTACCCCGATACGAAGGTTAGCGTCGTCGTCCTCTCGAATTTGAATGGGGCAGCGCCGGACCAGATGCTTCCCAAACTCGCTGCGCTGGCGCATGGCGAAACGGTACAACTGACCTCCGAGCGGCAGGAAATTAAGGTAGCTAAAGAAGTATTACCCGCTTATGTCGGAACCTACCAGATGGCGCCGCGCGTCAACATGATGATCACCGTCGATGGCGACCAACTGGTGAGCCAGATGTCCGGACAGGGCAAGATTCCTCTGTTTGCGGAGAGTTCGACTAAGTTCTTCCCGAAAGTCGTGGATGCCCAAATCGAGTTCGAGAAGGACGGCAACGGGAAGGTAACCGGCCTCATCCTTCACCAGAACGGCCGCGACGTCAAAGCGCCACGCACCAGCGACACTGTTCTCGAGAGAAAAGCAATCTCCGTCAAACCGGAGATCCTGACGGCTTACACCGGCACATATCAAGCCGGGCCAATGACCCTGACCGTAACCCTGGAAGACGGGCACCTGATGATGGAGCCGGCGCGCCAACGAAAATCGGAGCTGTTTCCCGAATCGGAGACCAGTTTCTTCCTCAAAGTGGTCGACGCCCAGGTCGAATTTCAGAAGGATGGCACTGGCGCCGTAACCGGGCTGGTCTTGCACCAGGGGCCGAACGATCTGAAAGCCGTGCGCCAGTAGCCTATGGAGAGAGTCCACTTTCGCATCCTCTATCGCGAGTTCCTGTTCCGCGTGATCGATTTGGACCTGCTTGCGCCGCAAGGCGACATGGGCAAGCTGCTGGGGCAGTTCGTTGCTCTGCTTGTCTTCTGCAGCCTGTGGCTGTCGATGACGGCGGGGATTATTGCGGGCGGTCTGAAGAACCCCCTCCTCGGAATGCTGTATGTCTGGCTGGCGCAGCATTTTCTGATCGCCACCACCATGTTGGCTGTCGGGTTATTCGCGGTCGTGAGTTGGGAATCCACTTTTCCGGATCGCCGCGATGTGCTGGTGCTCTCGCCGTTACCGGTCCGCCCCCGGACCGTGCTGCTGGCCAAAGTGGCGGCCGTGGCGACCGCTCTAAGCATCACCGTCACGGCATTGAATCTCTTTACCGGCATCCTCGTCCCTGCAGCATTTGCCTCCGGCTCGGGGGCGCAGATGATTCGCTCGTTTGCTGCTTATTGGGTCACTCAGTTCGCCGCCGGCCTGTTCATCTTTTGCGCCGTGCTGAGCGTGCAGGGCTTGGCGCAGCTCTTGCCGCGCCAAAAGTACCTGCGCATTTCTTCGCTGTTGCAGACCGCCTTTTTCATCCTGCTTCTCACGGTCTATTTCCTCCAGCCGCCGTTCTCGGACGTAAAGGACATCTTGGCAAATGAGCTAGCGCTGCGGTGGGTGCCGTCCTACTGGTTTTTCGGCCTGTTCGAACAATTGAATGGAACCCTGCTTCCACAACTCGCATTCCTGGCGCAGCGCGCCTGGGTGGGCCTAGGTGTCGCGGTTTGTGGCGCAGCCATGGCATACGTCGTTTGCTATCTCCGCACTTTACGCATGATCGCCGAGCAACCAGATATCCTCCCCGGCCGCCACCGTCTGCGATGGCTCCCCCCGTTCGGCAATTCCCTGCAGACCGCCGTCGGCCAATTCACCGTACGCACCTTGATGCGCAGCCGGCAGCACCGCGTGATGCTTGCCTTCTACTTGGGAATCGGCCTGGGGCTGGCCATGTTCATCTCCCATAGCGATGAAGTGCTGCAGCGCGCATCGGGTTTCGGCGAGTGGTATCGCGTAAATACGCCGTTGCTGGTGGCTAGCGCTCTGATTCTGTGCGCCGCGGTGCTGGGCACCCGGGTCGTATTTTCGTTGCCATTGGAAATCCGCGCTAATTGGCTCTTCCGAACTATGCCTCGCGCGGGAGTGACCGGCTGCCTCCAGGCCAGCCGGCGTTCTCTCTACGCGCTATCGGTAGCTCCGGTCTGGCTGTGTTCGGCCGCCCTGTTTTTCCATCTTTGGCCGTGGCGCGCCGCTGAAGAGCACCTTGCGCTCCTCGCGCTGCTCGGGGCGCTTGTGGCGGAGTTAAGCCTGCACGACTTCCACAAAATTCCGTTCACCTGCTCGTACTTGCCGGGCAAAAGCAAATTCAATATGGCCCTGGTGTACCTGACCCTGTTCCTTTTCGTAATGCAATGGGCCGCCGACCGCGAAATGGCAGCCTTGAGCAACCCTCGGCAGTACGTCATCACGCTGCTGATTTTGATGGCCGCCGCCGCGCTGGCCCGCTGGCGCACAACGGCCCAGGCGCGATCCGAAGAATCGGAAGTCCGTTTCGAGGAAGCGGCCGATCCTGCCCTATTCGTGCTGGATTTGCACCGCGATGGCGTGACCCTGATCAAATGACCAAGCTCCAGTTCCGCATCCTCTACCGCGAGTTCCTGTTCCGCCTGATCGATCTCGACCTCCTGGCTTCACACGCCCAGGGCGATTCCCACCGGCTGCTCGGCCAATTCGCCGGCTTACTCATTTTCTTCAGCGCCGCACTGGGACTCGGCGCCATGCTGCTCGACCCGGTTGCTTTGCCGGCGGCAGCAGCGCTCCTGCTGACTTGGAGCATGGAGCATTTTCTGATTGCCACCACCATGCTCGTTGTAGGCCTGTTCGCCGTGCTGAGTTGGGATTCCACCTTTCCCAACCGCCGCGACGTGCTGGTGCTGGCGCCCTTGCCCGTACGCGCCACCACACTATTTCTCGCCAAAGTGGCGGCCGTAGGCGCGGGTTTGGGCCTTACCGTCGCATCTCTCCATGTCATCATCGGCATTGCCTGGCCCCTGCTGCTGGCGTTGCCTTTGACGCACGGTCCGCTCGATCTGATCGTGTCGCCCGCTCTCTACCGCGCCTTGGCGGCTTACTGGTTCACCATGTTTGCCTCGGGCGCATTCATCTTCTGCTGCGTGCTCGGCGTACAAGGGCTCGCGGCGCAACTACTGCGGCGGCGGCAATTTCTGCGGGTCTCGTCATTCCTGCAGATGGCTGCCTTTTGCCTGTTCGTGGCTGGATACTTTCTGGAACCATCGCTGGCCAGTCCGCAAGCCCTCGCCGCGCCTGGCAATCAGCGCGTCTTGGCGTGGCTGCCCTCGTACTGGTTCCTGGGCTTGTTCCATCAACTGAACGGATCCCTCCATTCGGCCATGGCGCCTCTGGCGTGGCGCGCGTGGATGGCCCTGGCGTGCGCCATGATCGGGGCGGGCAGCGCTTTTCTGCTGTCCTACTTTCGTACGCTGCGAAAGATCGTCGAAGAGCCGGATATTCTGCCCGGCACCCGCGGCGGCAACTGGCTGCCCCGGTTTGGAACCTCCCTCCAAACCGCCATTGTGCAATTCAGCATTCGCACGCTGTTGCGCAGCCGCCAGCACCGCGTCATTTTGTCTTTCTATTTAGGCGTGGGATTCGCCCTCGACGTGCTGTTTTTAAAATCGCCCCCGCCCCACCAAGGAGGATTGATAGTCGCCGACCCCTGGCATCACCTCAGCTTGCCTCTGCTGTACTCCACGATCGTGATGCTCTGCCTGGCAGTGGCCGGCACGCGCGCGGTGTTTGCGCTGCCGTTGGAACTGCGCGCCAACTGGGTATTCCGCATCCTGCCCCTGGCCGGTACACCGCAATGCCTAATCGCGGCGCGGCGCGCCTTGGTCGTGCTGGCCCTGGTGCCAATCTGGATTGCCTCCGCCGCGCTGTTCTTCTCCATGTGGCCCTGGCGCCCGGCGGCGGGCCACCTCGTGGTCCTCGGTCTCCTCGGGCTGATCCTCGCCGATATCTGCGTATACGGCTTTCGCAAGCTACCGTTCACCTGCTCCTATCTCCCCGGGAAATCGCGCGTCCATCTTGCGTTCCTGCTCTATCTGATTCTGCTCAACCTCCTGATCCTCTGGGGAGCGCAAACCGAACTGGACGCCCTCACGAGCCCGCGCCGGTATGGAGTCATGATCGCCGTTCTCGCGACGCTCGCGGCCATGCTCCGCTACCGAGTGGCGGGCTTGGCAAAGTCGGAGGAGTCAGTACTGCAATTCGAGGAATCGGAAACCCCGGCAATCTTCGCCCTCGACCTGCACCGCGACGGGGTGACGACGGATGAAGGTGTGACCCTACGTGGGGTCAGCCCTTTTGGGCTGCGGAGCTGCTTTCCAGCAGGTCCAATGCGGCGGCAGCCGCATCTGCTCACTGCCCCGTATCGAGCTGTTGGATCAACTGCGCCGCTTGCGCAACCCCCGCGTCTGTTGAACGCAGCACCACTGCATGCAGCGCGGGATAGGGCATGAGCCGCTCGATTCCGGTCGTCTTCTTAACCTTGCTGAGCACCCCCTGAAGACCTTGTGAACTCGAGGTATGGGCTAGAAAGAAAACCCGCGCGACATTGTTATTGCCCGGATAGCTCCCAGGCGGTATGTGGTACTCCTGAGTAGTCGAAGCAGGAACGGTCTCCTGATCCATTTGATGGACGAGCCAATCCGCCAAAGCCACACGGAACGGCTCGGCGCGCAACACCATCGCGTCCTGTTCGTTATCCGGCATTAAGCGCACGATTTCCGCGATGGCACGAATAGCATTCACCGTCTCCTGAATCCGTAATGGCGTCACAGCAATGCCATCGCCACCGGAGCCCGTGACCAGGGAGCGGGACTGGGTGAGCGTCGACGCATTGAAGACACTCGCGGTGGAAGGGGCGTTGCAGCAGACGCTCACGTATGCGGTGGAAGAAGCGGCCAGGGGTGCCGCGGTAAGAGCGAGGACGAGAGAAGGGGCCGCAAGAAACTGGCAAACTGCTCGTAAGCTTCGAGTCATCAGTTGACCTCCACCCCGGGGCGGGCACCGGATGGCAGGAAATCCTCACGGCTGCCGGGCTCCGACTTGTTGATTTCAGGTTTGGTGGTCCGTTTCAGTTTACATCGGGTGGGCTATGAGGCGGATGTCATGTTTGTTAAATCTCTCTCCGAGATCTTGCGGGCATCTATTGGCCCTGCTTCTCGTCTGCCCGGGCGCCCCCGAGAATTCCGGCGAGGCCGTAGTTCCCTTCATGGCAGGCGTGCTCGAAAAGCGGGCCGTCGCTGGCGATCATGGGGATTTCGCCTTTCCACGGCTTGGTGAAGGCGGTGGGATCGTCGACGCTGAATTCGTATAGAAGAAGGTCCGGAGCTTTCCTGGTGAAGCGCTCGATGAGATGCAGGTTTTCGTCCGCGCCCCGGAATTTCGTCTTGCCGGTAAAGTTGGTGCTGTCCACCACGAGGGTATTCCCTTCCCAATGACCGCGCGGGTCGCCCAGCCACAGACGGACGTTTTGCGGAACATGCGGACGGTTGTCCAAGGGAATGACGCGCACGTCGTGGTTGACCTCCACGAGGATGGTCACGTAGCCGGGCGTCTGCACGAACTGGTAATTGACCGTGAGCGGGCCGTATTGGTGGTTGTCGTAAAAGCTGGGAAGCATGGGCGGCCCGGTCATGGGAAAGAGCAGACAGCGATCCATGAGCGGCCGGTCTTCGGGACCGTCCGCTGGATGCTGGCGGGCATAAGCGCGATCGGCGGCGGCTCTGCGCTGCGCTTCCGGGGTGAGCGGTGGAACCCGGCCATCGGGCGGATCGACAATCAACGAGGTATGAAAGTTGGGAGCGCGTTTCGAATCGGCGTCCCACCAGAAATCATTATAGGTGCCGACTTGCCCCGCGGCGCGGGTTGCGTCGCGAGAGGAACGGTGGAACACCGTGGCTTCGTACGCCGCCATTTCCTCCGGAGTCAGCCTCGCTTTGCCGGCTAGTTCGGCCGGGCGCTCCAAGGGGATGATGGAGGCGTTGCTCCAAATGCCTTGAAGGTCCGGATCGCCAAATGGCGTGCGCGGCGGAGTCCAAGCGCTTTTCGGTGAGGCGGTTTTCTTCGCGGCCGCGGCGCTCTGAGCAGCCGCGGGGGGCGCGGGCAGTTGGATCAGGATTCCCACGGCCGAAACAACGCCCGAGAGTATCTTCAGTCCGCGGCGGAACGAAGTTTGCATCGGATGCTCCTGGTTTTCGGACACTTCACTACCGCGCCCAGTATACAGCGGCCGAAAACGAGATCCCAATCTTAAGTACACCCTGTCGTAAATACAACCACCAATTGCCGCCGGCCGGCTGTACCGCTCCTTTGCGGTCGCGGCTCGGTAGATATGCGCTACTGAGCCGCGACCGCTCGGGAGCGGTGCTCCGGAATACGTGGGCGAATTTTCTGATCACGTGTACTAAGTGACCAAAGCGCCCGTTTGCGAGGTGTCATAGCCGGCCAGGATTTCCAGTTTCCGGCGGAGCGTGGCGCGCTGCAGCACGTCGAGAAAAGCCTTCACGGCCGGAAGATCGGCGGTGCGCTTGCGCATGACCAAGTCGTAACGCGCGGTGTGAATTGGAACAAAGTCCAAGCCAAATGTTTGGGCGGCGGAGCGAGTGGCAATGCAAGCATCTGCATCCCCCGCGACGATGCTGTAGGCGGCAGCCAAATGGCCGAACGCCACGCGATCGTAACCCTGCACCTGGTTGGTGGAGACGCCGGCCTTGGCTAACAGCTTGTCCAGGAGGGCGCGGCTTCCGGAGCCAGGCTCGCGATTGACCAGGCGGATGCCTTTTCGGGCAAGGTCTTCGGCCTTGTGGACTGCTTTCGGGTTGCCGGGGGCGACCACCAAGCCTTCATCCCAGCGGGCGAAGGTCACGACCAGGATCTCTTCACCGGGAAATTCCCGGCGGATGAAGGGGAGATTGAACTCGCCGGTTTTGGGATCTTCCAGATGGGATCCGGCCATATGTACTTTGCCCTGCTTGAGCCAGGATAGCGCCAGGCGGCTGGATGCGGCGGCCGGTACGATCTCGACTCCGCTGATCCGTTCGACCATATTCGACAGGAGGCTGGTTGCGGGGTCGCAGCCGGCCAGCACCAACCGTTTTTGCGCAGCTTCTTCCTTCGCAAAAACGACCAAATCGGCGCGATGAGTGGTGCGCTTGGAATCTTTGATGATGCCGTCGGCTTCCGGCATGTAGTAGGGTGTGGCGCTGACTGGCACGCTTATCCACTGCGCACCTACCTGGCAGATCCGCACCGGTTGGCCGGTGACCGGGGGGGCTGAGGTCAACACCTCAGTGGTCAGGGATTCCGGCGGTTTTTGCGAGCCCGGGCTTAAGGAAAAGAGCTCGTCAACGGTCACTTCCAATTCATGCGCCAAACGCAGGGCCAGTTCCGTGTTGGGCACATAGGTACCCGCTTCGATGGCGTAGATGGTCTGGCGGCTGGTGTTGACGCGCCTTGCCAGATCGGAAGCAGCGATTCCGCGGCTTTTCCGGATCTCCCCCAGACGAGTTTCCACGCGCGCTTGGGTCAACGCGATTTCCTCAATTCCACGACTGGCGTCGTGTATACATGACTACTTCAGTTTAGCGCGTCAATTCTGATGACGCTCCCTAACGGTTCGCGGCTCTGTTTGGAAGCTACCACAGGAGCTTGAGACCGAACTGAATCTGCCGCGCGGTGGTCGAGGTGCCGGTAATTACACCGGCGGTCGGCGAGACTCCGGCGGGCGTGAAGGCAACCGCATTGGGCGTATTGAAATTGACGCGGTTCAAAAGGTTAAACAATTCGGCGCGGAATTGCAGATTCAAGCGCTCGTGCAGGCGCATATCTTTCAAGAACGAGAGGTCCCATGTGGCCAGCCCCGGTCCGATCAGCGTATCTCTCCCCAGGTTGCCGTAGAAGCCGCTGGCATTGGGCGGCCCCAGGAAAGCATTGGGATTGAACCACTGGTTCGGGTTGCCCAGGATGACCGGTCCGGTGAAGGCCGGGTTTACGAAGGGACGCACGGGATTGCGCGTGTCGCCGTTGTTGCTAGGGTTGTAGCTAAGTTGGGGAGTGAAGGGGAAGCCGCTCTGCACGGTTATGACCGAGTTCAGCGTCCAGCCGCCGGCCACAGCTTTGGCCGCGCCGCTATTCAGGTAACGCTTGCCTGGTCCGAACGGCAGGGCATAGCTGGCGCTGGCGACGCCCACGTTCCGCACATCGAAGTTGGCGAGTCCGCGGTCTGCCCGTAAGTTGAACGGATTGGAGGCCAAGGCCGGCTCGCCTCCGGAAGTGGTTGCATTGAGCGAATCCCCATCGTCGATGGTTTTGGACCAAGTGTACACGCCGCGAAGCGTGAAGCCCGCGCTGAATCGCCGATTGAGGTCTATCTGCAGCGCGTGATAGGAACTGTCAGCCTCCGAGAAATAAGTCCAAGTGTTGGCCAATGCGGGATTGGCGCGCGTTGCCGTGGGCACATAATACGTTCCGGCCGGGACGGGTGTTCCGGCGAGTCCGGCGGGAAAGTTGCTTGGATAGGTGGCCGGACAAGGGGCGGCGGGGCAAATGACCGGGAACGGTTCGTTGGCATCGATGCCGAGGATTTCATGATAGCCGCGCGAGCCCAAATATCCGACCGTGAGAGCAGAGTTAGCAGTGAGTTCCTGCTGCAGCCGGACGGACCACGAGAGGAGCGTTGGCGTCTTCAGGTCCGGCTGAGTGCCTCCTGGAACCAAGCGAGCGGTGCTGGGAATCGCCGCCGCCGGCAGGAGCGGCAATTGCGAGACCGAAACGTTGGGCAGGCTGTAGGTCGCGTTGAAGGGCGCATTCTGATCCGTGCGGTAGCCTAAGGCATCCTGCAGGTCGTTGAACATGCCAAACCCGGCGCGAATTACCGTGGAACGTTTGCCGCCAAAAGGCCTCCACGCTGCGCCGAAGCGCGGCTGCGGTAAGAACTTTCCATGGTTCACGGTGAATGCCGAGCTGCCAATGTTCGGCTGCGTGGAGATTATGCCGTTGGAAAAGGTATAGGTGGCCGCGCGGCCGTGGACCTCATTCCAGCCGTTGGTGAACTCGTCCCGGAAGCCGAGCGTGAGAGTGAATCTCGGGCTGAGGCGCATGACGTCTTCGGCGTACCAGGCGCCGAACCACGAGCGCCATCCGAGGGGTGTTGGCGATGGATCGAACAGAAGAGTGCTCACCGTGCCCTGCAGGAGGGTTTGCAAGCTGGTGAAAGTTGCCTGGCCGTACTGGCTCAAAGCCAGATTTTCATTGGAGCGCAGCAGTTGGAGCCAAGCGCCGACGCTCAACTGGTGCCGCCCTTTGGTAAAGGAGACGCGGTCGTCGTAGGTAAACAGGTTGCGCGCGATATCCAGATTACTGCCGTTGTTGCTGCCGGCGAGACTCAATTGCGTGGCGGGATTGGACGCGGCACTGCCGCCGACGACAAGAGCGCCCAGCGGAAGGCCCGCCACAAACCCCGGTAGAGTGGCCGCGGGACTACCCGGAGTCGGCTCGCCGGTAAAGAAATAAGCGGCGCGCGAGAAACCCACGCGAGCAGTGTTCAGGAGGCTGGGAGTGAAGACGTGGGTTTCCTCGATGGTGGCAACCTGCTCGCGGAGGGTTTCCGCATCGGCGCTGTAGAGATTCGTGCTGGTCGGCGTAAAATCCTGGCTGTCGTCAATCGTATAGACCGCACTCAGCGAGTCTTTTCCAGAGAAAATACGGTCGAACCGGGCGGTTCCGAAGTCGTCGCGAATGGTTTGTAACGGATTGTTGATCGCCTCGGAAATGCCGCCGAAATCGGGAGCGCCCGGCGTGGGAGTGGGCCAGGCGTTGATCAACGGCGATACGCCTACGAATGCCAAACCGGTAGACGGGCAGGGACTCGGGGTGGGGCTTACGAGTTTGCAGGGCAAGTAACCGTTGCGCGCTCCGGCATCCGGCACCAGATCGACACCGGTCTGGTGCAGGTGCTGGCGAAATCCCTCGTAATTGCCGAACAGGAACGTGTGATCCTGCTGAATCGGGCCGCCCAGGGCGCCCCCGAACTGGTTTCGCTGAAAACCGGGAGCGGATCCCAGGTCGAAGTAGTTGGCGGCATCGAGTGCGTTGTTCCGCAAAAACTCGAATAGAGAGCCGTGTACCTGGTTGGTGCCGGATTGCGTGACAATCAGGACCTGCGCGCCTGGGCGTTTGCCATATTCGGCGCCATAGGAATCGGTCAGCAGGTTGAACTCGCGGACCGCATCCACGCCGAGCAACTGCTGGCTGGTGCCGCCCGGCTGCATGTTGTTCTCGGCGGCGCCGGTGAATTCCACCCCGTTTAGCAAGAATAAATTCTGCTGCGGGCGGTTTCCGGCGACGGCGAAATTGTTGCCGACCGTAGAATTCGAGACGCCTATGCCTCCGGTCTTTTCCCATGTAAAATTGACGACACTCGGGTTCAGAGTTAACAGCTCGTCGTAACTGCGGCCGTTCAAGGGCAGGTTCTTGATTTGCTGGTCGCTTACCAGGCCAGCGACGTTGGAGTTGTTTAGGGCCACGAGGGGAGCGTCGCTTTTGACGGTGACCTGCTGGTTGGAGGCACCTACCTGGAGCTGCAAATCGACGGTGGCGCTTTGGCCTACCACCAGGTGGATGCCGGTGCGCACCTGTTCGGTAAACTGCGGTTTTGCAGCGCGAAGCTCATATTCGCCTACCGGGAGCGAGGAGACTTGATAACGGCCGCTGGCATCCGTGATGGTGCTACGGAGCGCGCCGGTATCTACGTCCTTCACCATTACGGTGGCCCCTGAAACCCGCGCGCCGGATTGATCCGTGACGGTGCCCGAGAGTACCGCCGACATCTGGCCAAATGCCAAGGAGGCAAACAGGAGGGCTGGCGCAAGACAGACAGCGTAGGGTTGGAATCTTCGCGCCCGGGGGTGTTGCGTGAACACGACAAGGTTATGCTAGCACAACAAAAGGCCCGGTGGAATCCCGGTTGGCCGCCGCGTAGCCGGGCGCCATAACAGGCGAAGGTTAGGAAATAACAAGCACCCGCTCCCTTGCGGGTCTGTGAAAGAATTCGGGGACACTACTACTGCGCGGTAGAACGACGGGAGTTAGTTGGCACTGGCCCGTAATGTCCCCGCATTTTTTCACAGACCCTTGCGGTCGCGGCTCAGTTGGGGGATCGGTATTACAGCCGGATTAGATGGATGGCGGTCGCTTTTATGGAGGCGGTGACGGCGGAACCGATTCGCAGACCCATTTCCTCCCTGGCATTGCGTGTGATGATTGCCACCAGTGGAAAGCCGCAATCGACCGATACGCGTTCAATGGCGCCCTCATCTTCAATGGCCTCGATGGCGCCCGTAAAATGATTGCGAGCACTGCCGGCGACTGGGCCCGCCAGTTGGAGCGTCACATCCTCGGCGCGAATGGAGACCAGAACGCGATCCCGTTGCCGAAACTCCTCTGGCGACGCGGCTGCCACGATCCGATCCGCAACCTGAATTCTGGCGAGACCGTTCTCGACGGCAAGTATCGAACCGGGAAGAACGGTTTCGACACCGACGCTGCGCGCGACGCGGGCGTTGGCGGGCCGGCGGAAAACTGCATCCACACAACCGGTCTGCTGCACTTCGCCATCGACGATGACCACAATTTGCCGTCCCAGCGCGATCGCCTCGGCCCGGTCGTGTGTCACCACGAGGCTCGGGATTTCCACTCGCTCCAGAAGGCGGCCCAGTTCCGTGCGGATACGGGCGCGCGTGGGCAAATCGAGAGCGCCGAGGGGCTCATCCAGAAGCAGAACGCGGGGCCGCGGCGCAACGGCGCGGGCTAGCGCGACGCGCTGCGCCTGGCCGCCGGAGATCTGGGCCGGCCGCCGGTCCGCGAGATCCGCGATTTCGAAGAGGCGCATCACCGTATCGCTGGTTTCGCGGCGCTCCGCCTTGGAGTGGCGGTCCAGGCCGTATTCGATGTTCTGGCGTACTGTCAGGTGCGGAAACAGCGCGAATTCCTGAAAGAGCAGCCCCACGCGGCGGGATTGAGGAGATTGATGAATCGCCCGAGCGCCGTCGAACCAGGAATCGCCGCTGAACTCGATCGTGCCGTGGTCGGGCCTTTCCAATCCGGCAATCGAGCGCAACACCGTAGTCTTCCCGGACCCGGAGGGCCCGAAAAGAATTGCCGGGCGGCCGGCGGAGAGAGTCAATCGAAATGCGGCGCGGATGGTGATTTCCGGAAACCGCTTCTCGATATCAACAGCTATTTCGTCGGCCATGCTGCCCAGACTGTCTTGCGCAACGCGTAGGTCACGATGAGGACGGCAAAAGAAACACTCAGTAACACCAGCGATGTTTCAAAAGCGGCATTGTAATCCAGCGCCTGGACACTATCGTAGATCGAAATAGACGCCGTTCGCGTCTTGCCAGCCAGATTCCCGCCCACCATCAGGACCACTCCAAACTCGCCCAAAGTATGAGCGAAGCTGAGGACCATGCCGGTGACAACGCCAGGAATGCTGAGCGGGAGAATGACTCGGCGAAAGGTCTTCCACTGGGAGGAACCGAGGCAAGTGGAAACTTCCAGCAAACGCGGCTCGATGCTGCTGAAGGCCGCAGCGAATGGTTGGACGGCGAAGGGCATACTGTAGAGCACCGAGGCCAGCAGCAGCCCCTGGAACGAGAACGGCAGCAAGGTCCCGGTAACGTCACGATAGAAGCTGCCCAGGGGGCTGCGCGGTCCAATCAAGACGAGGATGTACAGCCCCAGCACGGTGGGCGGCAACACCAGCGGCATGGCCACGACCGCTTCCACCACAAATTTGAATCTCCAGCGCGAAAAGGCGAGCCAGTAAGCGATCGGCGTGCCGAGGAGCAGCAGCGCAATCATGGTCCAGAAGGAGAGGCGGAAGCTCACGGCCAAAGCGGTCCAATCCACGCGCTACGCTCCGGGCTTCGAATAACCGTACTGTTGGAGGATCGATTGGCCATCCGGAGACATTATGAAGTCTCGCAAAGCGCGCGCTCCGGCCGGATTCTTCGCCGCTTTCAGGATGACGCCCCCCTGCTCGATCGGCGGATAGCTGGCGGGAGGCAGTTCCCAGAATCGCCCCTGATCGCGCACGGAGGGCGCGAGAACCAGGGCTAGCGCCACGATTCCAATTTCGGCATTGCCACTTTGCACGAATTGCAGCGTTTGCGCGATGTTCTCACCCAGAACAATCTTGGACTTGACGGCGGCATAAACGCCCAGTGACTGCATCGCCGCTTCCGCAGCCTGCCCATAAGGTGCGTGCTGCGGGTTGGCGATGGCGATGTGTTGCACAGTGGGGTCTTCGAGGGCGGCGATTTGCAGCTTCCCGACATCGATCGGCGAAGTTTTTGGAACCCATAGGGCGAGTTGTCCGCCTGCATAAACGAAATCCGTACCCGGTAGAGTGAGGCCTTGTTCGGCGAGTTTGCGGGCGTACTCGACGTCGGCTGATAAGAAGAGATCGAAAGGAGCCTGGTTTACCGATTGGGAATAGAAGTTGCCGGAGGAGCCGTAGGACACGTGAACCTGCACGGTGGGATGCGACTTTTCAAAACCTTGCACGATCCGATCCAGCGCAAAATTCAGGTTGGCGGCGGCAGCGACGGTGACTTCCGTAGAGGCGGTTCCCCGGGGGTGACCTGCTGAATGGCACGCGGCGCACAGGGCCAGGCAAGAGGCCACCGCCCCGGGAAGAAGTCGAATTCCGCGAAATGGACGAGCAATCGGGTATAGCACGATGACGAAACAGTGTCATTTTAGCAAGACAGCAGGTGCTACCGTTCGCGGTTCCCGCCCGTCGTTCGGAAGAGACTCGGGCCGTTGCCCATATGAAGGACTGCGCATTGGCGGTACTTGACCCGGTTGCGGATCAACTGTACAGTTCACATAATTGAACTGAGCAGTAAACATGCAATCCGGCAAAGTCTGAGAACCCTATCGTTGTTTCGGCAGTCAGCGCCCGGACCGGCTTTAGCAAGCTGTTGCGCAGGCTGGAAGACGAACACCGGTCGCTCGTCATCGAAAAGCGCGGCAAACCCAGGGCGGTGTTGCTCAGCATCCGCGACTATGTGCACTTGGCCGCGCCCGAGCCGGAAGTACTCCGGGTGATCGGCGAGGAATCGAAACGCCAACGAACGGACAAACTGACGTCGCGGCAGATCGAAAGCGCGGCAAGGACACGCCGAAGTTGCGGGAGGTGTGCTACAACCGAATCAACGAAGAAGGGAGGGATTTGGGACGCGCAGAGCGGAACGCCAGCACACGATATCATTGCAAGGGCTAGCAGGCGCATTCTAAAGCTCCTGAAACATTTTACCATCCACTTGATTCGGGCGGGTGGCTCATCGATGGTAGAAGGCGACGATGAGGATCAACATGAATCCCAGCCGGAACGTGCTGAGTGGCGAGCAACACGAAGAGCGTCTCTGCGAGGGCGGACATCCCGCGGGGTCCAACGGGGTCCAAAATGCGCACGTCGGCGTTCTAACCGCGCACGCAAGCATTCTACGAGGTCCAAATCGCTATCGCGAAAAATCTTGTGTTTTCAAAGGGATTTTTGAAACTGGCTGATTTAATGGCGGGGACGACGGGGCTCGAACCCGAACAAGGCCATATCGGCTGGTATCGGCGAGTGCTAAGTAGTTGTGTTTTCAACACGCGCGTAGCTCCGTCGTCCACCCAATACCGGGCTATTTTCATGGGAGTACTGCACGAGTACTGCACGAAATATGCACGGATGTGCATCGTTTTGGCGCTGATCCACCGCCGCCAGGCCGTCGGCTGCCTGCCTCCCACTCCGCGCCGCCCCGCCCGCCTCGTTCACTTCCACAGCGGTTTCGGGAACCGCATCGGCGGCTCGGGTTTCTGGTATCCATAGTAGCTCGGTTGTGCCGCTGGTGCGGGCTTCGAATCGATGATTGATTGTGGGCTCGCCTTGAGTGGGTCGATGCGATCAGCCTGCTCGGCAGCCCAGATCAGCCAGTCCCCGAATGGCATCCCCGGCTCGACCGACACGCCCTCGCGCCTCGCGCCATCGGTAGCTGCAGCAACAAGACCGCGAATCCGGCACGCACGCTCCCAGTTCGCCGCCGCTCGGTGTAGGGCCCGCACGCGGGCCTCTTCCTGTTTAATCAGTGCCGCCTTGCGCGCCCTTTCCGCTTCGAGGCGTTCGGCCTCGGCCTTTTCTACCGCGCGCCTCTCATCCGCCGCTTTTCCCGCGATCGCGATCCGCAGGAACGACGCCACAATCTCCGGCAACAGATCTTCCAGCGTTCGGGTTTTTCCATCGTTCCAATTCTTCGGTGAAGCGGTCCATGGTTGCCAAATGTGAAGAGCCAGTCGGCCGGATGGCTTGTGCTCGTGGGGAGTACCCGCATAAGTGAGGACCCGCTGGAGAACCCCGCCCTTCGGAGGGGATGCGAGCGGTATATGATCAATCTTCTCCACGATGGTGAAACCAATCTGCTGGTTGTGGAGCGTCGCCGTGGTCTTCTCCTTGCGCCCTTGCTTCACGGAGACTTTGAATCCCACTTCTTCGAGTGCGGTGATGAGCCCGGCCGCGAGCCTCAGCGCGCGCGGCAATGCGGCTTTCGATACCGAGAGATCCAAGCACGGCTCGTCTGTCCACAAAAGGTCCTGAGTATCCTTGTTTGATCGTCCGAGAATCTCGCGCGCCTGGACGATCAACGGATGCGACATGCTCCCGCGCTTCAGAATCGACTGGCCGTCGCGCTCCGTGGCTTTGGCAATCTGCGCCCGCTCCTCCGATGTCGTGTATGTTTCGATCTTCGGCTGTTCGGGCTTCGGCGTCGGCTTAAACAGCCTGACCGGCTCTTTCAACGCGGGGAGCGGGAGTTTCGGCACTGCTTGGCCCGCCTCCTTCTTTGCCCAGTAGCCACGGCCAGGAACCGGGATGAAGAGTTTCCGGCAAACCTTCGCCAGGCCGACGTCTGAGATGCCGTACTTTTTTGCCAGCGTGGCCATGGGCGTCGCCCAGACCTCGTCGTACAGCGAGTCCCGATTCCACAACTCGTAACTCATCATTCCTCCATCACAGTTTCATTCCGATTGTCGAGAGATGGCCACGCATTCGTGGGGTGTCCAGCAGCTCCTCCATTAGCTCCTCCGGGGCGGCTTTGTACTTCGTGAACAGTTTCATGAGCATGACCGTGACGGCCGGCTCGCACTTGCAGAGCATCTGCCGCACGGACTTCATTCCATCCTCCGGATCACTTGGTCGCCACTTCGCTCCCGCTTCCAGCAGACGTTCGATTCGAGCGAGGCCGCCCGCCAGTGCGTACTTCGATGCGAGTTGTTTCGATGTGAACGTACTGCGGTCTTCCCATGGGAGATGCCATAGGCAGTGATCCAACGCGGAGGAGCCGCCATTCGGCTTGTCATTCGGCCGCGCCCCGAGATGCAGGAGGTAATCGACCAATTCTTTCGAGTCGGAGATAGCAGCCGCCTGAAGCAGGTCGGACAGGTTGTCGACTCGCGGGTCCGGCTTGAGCTTTTTCAGTGCGTCGAGGCTGCCCTTGCTGCACGCTTCCCGCAGCGCCGTCGTGTGGCAGTCGGGGTCATCGGCGTAACGGTCGTCCAAATCTGGCCCGAGGCTCCGTGGGTTCGCCCCGGCCCACATCAACAGACTGATCCATTTCATGTCGGCCTCCTGGGCGAAATGTCTAAGAGCGCGGTCGGCTTGGGCCTGTAGCGCGTCAGCCAAATCTGGGTGTGCCTTCTTGTAATCGACGAACGGACGGAGTGCAGTCTGTACCTTGTTGTGGAACGCGGTCATAAAAGGGTTGCGCGTCACGGGATCGGCACCACGGTCGAGGAAGAACTGCATGAGCGTGCGATCCCATGTGAGCAGAACATCCTCCAACGGCACGGCCTGTATGCGCGCGCCATGAACGACGAGTACCTCCGCCATGTCGAGACGCTTGCTCTCCACCGCCGCCAATAGGGCTCGATCCTTCTCCCCCTGCCGTGGTTCGTTCCGGGCGAGCAGTTCAACGAGGCTGTGGAACCCGGTATCAACGGCGGTCAGGAGCGGCGTCTTCTTGATCGACGGTGGCGTACAGATCGACTTGCCCGAAGCCATCCAACGTTCGACGTCGTAGAGCCTGCCGGCGCGGCAAAGTGCTAGCAGTACTTTCGATTCCTCAATCGATAGAGCCGTTGGCACGTCGAACCCCAGAAACCATCCGTTATATCTCACATCACTGACTCGCTTCGGTTCCTGGCGGTGAACTTGATCACGATGGCCAGGAGCACTCCCGTGTCAGCACAAGTTGTAGTTGCTCGCCAAAGCCTCTAGCCTCTGGAGCAGGGTTTCGAGAGGCGGTTCACGGGAGAACTCCATCAACCTGAAGCCGCGTGCGAAATCATTGGCAGTTGCTGGAGTGAGAGTGGAAATCAACTCGGTCAAGTCGTCCGGAGTGAAGTCCTCCTGGTTGAAGGTCGTCACCTGTTGGCAGATCGCCGCGGTTTGGCTCGGGATCAGACCTTCGGTGACCTCCAGACGCACATCGGATGAGACAGGTCGGTCTACCAAACCGCACTCCCAATCCTGAACTACCGAGATGAATACATCGGAAAAATGGCGGGCATCCGCGAACGAGTCCAGGCGGTCACCGCCCTCCGTGACACGCAGAAGATCCTCAGCTATAAGAGCGTTCCGCGCCGCAGCTTGAAGTTCAGCATCGAGTGGGTCGAATTCCACTGGGCAGTCGATGAGCGCATCGTCGGACGCGATTTCCAGGAGCTCATCGAGATTGAAGTACAGATCCGTCTCTGGAACAAAGCGGGGGCCGGCCGCGAACCAGCGGGCGCCACCGCTCTCGGAAACAAAGACATCCTGCCCTCGTGAGCCCAACACAATCGCCTCGGCGGCCACTAACAGTTCGGTGTCGGCCGTGTAGCGGGCATCGGGCTCTGCGGCAATCGCCAGTCCAATGATGATGTTTTGTATCTCCAGAGTGGAGATCGGTTGCCAGGAATCGGGCTCAGGAATCCACGAGGGGCTACCAAGTACAGGCATTATTCGTGAACGCCGCTAGACTGTCGCCCCTTGAAGCAACGTCCTCAGCGCTTCCAGAGCGTTTGCGACGACCTTTCCATGGTCCTCGATGCTCTGGATGACTTCAGCAGACGTCCGAGTATCAATCTTGACGACCGCGTTTGGATTAACCGCCTTTAGGTCAAAGACTGCCATATCGATTGCATCGGCTGCAGCCTGGGCCTCGCGGGCGGCTTTCTCTCGTTCCAAAAGCTCGGCCTCAAGAGCCTCGATGTGTTCGTCTTGTGAGCCAGCGGTCTTCAGAGTCTTGAAGGCTTTCAGCTTCTCCTTCAGGGTCACCACCTCGGCTCTGGCGCGCTCTGCCTCGGCGATGTATGGTTTCATGTTCTCGCGGGCCTGCTTGCGGCGGGCGGCGAAATCGATGGTCCAGGAGTACCGGCTTTCCGCGGCGGGTGTGCCACGCGCTGGGAGCATGCGGGCGTAACTGGGGAACGACTGGCCCTCGTTGCCCTCGTCCTCCGTCCATTCCTCAGTGAGCGCGGCGGGCAAATCAGCGTCGTCCAATACCTCGCCACTCTTGGCAAACCCGAAATGGGCGAGCGTCATTGGTGACTTCTTGCCCACAGTGAGGTGAGAAAGATCGTAGTACCAAATCTTCTCAGTTTTTCGTCCCTTCGTGAAAAACACCAAATTAGTGTTTACAGATGCACCCGCACCGACGAAGACCCCGAGCGGCATTCTGACAATGGCCCAGATGTCGCACTCATCGACCAGCTTGCGCTTCGTCTCAACGAAGGCGTTTTCGTCCTTCCGGAAGAGAAAACCATCATCGAGAACGATGGCGCAGCGGCCATCGGCAGCGAGTTCGCTGAGAATATCCTGGACGAAGAGCACCTGCGTGGAACTGGTGGGAAACGCGAAGTGTTTCTGGGCGTCCTTTCCCTCTTTACTACCGAAGGGTGGATTGGTGAGGATTACGTTGAAGGTTTTTGGTGCTTTGTCGAAGAGCGCAGCGTAGGTGGCTCGCTTCGTCAACGTGTTTCCATGCCAGATGTTCGGTTGATCGATGCCATGCAACACCAGATTGGCGAGTGCTATTGGGAAGATTAGGTTGTCCTTCTCCCGGCCGAAGAAAGTGTCGTGCTTCAGTCTGTCGATCTCGGTGCTGGCAGGGGACTGACCAAGGTTGCGGGCAATGTGCTCGTAGCCCACAGCCAGGAAGCCGCCAGTCCCGCAACAGGGGTCGTAAATTGTGTCCCCGAGCTTCGGTTGAATGGTATGCACCATGGCGCGGATGACCTCGCGCGTAGTGAAGAACTGGCCGCCGTCAGAGTTCTTCTGGCCCATCTTTAGGAGCAGGTCTTCATACACTTGGGAGAGCGTGAAAAAGTGCGTGTCGTCCACATGGTCGATGTTGAGCTCATCGACCTTGTCGAGAATGTCACGCAGGTTCGTCTCGCCATCTACGCGCACCCGCTCTACAGCTGTCATGATGCGGCCTATGACGCGCTGCTTCGGAGTAGCGGTAGCATTGGGCAGCTTGGTCTTGGGATCAACATCTAAACTGTGCAGATGCGGCACCAGTTCGGTGTTTATGAAGTCGAAGAGTTTCCCATCGCCCTTGGCGAAAAGTTCCTGCCGCTTCCAGCCGTAAGGTTTGCCCTCATCTGTGCTGGGGTGATGGGCATCGTCTTTGAACGGTGCGGCCCAGTCCTGCCACCGGAAGGGGCTGGACAACGCTGGAGTGAAAGACTCTCCCACCGCCTCGGCGGCTTCGCGGTCGCGCTTCTGTTGCGCGTCGAGGATGCGAAGAAACAGAATCCACGTAAGCTCCGGTACGTATTGCAATGCGCTCGCGCAGTTCGATCGCCGCATGATGTCACAGATGGACTTGACGAACGCAGAGAGCGAGCGGGCGGACTTGATCGATCGGCCCTTCTTAGTCGAGTTCCTCATTTTAGCTGCCATCATTGCCCACCATCGACCGACTCGGATACTATCCGATGAGGAAGCTGTTCAAGATCGTAGAGTTGGGCGGCAAAAGCAGCCTTCATCGCAGTGATCTCCCGCTGGGCCTGCGCAAGGACGAGAGAGACGGTCTTCTGGGTGTCATGGTCCGGCAGTTCGACCTTAGCTTCTGCTAGCCGTGCAAAGAGCATCCTCTCCCGAACAGCGCCTCTCGCCAGAGAGACGATGGTTTGGTGCCCCAACGGCGAGCGCAACCAATAATAAAAATAACGGGAGTCTACCTTTCCGTCCTTGCCCTGAAAAACAACATAGTCCGGGCTGGTAATCCCCGGTTCATCCCCCTCATCCACGTAGGCTACCGATCCGATCAGGATACGCATCGGGTTGTAGAATATCGTTCCGGGGAACACGGGCTTGTATCGCTCCGGGTTCTTGCCGGGGCGTTCCTTTGCCGGAGCCAATCCCCCGCGGGTCGCTCCGAGCACTGGATACTTGGCCCAGTCCGCACCGATTCCGGACTTGATCTCGGTCAAAACATCTCCAAGCAAAACGCGTGTTTTCATGTGGCAAACAACCTGGACTTTGCGGCTTGTACCACCTCGACAGGCGGGCCGACCTTTCGCAGGGCGGAAATGCCACCCGCGGCCCGAATCTCCGGCACGTCCCAGAGAGCGGGCGTCTCGAGAGCCTCGGTGCCGCCTACTTCGAACTGATGGCCGAGGCCGCGAAGCACAGCAGCGGCATTCGGGTCGAGGGACTCAAACCAAGCTTGGTTGTCCTCCAGGTAAACAATCTTGCGTTCCGGCCGCTTAAGGGCACGGGCGTGGTAGCCGTGGTAGGCGAAGAGATCATAGAAGTCGTATTCGGTCATCTGGTCAATCTCGCGAACGAGTTCCGGGCTGAAGTTGTCACTCACCAGATGGTTGAACAACATGCGGCGCCTTTGGGACACGATCCAGAGCTGGCGGAAGTTATCGAGATCGCGCGCCTCTCTCAGCACGCGCTGGATCATCTCGCGGCGGTACTCCTCCACGGGGATGGGCGCATCGCGGCCATCACGACGACTAAGGATGAAACGTCCCTGAGGCGTGATCAGCGTCCGGCCTGGAATCTCCGGCACCGGCGGCTTTTCGATGCCCCCGCCTCCTCCATCATCGCCACCTCCATCATCTCCCCAACCACCGCCTCCTCCACCTGGACGCGGCGGCCGCGTGATGAAATCGGTGCCGAAGAGGTCGGTGACGCCGGTGTAGTCATAAAGCCAGAACTTGTACTTTCCCGTTTCCTCATGAATGCGGGTTCCGCGCCCGACCATCTGGTAGAACCTAATGGCGGATTTCAGGTAACGGAAGAAGACGACGGCGTTCAATCGCTCAATGTCTACGCCTGCCTCCAAAAGATCGACGGTACAGGCAATAAAGGCGCGCTCGCCCGAGCCGCGCATAGGCTCGATCAGTTCGGAGCCGTTGTTCGCGCCGCCCATGCATTTGAAAGCGTAAAGGTCCTTCGGCTCATGGCCGTTTTCCCGACACCACTTCGCATAGAGGTTGTTCATCTGCATCGCGACGCGGTCGGCGTGGATCTCACGGTTGCAGAAGATGATGACCTTCTGCTCCGGGCCGCCGTTTTCGCAGAGCAGCTTGAAAAGATCGGCGCACATGGCGGGAGTCCGCATATCGATGAACAACTCGTCATCGAAGTCCTTGCCGGTGTATTCGTCCTTTGTAAGCTCTTCCTCGGTGATGGGCTGGCCGGTCTTGATGTTTACTGGGTTGGCGGCAAGCACTTCGGCCTTGCTGAACACGCGGGCGTCGATGGTAGCTTTGCGCTTGATGATCTCGCAAGCTGCGAGGTAGCCGTCCTCCTGCCCTTGTATCAGAGTGTATTCATAGACTGGCGGGCCGAAATACTTGTGATTGTTCGCCGTAATCTCAACATCCTCCTCAGGAGCAGTCTTCGACTCACGAAGCTGGCGCGGAGTGGCCGTCAAGCCTATCTGGATCGCGTGCGGGTTGCGCTTGAGCACTTCGGACCACTTACCCCATGCGGAGCGGTGGCACTCATCAATGATGATTACGCTGAACGCATCCTCAGTGTAGTGCTCCGTCAGGAAACTGGCGAATTTCTCGTCATCGTCATCGAGGCCGAGTGTCTGATACGTGGCGATGTGAATGCGGGCGTTTTTGGCCGCGTTTTCACCCTTCTCGGTTTTGACGATACGAGCATTGTCTCCAAAGACTGCTTTCAGCTTGCTGTAAGCCTGCTCGCGCAGTTCATCGCGGTCGCAGAGGAACAGGGCCGGTTTGGCCAGGCGTTCGGCTTCATGCAGTCGCCAGAGGAGATTCGCCGCGATGATGGTCTTTCCCGAACCAGTGGACAGCGAAAGCAGTACTCGGGCTGGTTGACCTTTAGCTTCTGACTGGATGATCTTTTCAAATGCCGCCCGAATCGCAGCGTCTTGGTAATAGCGGGACTGATAGGCCGTGCTGTCTGGCTCGAATAGTAGATCAGCACTTGGATCTTCCAGTTTGATGCCCGTGTGGCGGTGGTAGCAGTCTGTAAGCCGTTGGTGATCGGGGAAATCGCAGAAGGGAAACGGCCCTGTCTGCTCGCCGGTGAACTTATTGAACTTAGCGTAACGGTGGCCGTTGGTGGAGAAGATGTACTTCGCGTCGAAGCGTTCGCACTCGGAGTAGCCTTTGGCCTGCTGCATACCCTTGAGCGGGTCTTCGTCCTCCTTCTTGGCTTCGAGAATCGCGACTGGCAGCGGCTTGGAACCACCGGGAACTTCAACGCAAAGGAGGTAGTCGGTCTTCCCTGGACCGCTTCGGCGCCGCCCTTTTGGCCCGATCGGCTCCACAGGTGCTGGCGTCTCCAGCCGGATGTAGGGCACACGATACCCTTTTCCCCGGAGCACGGGGTCAATCAGTTCGTAACGTGTTTCGGCTTCGTTCTTGACCATCAGGTCGCTCGAAAAGTTACTGGACGGCTCAACACTGGGGCGTAAAACGCGCCTGGCAATAATTCGGGCATGACTCTCGACGAGATCCAACTCCCGTCCAGTCCACCTGAGGCCGTTCGTTTTCGTACAAACCGATATTGTATTCGACTGCGTGTCTTTTGGTGCTACCTCTTTTTGTATAGGCTCTGAGGCTCGACCCAGAGGCGGATTCGGACCCGACATCGCCGGTCCCATAGCGCCGAGAAGCCCGCAAGGCGAACACGTCACCCCAGGAAAATGCAACGGCGTGGCCTTAGATTGTGGCCGACGCCGGTTTCGGACTTCGGCGCTCCTGTCTAAATAGAGTCTCTGGCAAAGTCCAGGACGCGCACGTCCCCTGCGAATCCGACATCCGTCGGTGCGGGTACTCCGGCCAACACCTACGCCTGCGATCTCCTCATCGTGGCACTCCGGATCTGCATTCGCCTTGTCATCGCTTGAATCTGTATGCCCGCCGTATTCTACGCTTGAGGTTCTGCGCGCCCAGAGTGATCCATGTGGTGCGCGGCGCAGACGCCGCCAGAAAGGCTCACCAGATGAAGAAGCAGAACGACGCCAGTACCACCACCAAAGCCGCCGCTGTTGCGGCACAGGGCGCGCACGTCGCGCCGAAGAAGGCCGCCTCGACCAAGGCCGCCAGCCCCAGGAAGGCCGCGGCCAAGGCCAAAACGGGCAAGAAGACGCCGAGTAAGAAGGCGGCACCCAAGGCCGCACCGAACAATATCGTCGAAGAAGTAAGCGCCAGGGGCCGCGCCAATAGCAAAAAGACGGCGGTCCTGGACCTGCTGTGCCGGAAGGACGGAGCCACGTTGGGCGAGATCGCGAAGACGACCGGCTGGAAGAACCACAGCATCCGAGGTTTCATTTCCGGTACGGTGGGCAAGCGGATGGGCCTGAACGTCGAATCCTCGAAGAGCGACTCCGGAGAGCGGACGTACAAGGTCGCGGGCAAGTAGATCGCCCGAGCACGCCGCCGCCAGCCCGCGAGGTTGGCGGCGTCTGTCGTTCTGGGGGCTAAATCTATCCTCCCGCCGTCTCAGAGTTTGCCTGTTTCAGGTGGAACTCGACGCTGTACTCAAACAAGCTCACGTTGGGAACTACAGATGCCGCATAACGCAGGTTGTCACTTATGGATTTGGCAACGATCACTCCGCGTACCTCGTGACCTTTGCCGATAGTCTGACTGACCCACCCCATGTACCTGGCCAGTTGTCCAATCGCCCGATCCGGGCTGTTCGCCCTCTTCAGCTCGAACACAACTAATGCTCCATCGTCGTCTATTGCAAGAATATCGATGGGACCTGTTGCTGAGGGAAACTCAATTCCATCTCGGCCCGTTGGATCGACGTACAACTTGAGCCTCTTTCCGCCAACACGGATCGTGCTCAGGTTCTGTGCGATGAAATCGCGCAACTGGTACTCTAGCGCGAACGCGGCAGGTTGCCCGCCATCGTCCTCATCAGCGTTCCCGTTTCCCAATACCTCATCGACTACCGACGGGAGAGGTGCGGACCCAGGAGGGGAGAGCCGGACCTCCGTTTCAGTCTCGGTGACCGACCATCCCTTTCTCTTGAGCCCATCACGAAGCGACCAGGCGTTATTTTCGGTGGCGTCGAGGCCGGGCGGAATGTGGTCGGGGTGCTGTCGCAACCACTCTTTCATCGGGTACGCTTCGACGCCGCCGTCGTTCCGTGGAATGATTACGAGAAACCGCCTACGCCCGCTCATACTTGCTACTCGAATCGAGTATGTTAACAAATCGATCGCAGTTTTACCCATATCCTTATTGCGTTGGCCGACAACGTTCTCGTGCTCGCCGCTTGGCCATGCGCCGCCGCCAAATCTCGTGCTCGACGGCGGCGCGCGACACGTTCGGGTCGCGCCTCAACCCGATCAACTCCTCCGGGTCCAGATCGGCCAACGATGCGCCTTCATACTTACCAGCAGTGATGATCGCCGGCGCGTCATCAGCCGCAGCAGGGCTAATCGAACCGGCCATCATCCCCGCACCTTCCCATAGAAAGAATCCGCGCGCGGCGCGGTCGGGATGCCGATGCGCTGCGGCACCGGCCTGGCGGCCTGCTTTGGTTCGTCGGCATGGTGCTCCACGTGGCCGCCGCCTCCGGAGATGAATCCGGCACCGGTGATTGGCGGGGCCGGCGGCGCGGCCCTCGGCGGATCGCCAAGCGCGAACCGGAACCGGACGCGATGACGGGAGTCCGGCACGTCGACGCGTGTCCAGCCCAGGTTCCACGGAGCACGCGGGTCATTCGCATCGTAGGACGGCGGCGTGGCGGGCTTCTTGGTCCAACTGCGCACTAACCGCCTGACCATATCGTTGAACATAATCGATCTCCCAAAGTGGCGGGCGCGGGGGACGAGGTGCCCGCGCCCGCCCGGGCCGGTCGCCGCAACCCGGCGATCAGCCCCTTGCCGGAGTCGTGCGACGGCTCCCGGCTGCGGTTTTGCTCAGGACGAAGGAGGTAGCATCCGTGGGTTAACCGCTCCGATGGCCACAAAGATTCCATCGGCCCCGATACCGCGAGCGCGGGTAAAGGACGGGAAACCGCGCTCACGGCAAGCTCAATTACTGGGTGCTACCGCGCCAGGCGGATTCCCGCCGCTTCGAGCGTAGCCACCAGGACCTTCGCGTTGTGGGCGGCGCGGAACGCCGCATACGCCTCGGGCTGCTCCTCCAGCATCGCGGCATACGCCCGCTCCTTCGTCACGCGCGCCTCGTTGCCGGGCACGTACATCGCCTGCGTCAAACGCCCGTGATTCTGGCGCGCATACGACGCGGCCAACATATCCAATGCTTCCAACTCCTGCTTCGATTTCTCCATTTCGATTCTCCCTTGTGGTTCCTGAACCAAACTAGGCAGCCGTGCCGCCCAGATCGGTCTGCTCGCCGATGCGCACGAGCTTCCGCGCCTCGGCAATCGCCGTTTTGGCAGCCCGCTGAATGGCGGCGCACTCCTGCACGACCGTCATCATGGCAGGGTTTTCACGCCACGCCCGAATCTGCCAGCAGGCATTGCGGCCAGCAGCATCGAGAGCCGGGACCTGCGACGACTTGGCCGCGAACGTCAGGCGCGGATCGGCGAGCGCGATGCCAACGGCGCACGGCCCGGTTACATCGTGGATGAAGCGCTCCGTTGCGGCCTGAAACGCCTTGCGTGCCTCGTCGGTCCTGGCGGCGATCCACGAATCCAGGGCGGTGGTCACGGCCTCCATTGCAGCAGCGACTTCCGCAGCCGCACTCTGCTCGCGGGTATGAAGGCCACCGATCCGGGCGTCGTGTACCAGCAGCCCGCGCTGGTACTGCTCGGCCTTCCTCCGCAGGCGGTCATCCGGCACCGCTCCGTCCAAGGCGGCGTTGGCCTCGGCTTCGGCAAGCGCGGCGAAGGCTGCGTGGTAGTCGCGATCCGCGTCGGCGCGATCGCGGTTGGCCTGCTCGATCAACGTCCTGATCCGCAGGAGGTTCGTCTTGGCCGCCTCCAGCCGACCAATGCCATCCTCAATCCTCGGCGGCAACGCGCCGGGATTGGGTTCGGCGGCCACCGTGGCCATTGCCATCTCCACAAGTCCTTCATCCATCTGACGTTCTTCTCCTTTCGGGGTGACCACCATGGCCACCTCTTGAAACTGCGAACGCTAGAAAAACTGCGCTACTCGGCAACGCGCGCGGCCGGGAGGCCCAGACAGGACCCGCGAGCCCTTTAATCGCCTCTCGCCCTATTAAGGTGGTTCTGTGAAGGCGTGGCAGGAAGAAGATTTTCTCCCGCTCCGTGCTGGCCAAGGGCCGCGCCCACGAGGGAAACTTTTGTCACTTTTGTCGTATGGTCGCCTACCCCCCTTGTTGTCTGCGCCTCCACCGCCTGTGAAGACCTCGTTCTTTGTTTCTCTCTTCAACTCAACCGATACGACAGATACGACATAAGCAGAAAACAAAAGCCTTACTCCGTGATATAAGCGTTCACAACTACCCTTTTGTCGCCGCAACGGTTCCAGAGGTCGCGAACCACCTCTCCACGGGGCGGCCGGCGGTCTCCTGCCGCTCAAAGCGCGCCAGCCCTTTCTGATGCAGCAAGAACAGCGCCCGAGTGATCTCACCTTCCTGCTTCTTCCGGTGGAAATGGTCGCGGATGTCGGTGCGCGTCAAGCCATGCTGCGCCGCCCGCAACGCCTTGATGACGGCGTCAGCGGTGGGATCACCGAGGGCATCGCCGAAGATATACCGCGCCGAATCCTCGCAGTACCGCCAGACGGCCAGCGCGGCGTCCAGGTGTTCGGGCCGGATTTCGGGTGCTCGGTCGAGGACGGCGTAGAGCAGGCTGAGGCGCAGCACTTGCGCGTGGGCGCGAGCCGTCGCGGCTCCTGCCAGACCGTAACGTTCGCGACTCAACTCCGCGTACACACCGCGATCCGGATGCGAGTCCCGACCCCAAATATCGGCGGCGTCTTCATTACGCTCCAGCCGCCCCGAAGGCAACAAGCCAATGCGGTTGAAATCTTCCTGAAGACGGCGCCAAGCAGGCGATTCAACCACCTGCCACAAGCGGCCACCCTCCGGCAGGGTTTTCGATCGGCGACAGCAGCACCACAAGAACCGATTCAGCAGGCCGTTGTCCGCGTCGGTTTCCTCGATGGCGCGAAGCAGTTCCTCTTTCGAGATCATCCCGACGATGGTGACGTGTGCGCCGGTCGCTCTCGCCGGGGAGTTCTTGGTGGGCGACACGAGCACGCCGCTCTCCCAGGCGGCGCGCACGACCGGACTGAGCGTATTACCTTGACGCCGCATCACCTGGAGCGCGCCCATGAACTCGCCCAAATTGACGATCAGGCGCTTGTCCGCGACCCCCTCGTGCAGCAGTACGTCCTCAGTCTCCCTCGTCTTCTTGTTGTACTGCTTGCCCCAGACCTCATCGCGGATGGTCCAGATCAAACCCTCGCCGCTCGACAGACCGGGGAGCATATTCCCGAGGCCAGGCGCGCGGTCGCTCTCGCGAAAGAAGAGTTCCACTGGACCAGTGGTCGAGCCTTTGCGACCGCTGGAGGTTGCCCCGACACCGCACAGATAGAGATTCGTGTAGTGCCGATCCCCGCCAGCCATGACGTAGTACTTCCGGTCCAGGACATTCCCCGCATAGGCGAGGAACATCAAAAGAAGAAACTTCGGATCGGCCTCCGTGTGGGGTTCCACGATCCGCACGAACTGGCCAGCCAAGCCATAGAACGCGTCCTCCGATATCGGCGGCGGCCACGAGGCGATATTGCTGGCGAACATCGATTCTGGCGGTTGCCGGGCCAAGACTTCAGTGCGAGCCCCAACAGGCCCAGAGCGATTGCGGGTATGGCGGCGCATCCAGTCCTTCACGTAGTTCTCGGCCCAGCAAATCGTGAGCGCAGCCTTCGCCTCGCGCCATGACAGGTCCAGATCGCTCAACAGATAGAAGAACAAACGGGCCTCGGCCCTTACAGCCTCATGGCCTTCAGGCCCCCCTGGCATAGCGTTGGGCCGATTGCCAGCACTCTCCCACAGTTCGACAAGCGTGGCATCGTTGGCCCGGCGCTTCTTCAGGTTGTGCCGAAGGCTCTCGCGCTCCTGGTCCGTTAGCGGGCGCTCTTTCTCGCTCAGTTCCGCAATTGCCGCATCAATGAGTTCGCGCATCGGCGCGTGCGGCGGGTGCTCCTCCAGGATGGGCGGGTCGCCCTCGATCTCAGGCTCCCAGAAGAAGTCCAGGTACTCGGTCACCTTGTTGGCCGGAACCGAGGCCCACGAGGCAGGGATGCCCGGCACCTCACGGCGCACGGCCAAGGAGCGAAGGGCAACCTCGGCCTCAGATACGGTGATGCGCTGCGCGAAGCTCGCGACATATTTGCCATCAACCGTGAACCCAGGCACCGCAGAGAAGTCGGCCATAAGCCGCAGCAGCGGCGAGAGGTCAGCTACCGATTCCCGGTCAACGCCGGGCTCGTCGGGTTCTGCCTCCTCCTCCTGGACAGAAATCGCTTTAGCGGCTACGATATTGGAGTCGATCAATTTTTTTCACCACCGCCCGGCACGCTCACCACAAGCGTTGCCGGGCTTCCTTTTATGCGCCGGTGAACTGGCGCAGCAACTCCCCAAACAGGCGCATCTCCTGGTGGCGGGCGATATCGCCCGGCGCCTCGGGCTTGGAGCGCATCGCCGCCTCCATCGCACCGCGCACTACGCACGGGTCGCGGAGGGAACCGAGAACTACCGGCACGCCGCCGAACCGCATGATCAGGCCGAGTTCGACGGGCGGCATGGCGGCGGGACTAGTGCACCGAGGCCGTCGCACGCCAGGGACATGTTTCTGCTGCATCGTGGGTCTCCATGGCCGGATACCGTGATCCGGCCTCCTCTATATAAGGTTGATCTGCAACGGCGCTCCAGGAAGAAAATTCACCGGAGCAGCAGCGAGTTCTGACAATGCCAAGCAGAGCGTTTGTCGCCCGCATGGGTGTAGAACCACGTGGGCGGGGCCATGACTCCACGCCCCGTCACCATGCACTCCCGCCGCGCCCGCGCCGCAATCGCCCGCGCCCGAGGCTGCTTCAAATGGTAGCGAACGGCCTGGTAGGCAGCATCGCCGATCTCCTGCTTGGTCGCGCCGTCAATAAGAAGCTGGAGGGTTTCGGCGACCCGCAAGTCTCCCGGCTTGCCACTGGCGCGCAGGTCGCGGAGGTATTCCCTCACGTCGATCCCCGGCTTCGCGTCCACGGCGTCCGCCATGGTTTTGACGAGGTCGTCATCGAGTTCCACCATGTGCTTCTGGCGAGTCTGGATCAGCTCTGCGCGGATCTTCTTCCGCACGACCCCGGCCAGGTAATTCGCGGGCACCGGACTTTTTATGACAGCGGTCAGCGTGGAGACGTCGCCCAGGATCTCCGCGATGGCCGCCATCTGCGGCAGCGCCTCGCCGATTGCCGCTACGCTCGCCGCCAGACGCAACCCTCCGTCGTCGCCGTACTTCCACCCGTTCGCCGCCGTGAGGATTGCAAGGCGCTCGACAGCGGCCGGAGCGAAGTCGGGAATGGCAAACGGCGAGAAGGGCACCTCGATGATAGGGTGGTCCGGCCCCAACCAAATCGGCATAGCCGCGCCGTACAAGCGGGCGTACCACTCCTGCGCGATGACGGTCGCCAGCCCGAGACAGAACGTCCGCTTGCCACGGTCGTGGCAGTCGCGCGCCGCGTCGGCAAGGTCCCGCACGGCGGCGGGGGAGTCGTTGATGACAATCGCACCATCGGGAGCCACGGAGATGGACGGCAACTCCGCGCTCGTATCCAGCGCCTCGCCGGACACGGCGGGCACCACCGCAGCCCCGTCTTCATTCGCGCTGCTCTTTGCCGCCGTCACCTCGACCGGTGCGGCGACCACGTTGTCCCGGGCCTGCGGCGTGGCGGGCGGCACGGCGGTCGTGGCCGAACTCATTCCACGCCTCCGGGCGGCAGCCGATTAGCCGCCTCCAGCACGGCGGTGTGAACACCTCGCAGCGCCTCCAGCAACGCACGGTACGTGGTGCCGTGATTGCTCCCAGAGTATCCGTTGATCGTCTCGATCAGCCGGTCGGCCAGATCATGAGCATCGGCGGGCATGTCTGGCAGCACGATAGCCACACAGCGATTGGCCTGCACCACGGCGGGGGCGGCGGGCTGGGTGTTGCTGGCGGTCATCACTATGCCGCCTGGTTCTTGGTAGCCTGGCCCGCCGCCTCCAGCCAGCGGAGGAAGGCACTCCGCGGGATCAGAATCCGGTGCCCCAGCCGGAGGTGCGGGACCTCCCCGCGCTTAATCGCATTGTAAAAGCCGCCGCGACTGATCTTCTCCTTGCCGATGACGGCGTGGGCTTGATCCACCGTCCAAGTAGCGTCCTGGTTGTCCATGTCGTGCTCCCCTGTCTTGCTTTTTCGCCGCGCGTGTGCCACGATGTGCATGTACGCTTGTGCGTACTCAAAGTAACATGCACGACTGTGCATGTCAATGCAGTCCACGAGAGGAGATTTGATATGGACGTGAGCACGGCGGTCAAACGCCTTCGAGAAAGCACCGGGCTATCGCAGCAGGCGTTCGCAACAGAGATGGGTCTATCGATCCGCGCCGTTGCGAACTACGAAAAGGACCGAACGCCGGAGCGTGAGGTGCTGGTGCGCTTTATGGTTTTCGCGATGAGACACAACCAGCCTAAGCTGGCGAACATCTTCAGCGCCGCGACGACGAAGGACCTTGATCCGATCAAAAAATGGACGCAGATGGGCAAGCTCATCGAAGGAGTCCTCCCCGTCTATCGTCGTCATTTGACGGGAGTCATAGATGATCTTCGAAATCAGGATGTCGATCCCGAGATCAGGATCTCGGAGGCCATCGAGAAGTTGGAGATCATCGAGGGCGCCATGGGTAGGAACTTCAGCCGATACTTTCCAAAGCCGGAGGCCAGCAAGTGAATGGTTCGGTCTTCAAGCGCCGCCTGCCGTCCGGCACGGTGTCTTGGTGCTACTCCTTCATCGCCGGCAAGGACGAGAAGGGGAAGCGGATCGTCAATTTCAAAGGAGGGTACGAGACGCGTGGTGCGGCGGGCGAAGCGTTGCGCGACGCAATCAAAGAGTACGAGAAGGCGCACGGGAAGATCACGAAGCGACGTGGCGTCCTGGGCGGCGTCATCTGGGGTTATGAGTTCGGAGGCGATAAGAAGAGTGGCTTCTCAGACCAGCAGGCGGCCACGGACGCGTTGGCCGAAGCGGTCCGGCGGCGCGCCGCCACCGAGGAAGCCGAGGCGAAGGCGCAATTGAAGCTTGACCCCACCCTCGGCGAGTTCATCGACACCTGGTTGAAGGATCATGCGGCGCGCGCGCTGGCGCCCAAAACGCTGGAGAGGTATCGCGACTTCGCCGCCTATATCAAACACCACCTGGGCGAGATACGCATCAACGATCTGACCACGGCGGCGATCCAGAATATGGTGCACCGACTCTCCGACTGCGGCGGCATGATTACGGAGGCACACCCGAACGGCCGTCCGCTGGCGGCCAAGACGGTGAGACACATCGCCACCATGTTGCACACCGCACTCTCCGAGGCAGACCGTCTGGGTATCCTGACGATTCGGCATCCCATGGAGAACAAGCGTGTGAAGTTGCCGCCGCTGCCGAAGCGCAAACCGAGGATCGTGGAGAGCAAGGAGAAATTGAAAGCCCTGTTTGACCGTGCGCGCGACACGAGGCAGTACGCGTTCATCGTCACGGCGTCCGCGAGTGGATGTCGGCGCGGCGAACTCCTGGCATTGCAGTGGCCGGATTTCAATGCGGCCACCGGCGAACTCTGCGTCACCAAGAGCCTTGAGCAGACCAAAGCTGGCCTGCGCGTGAAGTCCACGAAGTCCGGCAAGGACCGCAAGTTCGTCCTCCCCGAAGCGGCGGTCGCCATCCTTGAGGAGCAGCGCGCCGAACAGGAAAACGACAAGCGCCTATACGGTTCCGACTACCACGACCATGGCCTGATCTTCTGCCAGCCCAACGGTGACTACTACTCGCCGGATCGCATGGGTGCCCGCGTCAAGGAGTTGATGGTGAAGGCCGGGCTGGAGGGCGTCTCGCTCCACAGTCTGCGGCACACGTTCGCGACCGAAATGCTTCACCAGGGCGTGCCGCTTGCCGAGGTCTCAAAGCGCCTCGGCCATGCCGACCAGAACATCACGTTGGGCATCTACAGCCACGCTGTTCGCGCCGACGACCGCGCGGCGGCCAAGGTCTGGAACGACGCCATGGCCGACGTGATTGATGTGAGCAAGAATCCTGCGGAGGTGCGGAGTACTGCAAAGTACTGCACGGAAGGCCCAAAAACTGAAGCTTTTGCTGAAAGGAAAACTGGTTAGATGGCGGGGACGACGGGGCTCGAACCCGCGACCTCCGACGTGACAGGCCGGCGTTCTAACCAACTGAACTACGTCCCCGCAATGGTCACGTGAATAATATGATGCTAGCATGCCGGGGCTGCGATCGCAAAAGACGGTTCCCCACCCGCCAGCAATTTCGCAGGGCCCGGCATGACGCAATCGCCGCTTATGCAAAACAGGGGGCAAGTACAGCTCTGGATATGGATCGAGGCTGCGACTCTCGAACACTTGGCTGAACAGGTTCCCGAGTGAAGCGGGGGGAGGTCTTCGGGCGGATCTAATGCCTAGGTCGGGCGGGCGGAACTTCCTGAGGCGAGCGTTGCGGTTTGCCACCAAATCACCACGCTGGACCGCGCAAAACTCATCCATAGGGTCGGAGGGCTGCCGGTCGAGGTTCTACGCGAATTGGAAGAAGGATTGAAGGCCGCGATCGATCTGGAATGATCATGGAGTGATCACGGCATCCGCACGCCGTGCTCGCCGATCACGGTGAAAACGGACCAAAGATTCGTGACACCCAGCAACTGCCGTACACGCGGGCCGATGTTGATCAGTTCCAGACCGCAGCCGGCGGACTTGGCCGATACGTACAGGCGGACAATCGTCCCGAGGCCCATGCTGTCCATGTGAGTCAGGTCTGTCAGGTCCAGCACGATCCGTTTGCTGTCGGGCATCAGTTGCCGGATTTCAGTGTAGAGGACGTCATGGACACCGGCCACCAGTTTTCCCCGGCAACGCGCGACTGCCGCTTCACGGCTCTGTTCAATGTTGATTGTAAAGTGAGTGGCGGGCGTGGTCATGGGTTCAGCCGGTCTACGAATTTCGATTGCATTACCTGCTCCTTAGATGGCCCGATCAGGATCACGCGCCAGGAGGCCGTCAATGGAGTATGAGTGTCGACGGCTAACTGGGGGTCGCTCGGAAGGCGATCCAGGTGCGTGGCTAAGGTCTTCGGCTCGGTGCGGACCAGAGACATGCGGGGATAGCCGGGAGTTGGCACTTCGGTGATGGCAAGCCAGCCCACACCGGGTTGCTCGGTTACGAAGGGGAGCGCCAGCGGGGCCTTGGGGTTCAGGGCTTCGGGGAAACTGAATTCGGTGTATTCGTCGTTGATCAGGATTTCGTCCAGCGGAAGCGATTTGGGAATGATAAAGCGAAAGGCGAGGCCGTCGTTATAGACGCGGGCTTCGACATTCAGGCGCCGGCCCAGCGAGCCGTTCTGCATGTATTCGGCAACGAGCGAATGATAGCCCAGGCCGGAACCCGTGTGGGAAGAAAGCAGCCCCAGGTTGGCGCCGAGGATAGGCTCCTGGTTGTGAATATCGAAGCCGAGGAAAGAAGTATCGAGCAGCAGCTTGCCGCGGTAGATAACCTGGTAGCCGAGTTCGAACAGGGCGCCGGGATCAGGTTGGGCGATCAGCAAACGGAATTGGATCTGGCCGTTGGGGGAAGTGACGGTGCGCTCGTCCTGGGCGGCGGCGGGAACGGTGCAGAGGAGTAGGCAGGCGACCCCCAAAAGCAACCGCTCCCTGGCGGTCGAGCTGCAAGCAGCGGCTCGGTAGCGGCAGTGTGCTGCGAGCGACAGGATCGGTTGGGTGGCTCCAAAAAGCAACCGCTCCCTCGCGGTCGCGGCCCGGTAACAGCGCGCTGACCGTAGGGAGCGGTTGAAAGGCACTTCGGAATTACGCCCAGCTAAAGCCGGACTTGGCGATGGGCAAAGAGCGGACGCGCTTGCCGCTCGCCGAGTAGATGGCGTTGGCGATGGCCGGCAGGATGGGCGGGAGCGAAGGCTCGCCCAAACCGGTCGGCGGGTTGTTGGACTTCAGCCAGTGAATCTCGATCTCGGGCGGCGCCGCAACCAAGCGGAGCAAGGGATGCTTATCGAAATTGGTTTGCTGCACCCGGCCCTTATCGAGAGTGATTTCCTGGCCCATCAATTCGCCCATACCGTCGATAATGGCGCCCTGCCCCATATTCTCGGCGGCACCCGGATTGATGATCTGGCTGCCGATATCGGCGGCCACCCAGACCTTGTGGACCTTCACCTTGCTGGCGTTATCGACGCTGACGTCGGCCACTTCGGCGAAGTATCCGGCATGGCTGAAGTGGAAGGCAACGCCCATGGCGCGGCCCTTCCCCGACTTGGTTTTGCCCCAGCCGGATTTTTCCGCCACGAGTTGGAGGACACCCTTCATGCGTTCGGCATTCATGCCGGGGGCGGCGAAGCCACCGCGGCCACCACGGCCACCGGCCGGCGGGGTTGCCGGGGCCGGAGGAGGCGGCGTGTTCAGCATGGCCATGCGGAACTCCACCGGATCCTTGCCGGCGGCGTGCGCCAACTCATCGATGAACGACTGGATGACGAAAGCGAAAGCGTTGCTGCTGGGAGCGCGCAGCGAGCCGGTGCGAATGGCTAACGGCTGCACGGACATGTGGAGCGCGTAGTTCGGCACGAAGCGCTGCGGGAACTCGGTTGGGCCCATCGCGCCGGCGGACACGGTCCGCTCACCCTCGCCATAACTGATGAAGTGATTGGTCCAAGCGACTAGTTTGCCGCTGGCGTCGATGCCGCCTTTGAGGTACTGGAAGCCGCCGGGACGATAGTAGTCGTGGGTCATATCGTCTTCGCGGGCCCAGAGGAGTTTTACAGGAGCGCCGACCTGCTTGGAGATCCATGCAGCTTCGACCATGTAATCGTTGGTGAGGCGCCGGCCGAAACCGCCGCCGCCGCGGACCATGTGAAGCGTGATCTTGTCTTGCGGCACACCGACCAGCTCGGAGACCATGCGCCGGCCGTTGCCGGGGATCTGGCTGTTGGTCCAGATGGTGACTTCGCCGCTTTTCACGTCGGCGGTGCAGTTCTGCGGTTCGAGCGGGGCGTGGGAGATGAATGGGTAGGAGTAGGCAGCCTCGACCACCTTGGCCGCGCTCTTCATCGCACCATCGGGATCGCCATCAGTGCGGATGGTGCGCTGCGGCGTCTGCTTACTCATCTCATCGGCCTTTTGGGCGTACACGGCGCTGCTGTGGCTGGCGCGCGGGCCTTCGTCCCAGGTGACTTCGAGCTTCTTGCGGGCGGATTGCGCCTGCCACCAGGTGTCGGCGACAATCGCGACGCCATTTTCCAGGCCGGGATCGCCGGGCAGCACGGCATCGGTGATATCGGGCCGTTCCACGACGAACGCGTCGCGCACGCCGGGGAGCTTCTTAATCTCGTCGAGATTGGCTTTCATCACTTTGCCGCCGAAGACGCCGCATTTCTCAAAAACGGCATACTTCATCCCTGGCACGGTGACGTCGATCCCGAAGATCGGCTTGCCGGTGACGATGTTGGCAACTTCGCGCTGCGGCTGGGTAACGCCGATGATCTTATATTCAGACGGATCCTTCAGCTTCAAGGAATTCAGATCCGGCGGCGTCATGGAGGCCATCTTGGAGGCCAATTCGCCGTAGCCGAGGGAGCGGTTGGAGGACTTGTGATAGACCTTCCCGGCCTCGGTGGTGCACTCGCTGGCAGGGACGTTCCAGGTCTGGGCCGCGGCAGCAATCAGCATGGCGCGGCCGGCCGCGCCGACCTGCCGCATGGGATTCCAGTTGGTGGGGGTGGCGGTGCTGCCGCCCGCGATCTGCCCGGCGTACTTCTTATCGTCGAAGTCGGCCTGCTCGATCTTCACATTTTTCCAGTCGGCGTCCAACTCCTCCGCGATCATCATGGGGAGCATCATCTTTACGCCTTGGCCGAGTTCAGGGTTCTTGGCCATGATGGTGATGGTGCCATCGGCGGCAATCTTGATGTAGTTGTTGGGGACGGGCGGTACCTGGGGTCCGAATTGAGCCGCGGCCGGTTTGACGGAGAGGCCCAGCATCACGCCACCGCCGCTGAGGGCGGTAATTTTCAGAAACGAACGACGATCGATGCGCATGGTTTTCATGGTGGCCTCCTACTTCACTTCCACGTTGGCAGCGGTCTGCACGGTCTTCGCCGAGGCGTTAAGACCGATGGCGGCAGCCCGGTGGATGGCCTTGCGGATTCGCAGGTAAGTTCCGCAGCGGCACAGATTGCCGTTCATGGCAGAATCGATATCCTTATCGCTCGGCTTGGGAGTCTTGGCCAGCAGAGCGGCCGCGGACATCATCTGGCCCGCCTGGCAATATCCGCATTGCGGGACGTCGATTTCCTGCCATGCGATCTGGACGGGATGGGTGCCATTGGCGGACAGCCCTTCGAGAGTAGTGATGGGCGCGGTTGCGGCGGCAACCGGTGTCTGGCAGGAACGAACGGCTTTGCCGCCCAGGTGGACGGTGCAGGCGCCGCACTGGCCGATTCCGCATCCATATTTCGTGCCCTTGAGGTTGAGCACGTCCCGGATCACCCAGAGAAGGGGCGTATCCGCCGGCACGTCTACCGTCGTAGAGTGCCCATTCACGTTCAGTTTAAAGGCCATATTGTTCGCTCCGGAAACAGCTAAAAGGTTACAGCATCAGGGCTACACGGTGCAACTCGAAGTTTCCTGTATGCTTGACGAGTATCATCGATTCCTCAACAGATGTCCGAACAGGCGCAACGGGGAGTTCTAGTGGTTACCGGCGGCGGCCGGGGAATCGGCGCGGCAACGGCTCGGCTGGCAGGGCAGCGTGGGTACGCGGTGTGTGTGAACTACCTGCGAGACGAAAAGGCGGCCGCTGGGGTGGTGCGGGCCATTGAGCAAGATGGCGGAGCCGCCTGGGCCGCGCGGGCGGACGTCAGTTTGGAAGACGAGGTGGTGGGCCTGTTCGAAACGGCCGCCCGGCATTTGGGGCCGGTTACGGCCTTGGTGAACAATGCCGCCACCCTGGAACGGCAGATGCGGCTGGAAGAGATGGATGCCGCGCGGCTGGAGCGGATGTTCACGACCAACATCACGGGACCCTTCCTTTGTGCGCGTGAAGCGGTGCGCCGCATGTCGACGCGGCGCGGGGGCGGCGGGGGAGGTATCGTGAACGTTTCCTCCGGCGCAGCGCGCGTGGGCTCGCCCGGGGAGTACATCGATTACGCCGCGAGCAAGGCGGCTCTCGACAACATGACGATCGGCTTGGCGAAAGAAGTGGCGGAAGAGGGCATCCGCGTCAACGCCGTCCGGCCGGGATTCATTTACACAGATCTCCATGCCAAGGGCGGAGAACCGGGGCGGGTGGACCGGGTAAAGGTGCTGGTGCCGATGCAGCGCGGCGGGCAGCCGGAGGAAGTGGCGGCGGCGATTCTGTGGCTGCTCTCGGAGGAAGCGTCATACGTCACCGGAGCAATTCTTGACGTCGCAGGGGGGCGATGAGGACTACGGAACCGGGGCTAGCGAGCGCAGCTTCCGCACTGCTTCAATCAGGCGGCAGGCGGCATAATCGACCTCGGCTTCCGTGTTGAAGCGCCCCAGCCCGAAACGGACTGAAGAGCGTGCGGCCGCCGCGCTCAGGCCGATGGCGCGCAATACGTGGCTGGGCTCCGGCGTGGCGGAACTGCAGGCGGAACCGGTGGAAAGCGCGATCTCGGGGACGCTCGCGAGCAAGGCATCTGCGGTCACCGACGCGAACGTGAGGCTCAAGTTGCCGGCGAGCCGGTTTTGCAACGACCCGTTCACGGCAACCCCATCCAGCCCCGTCTGGAGTTCGGCCAGCAGGCGGTCGCGCAGGGCGGCAACCCGCGCCGTTTCCTGCTCCATTTCGCCGGCACAGATGGCACAGGCCTCACCGAACCCGACGATTCCGGGTACATTCAGGGTTCCCGACCGGATGCCGCCTTCGTGACCGCCGCCCTCGATCTGCGCCGCAACCCGCACACCGCGGCGGACATAGAGGGCTCCGATGCCTTTGGGTCCGTACAGCTTGTGGGCACTGAAGGACATCAGATCGACGGCTTGTTCGGCCACGCGTATCGGCAATTTCCCGAATGCCTGCGCAGCGTCGGTGTGGAACAATACGCCGCGCTCGCGGCAGATCGCCCCAATGGCTGCCACGGGCTGCACCACGCCAATCTCGTTGTTGGCGAACATCACGCTAACCAGAACGGTGTCGGGTTGAATCGCCTCGCGCAACCGGTCCAGGTCGATTAATCCATCCGGCTGGGGCGGCAGCACGGTTACACGGGTCCCCAAACGCTCCATGTGGCGTAGCGGATCGAGGATAGCCCGGTGCTCTGTGGCCATCGTCACGATGTGGTTCCCCTGACTGCGGTAGGCCTCCAGGACTCCTTTGAGCGCCAGGTTGTTGGATTCCGTGGCGCCACTGGTGAAGACAATCTCACGGGGAGTGGCGCCGGCCAGCTCCGCCACTCGTTCCCGGGCGCGTTCGACGGCCTTTTCCGCTTCCCAGCCAAACCGGTGGCTGCGGCTGGCTGAATTACCGAACCGCGGGCCGAAATACGGCAGCATGCCTTCCAAAACCCGGGGATCGAGGGGGGTAGTGGCGTGATGATCGAAATACACTAGTTGGGGCACGGAAACTGTTCGCCGCCGACCGGTTTGCTTCGGTTAACCCGATCTAATGCGAGTATAATGTGAAACTGATTGGGCCTCGGCTCGGTGGATGATCCGGCTATTTCGAGTCTTCGTTCCTGTCGGCACGATCACGCTGCTGATCTCTGAGATTCTCCTGGTGACCTCGGCGTTCGTGCTGGCCACCTTCCTTGTTCTGGAAGTGGACCCCACCGTTTTCCTGTTCTACGACGGCGGGATGATGCGAATCCTGCTGGTGCTGCTGAGCATCCTGCTGGGGCTGCATTTTCACGACCTGTACTCGCAATATTTCGTTAAATCGCGGATCGTGCTGTTACAGCAGCTCTGCCTGGTGATGGGAGTGGCGTTCCTGCTCCAGGGATTCGTGAGCTACCTCGATCCGAATTTCCGGGTGCCGATCCGGGTCATGCTGATGGGCAGCGCCTTTGCGGTCACAGCCATTTTCTTTTGGCGGCTGTTCTTCAGCAAATACGCGGTCCAGGTAGTGGGGCGGGACCGGATGCTGTTGGTGGGCGGCAGTCCCCTGCTCGAAGATATTGGCCGGCACGTGGAAGAACATCCGGAAACAGGGCTGGCCATTGCCGGGTATGTAGACGATGCGCACGAGATCGGGTCCCTGCTCCCCGGGGGCAAAATGCTCGGGAAGCTGACAGACTTGCCGGAGATCGTCACCGCCACCGAGCCGCACCGCATTGTGATCGGGATGTTCGAGCGGCGTAACCGGATGCCCATGAGCGAACTGCTGGAAATGCGCTTTGCCGGGCACATTATTGAAGAGGTGGCCAGCACCTATGAGCGCGTGTGCGGGCGGGTTTGCCTGAAGGAGCTGCGGCCTTCGCAGTTGATTTATTCCGGCGAGCTGGGGCCTCGGCCGCAGGATGTGGCCTGGCAGCGCATCAGCAACAGTTTCATTGCGGCGGTCGGGATCGTGGTCGGTCTGCCCTTCATGCTCCTGACGGCGCTGGCGGTACGGCTTTCCTCGCCGGGACCGATCCTGTACCGGCAGCTTCGCGTTGGCATGAATGGATCGAACTTTACCTTGTACAAGTTTCGCTCCATGCGGGCCGATGCTGAGAAGGGCACCGGCGCGGTTTGGGCTTCCAAGGATGATCCGCGCATCACGCGTGTCGGCAAGATCATCCGGCGCATCCGGTTCGACGAGCTGCCACAACTGTTCAACGTGCTCAAGGGAGAGATGGCCATCGTGGGGCCGCGTCCCGAGCGGCCGGAATTCGTCAAAGCGCTTTCCGAGCAGATTCCGTACTACCGGCAACGGCACTGCGTGCGTCCCGGAATCACCGGATGGGCTCAGGTGAATCATAAATACGGCGACACATTTGAAGACACGGTGACCAAGCTGGAGTACGATTTGTATTACATCAAGAACATGTCTCTGAGCCTGGACACCTACATCATTTTCCATACCCTGAAGACCATGCTGCTGACGCGTGGGGCGCAATAGCGGGCCGTTATGCCACAGCCCACAGTTGCTCCGGGGACGGAAATCCGCGAACGCGAGCGGATTGTGCCGCTGTATCGCGTGGTGCTGCTGGACGACAACGATCACACCTACGACTACGTGATCGAGATGCTGCAGAAGATCTTCGTCTTTTCGCTGGAAGAGGCATACCGCCACGCGGAGGAAGTGGACCGGTGCGGGCGAACGGTCCTGATCACGTGCGAGCTCGGCGAGGCAGAGTTCGCGCGCGACCAGATTCTGGGATATGGGCCGGACCCGCGGCTGGCACGATCGAAGGGATCGATGAAGGCGATCGTGGAGCCGGCTTAGCAATCCGTAATCAGAGCACGCCCAGGTGGAGCAGTCTCGCCATGTTGTACCATGTGCTCCGTCCGGAGCGTTCCCGGATGGTGGCCAAACCGGACTTGGCCTGATGGGCGGGTTTGGTCGCTCAACTTCCGGTTTGCCGGCGATTCGCCCGCTAGTTTGGACGACATGGGCAGCATTCAAGCCGAAACTCGTTGACTCGATTCTTAGCGAGGTCCTAACATGGGCTATGATCGGCCAGGCCCTTGGCCACTATCGGATAGAAGCAAAGCTCGGTGAAGGCGGCATGGGCGTCGTCTACCGAGCCTTCGATACGCATCTCGACCGGCCGGTAGCCATTAAGATCTTGCGTGCGGATGCGACCGCCAATCCCGAACGCAGGCGACGTTTCCAACGGGAGGCGAAGGCCGCCTCGGCGCTAAATCATCCCAACATTGTCCACATCTATGACATCGGCCTTTCCGGCAGCACGGATTATATCGCCATGGAGTTTGTCGATGGCCGGACGCTCGCCCAGTTGCTCGGCAAAAGCGGCCTGCTGCTGAGGGACACTCTAAAATATGCGACGCAGGTTGCCGACGCCCTCGCCCGGGCCCATTCAGCCGGAATCGTGCATCGGGATCTCAAACCGGCCAACATTATTGTCGCCGAGGACGGTCGCGTAAAACTGCTGGATTTCGGTTTGGCCAAGCTGACCGAGACGACGTTCGATGCCGCTGCGGACGCCGAGGCCGGCACGGTCACTATGACCGATCGGGAAGAGGTTCAAACCGAAGAAGGCACAATCGTCGGAACTGTCGCGTACATGTCCCCCGAGCAGGCCGAAGGCAAGAAGGTCGATGCGCGTTCCGATATTTTTTCGTTCGGCTCGGTGCTGTACGAAATGGCCACCGGCCGGCGGCCCTTTGAAGGCGCAAACAAGATCTCGACGCTTGCAGCAATCCTGCACAAGGAGCCGCCGCCACTCGCCGAGGTTGCGCCGGATCTGCCTGCGGAACTCGGGAAAATCATCTCACGTTGCTTGCGCAAGGACCTGAATCGGCGCGCGCAGCACGCCGGCGATATCAAGGTGGCGCTCGAAGAACTAAGGGAGGATTCCGCATCGGGCAAGCTATCCCATGCGTCGCAGGCCGCCGCAACACGCGAAGAACAGCCCAGCTTGATACAGAAGCTTTTGGGCCCGGCTGACGCCAGACCATACCGGATGTGGCAAATTCTGCATATCGGGATGTGTTTGCGGTGCGCTCTGCTCGTCTATCTGGCCTGGCGGTTCAAGACCGTGACGAGCGGAAAATGGAGCATGGCGCTGTTCTTCTCGATTTTGCTCTGCAGCGCGATTCAATCCCTCCTGGCCGCGGTGTTACTCTTCGCTGGGAGTATAGATGAGGCATTCCTTCTGACGGAGGTGCGAAAGTTTGCGCCCTGGCTTCGCGCATTCGGGTGGCGAATAGCGCGCTGGCGATGATTATCGCGGTATGGATCGCCGAAGGGCACACGATTCTGGCCGCGCTGACCGCATGCGTCGGGATTGTAATGGGAGTGAAGGTGCTGACCATCAAGCCCGCGATCGATCGGTTGGCGATTTACAATTCGAATCGCTGATAGGGACTTGGTAGCGCTCGCGGCATCTCTAACAGATGTTGAATGGCTAGAACCCAATGAAGGGACAAGTTATGTCGCCAGCGAGTATGAGCGGGAAAACATGTATCGTAACGGGCGCTAACAGTGGGATTGGGAAAGAGACGGCGCTCGGCTTGGCGCAGATGGGCGCGCGGGTGGTCATGGTTTGCCGGAATTCAGAAAAAGGGGAAGCCGCTCTGGACGAGATTCGGCGGGAATCCGGATCTTCTCAGGTGGATCTGTTGATCGCGGACATGTCGTCGCAGGCTTCCGTTCGACTCCTCGCGGAGCAGATCCAGCGGAAGTACCCCCGTCTCGACGTGTTGGTCAACAACGCTGGCGGTGCCGCGCTAGCACGCACGATTTCCGCGGACGGCATCGAAATGACGCTTGCCACCAACCATCTGGGCGCCGCTTTACTGACACTTCTCTTGCTCGACCTGTTAAAGGCTAGCGCGCCATCGCGCATCGTCAATGTCTCTTCGTCCGAGCATCAAAGCCCCACACGCCTGGACACGAACGATCTCCAGTTCGAGCGGCGGAAGTACAGTGCCGTCGCCGCTTACCGGCAATCGAAATTGCTGATGAACGCGTTTACGTTCGAGCTGGCGCGGAGGTTGGCGGGAACGGGAGTCACCGCGAACTGCCTCCATCCAGGCGCGGTAGCGACGAATATCTGGAATCCCGATCTGCTGCCGCCACTCATCGGCAAGCTGATGGTCGCCCTGGTGAAGCAGTTCCTGATGAATTCAAAACGGGGCGCCGCGGTGTCCCTGTATCTCGCGACCTCTCCAGAGGTGGCACAAGTCTCCGGAGAATACTTCGTCAAATTGAAACCCGCCAAGTCCAATCCTCTTTCGCGGGACCCGAAGTTGATGGCAGAAGTCTGGCTGTGCACCGCGAAAATGATCAGCCTGCCGTTGGCATGACGCGGTCGTCACTGGTGGTCAGGTTCCGGATAACGCCCAAACGAATAAGTCACGTGTTTGGCTCGCGAGGAAATCGCCCGCGAGGCCAGGCGCGCGAGCGCTGATCCCGCCCGCTTGACACCAATAGCAATCTGCAATATAGTAATTGCAGATTGCGATATGCGGCTGGGCGAAAAGCTCCGGTACTTGCGCGAAGTGGAAGGCACCCTGCGCGGCATGGCGCGGGAACTCTCGCAGCTTGAGATGGCCCGCCTGGTCAAAAAAGAGCTGGGCAAATCCATCAGCCAAAGCTATCTGTCGCAAATCGAAAACGGGGCGCGTCCCCATCTGACCAATTCGACGCGCATGCTGCTGGCGCGGTTCTTTAAAGTGCATCCGGGGTACCTGGTGGATGACCCCGAGGGATTTCAGAACGAATTGATTTCGGACGTGGGCGCGCTCGAAGACAAACTGGACCTCTGGCTGATCAGCGGGGCGGAGCGTTTCCGCCGCGATCCCGAGTTGCATCGCGCGCTGCTCGCCGTGGCGCGGCATGCCGATTCCAGGCTGTGCCTGGTTCTGCTCGGCACAATTTTGGAAAACCCCGGCCTGGCGGAGCGATTGACAGAGGTGCTGAAACCCTCTGCCCCGCAGGCGAGGAGGCGTTCATGACTTGGCAGGATTTCTATCTGATTTGTTTCCTGGTCGGATTCAGCTTAAGCGCGCTGGCGGTGCTGGCCGGCAGCGTGCATCTGCACCTGCCGCACTTGCACGTGCATCACGGCATCCACGTGCCGCATGGAGCTCACGGAGTTGCCAGGCTGCCATGGTTCAATTTCGGCACGCTTTCGGCCTTCCTGGCGTGGTTTGGCGGAACGGGTTATTTGCTCGAGCGCTATTACGGCTTCTGGTTCGTCGCTGTGCTGGGGTTCGCAACGCTCAGCGGATTGGCCGCTGCCTCGCTCGTGTTCTGGTTTCTCGCGAAGATGATGATCGCGCGTGAGGCCCCTCTCGATCCGGCCGATTATGACATGGTGGGCGTGCTGGGCCGGATCAGCTCTTCGATCCGCGCCGGCGGCACGGGCGAGATCATTTACTCGCAGGAAGGCACTCGGCGGGTCGCAGGCGCCCGTGCGGAAGACGGCGCGGCCATCGCCAAAGGCACCGAAGTGCTGGTCACACGCTACGAAAAAGGCATCGCATACGTGCGGCCGTGGGAGGACCCGGCCGCTGCTTTAGAAGGCGGGAATCATTAAGGAGGCTTATGCCGCACGAAGTTTACATCATTGCCGGGCTTTTGATCCTGGTGCTGTTGTTGATCATGATGGCGTTTGCAGGGATGTTCCGCAAGGCCGGGCCGCACGAAGCCATCATCGTGTACGGCGTGGCCGGCACGCGGGTCGTCAAGGGCCGGGGCACGTTCATCTTCCCGATGGTGGAGACCAGCAAGGACCTCTCGCTGGAGTTGATGTCGTTCGATGTCGCGCCGCAACAGGATCTTTACACCCGTCAGGGTGTCGCTGTCACGGTCGAAGCAGTGGCGCAGATCAAGGTGAAATCGGACCCGGAATCGATCTTGACTGCGGCCGAACAGTTCCTCACGAAGACTCCGCAGGAACGCGAAGGACTGATTCGGCTCGTCATGGAAGGGCACTTACGCGGCATCATCGGGCAGCTCGCGGTGGAAGAGATCGTCAAGCAGCCTGAGATGGTGGGCGATCGCATGCGCTCCACTTGCGCCGAAGACATGAACAAGATGGGCCTCGAGGTGATCTCGTTCACCATCAAAGAAGTCCGCGACAAGAACGAGTACATCACCAATATGGGCCGGCCGGATATCGCGCGCATCAAGCGCGATGCCGATGTCGCCGCCGCCGAAGCCGAACGCGATACCGCCATCAAGCGCGCGCTCGCCGCGCGTGAGGCCGCGGTGGCCAAGGCCCAGGCCGACCAGGAGCGTGTGCTCGCCGAAACCCTCTCCCAAGCCAAACAGGCGGAAGCCCAACGCGATCTCGAAGTGAAGAAGGCCGAGTACCTGCAACTGGTGAAGAAGCAGCAGGCGCAAGCCGATAAGGCGTACGAGATTCAGACGAACGTCATGCAGCAGCAGGTCCGCGCTGAGGAAGTCACCATTCACCAGGTGGAAAAGGAGCACGAAGTCAAAGTCCAGGAAGCCGAAATCGCACGGCGCGACCGCGAGCTCACGGCTACAGTTTTGAAGCAGGCCGAATTCGAGCGCAAGCGCATCGAAACTCTGGCGGAAGCCGAGCGCCAGCGCCTCATCGTGGAGGCGGAGGGTAAAGCGGCCGCCATCCGCACTCAGGGCGAAGCCGAGGCGGATATCATTTTCAAGAAAGGCGAAGCCGAAGCCAAGGCCATGAATGTAAAAGCCGAGGCGTACCAGGAATTCAACCAGGCAGCCATTGTCGACAAGCTGATTACCAACATGCCGGACGTGGTGAAGGCCTTAGCCGCGCCGTTAGCCAACGTAGACAAGATTACGGTGGTTTCTACAGGCAACGGCGATGCCGCGGGCATGCACAAGATTACGGGCGACATCACCAAGATGGCCGCCCAGATACCCGCCCTTTTCGAGACGCTCTCGGGCATGCCGCTCAACGAGCTGTTCGCGAAGGTGCGATTGATTGGCGATAAACCGCCGAAGCCGGACGATAAAGCGAAAGGCGCGGCGCAGTGAGAGCAGTCAGGAATCAGCAGTCAGCAATCAGCTAAATCTCAGCGGAGTAGCTGAAAGCTGATTGCTGATAGCTGAACGCTTATTCGGGAGCAAAAACCATGGCACTTTTAGAGAGAGTTTCCACATTAGTCCGGGCCAACCTCAACGACCTCGTTGACAAGGCGGAAGATCCGGAAAAGATGATCAAGCAGGTGGTCCTCGACATGGAAAACCAGCTTCTGCAGGTCAAGACCCAGGTGGCCATCGCCATCGCGGACCAGCATGTGCTGGAGAACAAGCTCAAGGAGGCGGAAGAGAACGCCCGGCAATGGGTGCGGCGCGCCGAACTGGCGGTGGACAAGAAAGACGATGCGCTGGCGCGGTCGGCGATCGAGCGCTCCATGAGCTACAAAAGCACCGCGGAAAGTTTCCGGCAGCAGGTGGAGGATCAAATCACTCAGGTGGAGAACCTCAAGACGGCCCTGCTGAAGCTGCAACAAAAACTGGAAGAAGCCAGAGCCAAAGCCGACGTGCTGATTGCGCAACACCGCCGCGCCCGCGCGCTAGGCAAGGCGACCGACGCGGGCAAGGCCATGGGAGATTCCTCCAACGCCGCCGCGTTCGAGCGTATGAAGAACAAGGTGCGGCACTCGGAAGCCACGGCGCAAGCCAGTTCCGACTTGGCGGCCGATGACGTAGAAGGTCAATTCGCTAAGCTGGAAAAGGAACAGGAAATCAACCGGTTGCTGGAAGAATTGAAGTCCAAGCGGAAGGCGGGTTAACCAAGGGTGCAAAAAGTTTTTCACTTCGATTCGCCGGTCGAAGTGTATACGGCGGACGCTTGCGTCATCACCTGCTTCGACGCCCGCTTCGATCAGGCCGTGCGGAAATTTCTGAAGCGGCAAGGAATCGAGCTATTCGATCATGTCAAGATTCCGGGTGCGGCTAAACCGTGGGCCGCCGCGGAACTCGATGGCGACGGCGATTTCCTGTTACGGGCGGTGCGTACCTCCATCCGCCTGCACGCTCCGCGGCGCGCCCTGCTCATAGGCCATAATGACTGCGGCGCCTATCCAGGAGTGCCCGTAAGTGTGGTCGCCGCGGATGTGGCGCGGGCCGCCGCATTTCTAAGAAAGACGGAGCCTTCGCTCCGCGTCGAAGGTTACCTCGCCGATTTCGACGGAATCTATCGCGTCGATCAGGTGGGAGCTTAGCGTCCGGCCATCAGGACCGCTTCCCGCTTTTCCTCGCGCGGTACCCGGATCCCTTGCTGTCGCAATACCTCTTCCACCGCGCCAGTGTAGACGTCGATGAAACGGCGGCTGTACCGAATCATGCCCATGCGCTTCAGCCGGTTCATCTGAAACGTCACGATCTCACGCGAGGTGCCCACGTACTCCGCAATCGTGTGGTGCGTCAAAGACGCGAGCCGTGTGGAACCATCGGGCAGCGGAGAACCGAGCAACTGAGCCAGTTGCGCCAGCGCGACCATCACGCGCTCCGGTGTCTTGTGGACCGCCATGCTTTCGATGCGGTCCTGGAGCGCGATGCACTGCCGCACTAAGTACTGCGAAAGCGCGATTCCCAGCCTCGGCTCGCGTTCGATGTGCTGTTCGATCTCGTTCCGGGTCCACGACATCAGCGAAACCGTGTCAAGAGCGGAGGCCGATTCGTTGGTCCGTCCGCCAACCAGGACGGCTTCCCCGAAGAGCCCCTCGGGGCAGACGATACGAGCGATTGTGTCGTACCCCTCATCGGCGGTCGTGGTCACCTTTACTCGGCCCAGCACCACCAGGTAGAGGCGTTCGAGGGGCTGCTGGGTATTGTAGATGACGCGGTTTTTTCCGAATTCCTGGAGCGGCTTGCGCGGCAGGTAAGTTAAAGGGTCTTCCGTTAAGGCGATTTCTGCAGCAACCTGAATCATTGTCCACCTCCGGCGATTGTTAAAAAATCGCCAGTGCAATTAGAGGATACTCTGAAACAATTGCGGCACGCTATCCGCTGGTTATACTACCTATTCAGATTTGGTATTGGATCGTACCATTGAGTACTACTCGATCCGAATGCCTCCCGAGCCTGTGCTCAGGTCAATTAACGGACCGCCCCCTCGGATCTGGCCCCGCACTTGATGCCCGCCGAACGAAGCGCTCTGCATCGTGATCGGCGGATCGACGTAGACGCGGCCTGAACCGGTTTGTGCACGCAGCTCGAAACCGGAAGTGGAAGGAAGCCGCAAAGTGATTCCGCCGGACCCGGCTCGGCCCGTCACCGGACCGGACAGGTTCATGCCACGAATTCCCCCGCTACCAGTGGTGGCTTCGACTCGGCCTCTGATCGATTCCAGGTCGATTTCGCCGGATCCCGTTCGGGCGGAGACTTCCTCCGCCACGTTATGAATGCGGATACCGCCCGAGCCGGTAGTAGCTGTAACCGGTCCCTGAATATCTTCCACGCTCTGACCGCCGGAACCTGTCCGGGAGTGCAATCTCGTCCGCGCGGGCGCGGTCACTTCGTACGAGATGGCGAGATGGCGAGCGGCAAAATCGTCGAGCCTATCGATTCGGATGCTGTTTCCGCTTTGGCTGATCGGCGGGTTGGATTGAATTTCCTGAGCGCGCCGGTCGGTCTCCGAGGAATCGTTATAGTTGGATACGCTGATCACCGCGTGAATTCGCACGGCGTTAGAGTCGCCGGTCCGGACCTCGATGCGGCCCGAATTGGTGCCTACGTCCAGGTCTACCGGACCGGTCACGGTTATCGTACGATCAAACGAGCCGAGGTCGCGGGCCAGGGCGGGTCCAGCCAGGAGGATCGAAGCACATAAGATCGATGGAAACGCGGTCGCCATAACTGCCCTCTCACTGGGAACTGACGGTCGGAGCGCGCAAACGTTAGTCATGCTAGAATAAGCGTTTACTCGTTAATCCCCTTACAGAATGCTGCTGGCCAGAGAATTTGTTGCCTACTTGTCACGGCAACTCGTCCGAAGACTGACACCGGCAATCATTGAAACCACTACTCCCGACCTGGTCGCGGAGAGGGTCGCCGAAGTCATCTCCGACGAGTTGGCGATCGAAGACCGTTTGAACGACGAGGTGCGCGATCTGCTTAGCCAGTACAGCGAATACATGCGCCGCGAAGGGGTCAGCTATCAGGAGATGTTCCGTCGCATTAAGAACACGCTGATTTCGCAGCGCAAAGTAATTCGCGCGTCGGGACGCGATAGCGGCGATGCCATGAAGCTTTCGCGCGACAAAGTCACCGATATTTCCCACAAGATCGTGGAAATGCTGCGCAAGAGCCGCGAACTGCGTCTGAAGGACAAAGATCCCAACAACGTTCGGCTGGAGATCGTGCGGGCCATGACGGAACTGCTGCAGGCCGAAGATAAGGTCGACCGCGCCGCCCGGCAGAAAGTGCGTTCGCAGAAACGGGAAATCCCCGAGGGAAGCGAGGAATGGGACTTACTCCATAAGCGCTACTACTCGGAGGAACTTAAGAAACTCGGCATCGACCTCGCCAAGTAACGAAGCCATTTCGATTCCGCTATAATGAGGTTTCCGCCCGGCGTTCAGGGAGTCCGTATGTTCCTCAGCATCAAAGAGATGGAGTTGCGAAAGATTCGTTTCGACGAGACTTTCGATCCGGGCCAGGTGGATTTTTCGGGGGAAAACTTGCAGCAGGCAGGGCCGCTCCACGCGGCCGGATCGGCAGAGTTGCTGGCGAACACGGATGGCGAGGTGCGCGTGCGCGGCCGATACACCGTGGAGATGACGGCGGAATGCGACCGCTGCCTGGGCCGGGCCAGGTTTCCGCTGGATATCAATTTCGATTTGTTCTACCGGCCGGTCTCCGACATCGCCCGGGAGGAAGAAGTCGCCATCGACGAAGGCGAGGCGGAGATCGGATTCTATGAAGGCGGTGGCATGGAACTGGAGGACATCCTGCGCGAGCAGGTCCTCCTGACGCTGCCTATGCAAAGGGTGTGTAGCGCCGTCTGCAAAGGGATCTGCCCGGTTTGCGGAAAGAACCGGAACGAGACGGCTTGCGATTGCAAGCTGGAGAATTCGGACGACCGCTGGGGAGCCCTGCGCAATCTCCATTTGTAGAAATTTTTGCGAGAATAGTATCCCGGAACACTGGGATCACCAAGGAATACTGAAGGAAGAAATATGCCGAATCCCAAACGCAGACATTCGCAAAGGCGCACCAGCAACCGCCGTGCCCATGACGCACTGAAGGCGGCGGGCATGTCCGAATGTCCGAACTGCCACGAGCCCAAACTGCCGCACCGCGTGTGCCCCCACTGCGGCCAGTATAAAGGACGGGAAGTGGTCGAAGTCGAACAGGAATAGTCCAGAGCCAGCATGCTCACCATTGCCGTAGATGCAATGGGCGGCGACCACGCGCCCAAAGCCGAGGTAGAAGGAGCGATTCGAGCGGCCCGGAATTTGGGCGTAAAAGTGATCCTGGTAGGCCAGCAGGATGCCGTGCGGCGCGAGCTCGCCGAACACGACGGCCATTACGATCTTCCCATCGAAATCGTTCACGCCAGCGAGCGCGTGACCATGGACGACAGTGCCGCTCGCGCCGTGCGCGCCAAGCGCGATAGTTCCATGCGCGTGGCTTCGCGCCTGGTGCGTGACGGCTGCGCGCAAGGGTTCGTTTCCGCCGGTAATACGGGCGCGGTGATGGCCACCGCCAAGATGGTCCAAGGAGTCGTGCCGGGGGTGGACCGTCCGGCGCTGGTCGGCATCCTGCCGACGGTTGAAGGCTCGCCGGTTTTGGTGGTGGATGTGGGCGCCAATGTGGATTGCTCCCCCCGCATGCTGGCGCAGTTCGCCGTGATGGCCGAGATTTACTCGCGAACGATTTTACGGCGGCCTAAGCCGCGGGTTGGCATTCTTTCTATCGGCGAGGAAGAGCACAAGGGCAACGAATTAACCCGGGCGGCTTGGCCGTTGCTCAAACAGCTCAACATCAATTTCATCGGCAACGTGGAAGGCCGTGATATCTATGGCGGCAAAGTGGACGTGATCGTCTGCGACGGGTTCATCGGCAACGTGGCGTTGAAGGTGAGCGAAGGACTCGTGGACATGGTGAAACATGTCTTGCAGGAGTCTCTGGAAGCCACTATCGCCAGCAAAATCGGCTACGTCCTTTCGAAAACGGCCTATGCGGATTTCCGCAAGCGCCTGGATTATTCCGAGTACGGCGGCGCTCCGCTTTTGGGAGTGCGCGGCGTGTGCATCATCTGCCATGGCCGTTCGAACGCCAACGCGATTAAGAATGCCATCCGCGTGGCTAAGGAATTTTCCGAGAACCGGATCAATCAGCGAATCGAAGAAGAGTTGCGCGGGAAAGCAAGGGAACAAGCGGGAGACTGACCGCTCCCTGACGGTCGCGGCTCGGTAAAACGCTGGACTGAGCCGCGACCGTCAGGGAGCGGTAGCATCGGATAAGAGGCATGCAGGCTTTCCTAAGACTAGCGGTTCCGATTTTGTTGGCGGGTTGTGCCTGCGCCCAGCAAGCCGACCAGGTCAAATGGGACCTGGGTTTGCAACCGGCCTCGGCCCCGCCCGGCGGCAAGGTGCTGGCTCGCATGACCGGCCACATCGACGCGGGCTGGCACATCTATTCGATGTCCACCGCGGCGGCGATTCCGACGACGATCCAGGTTGCGCCCAGTCCCGCCATAGCGAGTTATCGCGTTCTGCAGCCCCCGCCGCACCGCTCTTTCGACGCCAGCTTCAACACCGAGACGGAAACCTACGAGGGCCAAGCCGTCTTTCTGGTTGAGCTGACGCTGAAAAAAGATGCGCCCGCTGGTCCCGCGGAGATTTCGGTTACCGCGCGCTACCAGACGTGCAACGACAAAAAATGCATTCCGCCGGTGAAGCGGCCGGCGGCTGCCACGCTGCAGATCGACCCCGCCGCGCAGGCGGTTGCGCTGGCGATTCCACCGGGTTATGCCGAACCGAAACCGCCCGCTCCCGCGGGCAGCGCGCCCCAGGACCAGGGGTGGTGGGCATTCCTGCTGGTGGCCTTCGGCTTCGGCCTGGCAACCATTTTTACGCCATGCGTGTTTCCCATGATCCCGATCACCATGTCGTACTTCCTGAACCGGGAATCGGGTAATCGGCGCGATTCGATTACCCAGGCAGTCGTCTTCTGCCTGGGAATCATCGTGCTCTTCTCCGGCCTGGGTCTGCTGGTCACGGCCATCGTGGGGCCGGCCGGAGTGGCGCAACTGGGCGGTAATCCGTGGGTCAATGCCTTCATCACCGCGCTGTTCATCGCCTTCGGTCTGAGCCTGTTAGGCGCATTCGAAATCACCATCCCATCGTCGATTCTGACGCGGCTGAACCAGTCATCGGAGAAGGGCGGCTTCGCTGGCACGCTGATCATGGGACTAACCTTTTCGCTCGCCTCGTTCGCCTGCGTTGGGCCGTTCGTAGGCACTCTGCTCGCAGCTTCGGTGGGCGGCAGCATGGCGCGCCCGGTGGCCGGCATGGTTACGTTCGCGGCTGGATTGGCGCTGCCCTTTTTTCTGCTGGCGCTGTTTCCTTCCTATCTGAAGAAGATGCCCCGCAGCGGCGGCTGGCTGGCGCGCGTGAAAGTCGTGATGGGCTTCGTGATCCTGGCCGCCAGTTTGAAATATCTCGCTTCCGTCGATCAGGTATTGGGCTGGGGCGTGCTGACGCGGGACCGCTTCCTGGCCGCCTGGATCGTGCTCACAGCCATGGCAGGCCTTTACTTATTGGGCTTCTTGCGGCTGGAAGGCATCAAGCCGGAAGACCGTATGGGCTTGGGCCGTCTTCTGACGGGCATGGCCTTCCTGGTGTTGGCCATCAGTTTCATTCCGGGAATGTCCGGCGGCCGGCTCGGCTTCTGGGATGCCTACGTGCCAGCCGGTGAAAACAGCGGCGCGAGCACGGGTGGGAGTAGCCTCACCTGGTTGAAGAATCAGTATCGCGAAGCGCTCGACCAAGCCAAGCGCGACGGCAAGCTGGTTTTCGTAAACTTCACGGGGTACGCCTGCGCCAATTGCCACTGGATGGAAGGCAATATGTTTCCGCGCCCGGAAATTGCGGGGGCGCTGAAAAACTTCGTCCTCGTGGACCTCTACACCGACGGGACCGACGCGGCCTCCGAAGAGAACCAAAAGCTGGAACTGGCCAAGTTCAATACCATCGCCACTCCGTTCTACGCCATCCTGGATGCGAACGAGAATGTGGTCGCCACCTTTGCAGACCGCACCGCCGATTCGCAGGTCTACCTGGCGTTCTTACAGAAGGGCGTGGCGGGTGCTCCGGCAGTGGCTCCGGCGACGGCCGCGACAGCTCAGAACGATTCGCTCCCCCGAGTCAGCCAACTCAACGGCGCCGCTTTGGATACGGGCGCCCTAAACGGCAAGGTCGTGGTGGTCAATTTCTGGGCGACGTGGTGCGTTCCGTGCGTGCAGGAGATCCCGGGATTTAACAAGGTCTACCACGAGTACGGACCCAAAGGCGTAGCCGTGTTAGGCGTCTCGATGGATGACGAGGGCGCGCAACTCGTTCCCGCGTTTCTGAAGAAGCATCCGATGGATTACCCGGTGGCGCTCGGCTCCGAGGCCATCACGAAGCAATACGCACTCGAGGAACTTCCGGTGACAATAGTGTTCGACCGCTCCGGCAAGCAGTTGAAGCGTTTCGAGGGCTTCACGCCCGCAAGCGACATCGAAGCGGCTGTCAAACAAGCGTTGTAAGGGGCGTTCACTTCGCTACTTCGCGCCACGAGGGCTCTCTTCGAGCGCTGTGGCGGATCTCGACACGATCGTCCATTACCCAGTAGTAAACGTGATAGATATGAGGGAAGGTTCCGTAAAGCATCCGTCTTACGATTTCAGTTTTCGTGGACAGCTTCCGAGAAACGGGGCAGCGTTCCGGTGCATGAGACAAGGACAGAATCGATTGCTCCAGACCATTGAACCAAGGTGGACCCTTTAATGGAGCTTGCTGGATAATACGGCGGTCCTGCTTGGCGCGTGGGAGGATTTCAACGCGGAATGCCATACCGGACCCGCAGTTCGTCAAATATCGTCTCTGCGGGAACGGCCTCGCCGCGCGAGGACTGGGCACCGGCTTCTTGAATCGCCGCCCTGATTTCCTCTAAGGTATCCTCATCGCTTTCCAGGTTCAGAAACCAGTCGAGCGCCGTCTGAACCAGCATGTCCGTACTTCATAATCCCCGTGCTCGATCTTTTCGCGAACACGCTTCTCCAATTCCGGAGTTAGGGTGACGTTCATGCCACGCGTACCTGTCCTGATGCTACCAGAACCTTACTTGTGATTGTTAGGCGCCGCCGGGGCCGCGCTATCGTCCTTTACGTCTCCGAACTGGATGCTCGATTCACCGGTGTACTTGTGGTAGTTCCGGAAATCGATGACGTTCTTGGAGCAGTAGGCCGTGCCGCGCTGGCAGCTTAGGTTCTCGGAATGCGTCGGCAGCAGATACTCCTGCGTGCCGCCGAGACGGATGTATTGGTAGTCCACCGCCGATTCGACCTGATCCACCGGGAACGCTTGCGGCAGATTGCGTGCCTGCATTTCGATGCGCAGCACGCGCCCGGTCTTAGGGTCGATCCACGTCGTCCCGCTGTAGGCCGGCTCGTAGCTTTGTGATCCAAAATGCAGGGACCAGTGCGAATTCTCGCGCTTCACATCGAAGGAGTACATCTTCGCCTCGACTCCCGCGATCCTGCCCTGGCCATGCGGCGTAAACTCGGCCGCGGTTGCCGGAGAGAACAGGTCGATCAGCAGCGTTCCGAATTCGCCCGTCGACCAGGCGCCGGTCTCCTCCAGCTTCTTGTTGGCGGGTTTGCCGTTGATCGTGACATTGCGGTAATCTTCCTTGCCGTTCTCGTAAACCAGGTCTGTGCTGACGATATCCAGCGCATGAAAACTCACCGGGCGCGATTCGCTTTGATAGCGCGAGACCACTTCCTGGCAAACGTAATTGGGAAGAGTTTCCGTGAATGCCAGGGCCGCTTCGGTCGCCATGCGAATAAGCGGATCGTCCGGGTGCACGCCGAGTGGCAAGCGCTCCAGTTCCGGTTCGCGGTCACTCGGAGCCGTCACTACTGCGTCCTCCTGCGGCTGCTGAGGCCGGGGCAGGCTTACCGTCGAAGGCGGCAAGTTTACGAAGTTGGGAGATGGATCAGGAGCCCGGGGAGGCGCCGGTGTGGCCGCACGCGGAGCGGTGGTGGTGCTTGGCGGCGGCAGCGCCACTGTGTTCGGCGGAAGCGGCACGTTGTTGGGCGGGAGGTTGATCGCTACCTGCTTGGCCGGTTCAGCCTTGGTTTGTTCCGCTTTGGATGGCACGGCTCTCGGCGCTACTGTCGGAGTCGGCTCCGCAGGAGGTTCGGGAGGGGCAGCGCGCTCCACCGGCTTCCCCCGCTTCAACGTGGGGCGGCCTGGATCGTCGGGATCCTTCCGGGCGGGCGGCGGAGCGTCCTCAGTCGCGCTTTCTTTAACCTCACCAGAGGCCGCGCTAGCGGGGGCCGCTTTGGCTGCGTCCTTATCTTTATCCTTGTCCTTCCACGTATCTACCGGAGCGTCTTCTTTCTTGTCGTTGGAAGTGACGGTCGCGGAAGCCTGTTTTTCCCAGTACACGTTAACCGCGGTCAACGCGCCGGCCTCGTCGTAAGGGCCCTCCACCGAAAGTTGGTCCCCTTCCGCGAACTTGGGCGATTTCAGCTCTTCGCCGGCCTTGTAGTACTTGGTCTTGCCGGTTAATCGAAAATCCAGCACGCGGTAGTCGTCCAACTCCAGCGTGAGCGTCTTGGAATCCATGTGCTTCAGCTTGCCGCGGAAATTCGGGAGCGGCTGGTCGGGGCTGTTGTTCCCGGTCCCCTTTGGGTTGCCTGTGCGTGGAGTTCGTCCGGTTCCCGGTATAGGCGTGCCGCCGGGGTACCGGCCGCCGGGATACGGTGTTCCACCTGGATAAGGATATGGAGTTTGGCCCGGTAGCGGGTACCCGCCGGGATAACCGATCTGCGCGGCCGCAATGCCGGCTGCCGTCGTCAGGATGAATAAAGTTCTCACCACGACGTAAGATGCCCAGCCTGCGAAACAGGTTACCAGATTTTAATGGCCAGATGGACGGCAACCAACTTTAGGGGGTGGCGATGTTGTTTGCGGGATAATGGCGCCCTGGGATGTCCGGACAAACCCGTGGATCGCGGGAATGGGGAGGGGGGCTCCGAAGCGGAGCCCCCTAGGCAACCGTTACTTACTCTCTCTGTGAGCTAGGCGGCTACAAGCCGTGTCCGCGCCAGTGGGGTCGATGGCGCTATTTCCCTCTTCAATGTGCTGGATCTTGCCATCCCGATCGACTACGAAGGTGGCGCGATTCGCCATTCCGGCACTTAACAGAATGCCGTAAGCCTTGATCACTTCCCGGTTGCGAAAATCGCTGAGCAGCGGGAAGGAGAGGCCGAGCTTCGTGGCAAATTCCTTTTGCGAAGGAATGTTGTCCGCGCTAATTCCAAAAACCTTGGCCTGCACTCCATCGAATTTAGCGATACCAGACTGGTACGCCGTAAATTCCTTCGTTCAACCACCGGTAAAAGCCGCGGGGAAGAAGGCCAGCACGACGGGATTCTTGCCGCGGAAATCCGACAAATGGACGGTGCCGCCCGCGGTGGAAGGCAGCGTGAAATCCGGCGCCATGTCGCCGACCTTCAACTGGGTATGCGGCGGGTTTTCATTTTGCGCGTTCAAGCCGGCGGCCACCGCCAACCCGAGCAGCGCGAGAGACAGCTTTTTCATGTTGCCATTCTCCTTCTGATGTGCGACTGCACTTAGCGCAAGTCTAGCATTGATTGGAGCCCCCATGGGCGCTGCCCCGGCACGGTGCGGCACGGCGGGGCGCGGGTGGGGGTGGCATGTAGTGGACTGGGTTCTGGACCGCGCTGTCCGCTATGATAGAAAAATGACGTTTTTCCGTACTGCCCTGTTTTTCCTGCCTGCAGCTTGCCTGCTGGCGCAAGCCCCAGCACCCGTTTCACCGGCGCAACCCCAGGTTCCCTCGACCCCTTCCAAAGCTGCCGTCTCTTCACCAGCCGTCCCTGGCAACCATGTGGTCATCACCGTAGGCGACGCCAAAATCACGGCGGCGCAGTTTGAACAGATTATTGACGCTCTGCCGGATCAGTATCGCAGCATGGCGCGCGGGCCTGGAAAGAAGGAATTCGCGGAGAACGTGGTTAAGGTGCTGGTGCTGGCGCAGGAAGGCAAACGCCGCAAGATAGACCAAAGCCCCGATTACCTGGCGCAGTCGGAATTCCAGTCGGAGAACCTTCTGGCAAGCAAGGCCTTCGCCCAAATTAGCGACACCGTCAAAGTGGACGATGCGGAAGTCCGCAAGTACTACGATGCGCATCTGAAGGACTACGAGCAGATTCATGCACGTCACATCCTCATTCGGGCCGCGGGTTCTCCTGTCCCGTTGGATGCCGGCAAGAAAGAACTATCGGACCAGGAAGCACTGGCCAAAGCCCAGGAGATCCGCAAAAAGCTGGTGGATGGGGCGGATTTCGCGGAACTAGCCAAAACGGAGTCCGACGACAGCGGGTCCAAGGCCAATGGAGGCGATCTGAATTTCTTTCATCGCGGCCAAATGGTGCCGCCGTTTGAAGAGGCCGCTTTCGCGCTGAAAATCGGGGAGATCAGCCAGCCGGTGAAGACTCCGTTCGGATACCACATCATCCGGTTAGAGGGCAAGAAGGGTTACGAAGAGGCCAAGCCGGAGGTCGAGAAGAAACTGAAAACGGAGTTGGCTCAGAAATCCTTGCTGGACATGGAAAAGGCCGCGAACCCGGTGCTCGATCCGGACTTCTTCGGCCCGGCCCCCCCTCTCAAATAACGTGCAAACCCGACGGCTGGAGTTGGCCTGCCCGGTTTGCGGGTCGGGGGAGGTGTTTTACACCTGCACCCCCAATTGCTGCTTCAATCACGTTTGTAATGGATGCGGTGCCACCTTCGAGCCAGTAACCAGGGTTACAGGGGGCCGCGTTTCCGGACTGGTCCCGCCCGACCCACTGCCGGATCCTTCCGACCCTACAGTAGGCTGCGCCAAGTGCGACGGCACCGCAGTCTATATGACTGCGGAAGGAGCGCTCGCCTGCGCCGCCTGCGGCAGTGAGTTGGCCCTGGAATATACCGAAGTGGCCCCTGGCGAAAACTAGGGTATTGTTTCGCCGGTAATATCGATGTATATTGAAATTGACGTGGATTGATTTAGGGCGCGCGGCGCCCGGCTAATTGCAACCACGAAAAAAAGTGCTAAAGGCGAGTCGGTCTGTTCGAAACATTTCGACCCTGGCGCCCTTCGGCTCCAGGGTTTTTGTTTGCGAGCCAGCCTGTTCGCCGGATGCTGGAGGAATGTCATGGGCGTCTGGCCTGCTGTTGCCGCTTATCCTTCGTTGAGCGGCCAAGACGGTACCTTAGTCTGTATTTCCATCGCCGTGGAAGCTTCCCGCCTGGAGTCGCTTCTGGAAGCTTTGGCGCGGATCGATTTCCCCGTCAACCCCCAGATTTATCATGAGGCCCGAGTAGTGTACCGATATGCGGATGGGCATGAGAAGCCCGAAATAATGACACTGGTGGAGTTTCCGGCGTATGCTGGACGGCTCCCGGACGTGGAACGGGCCCTGGAAGAATACGGGTTCGACTCGGGCGCCATTCAGGTCACCAACATGTTGGACCAGATTCAGTCCGAGGCTGCATGGGAGGCCGCTCCTCCCGGTGCGCCGTACGTGGCGCGCTATCGCCGGAAGTGACCTTTGCCTCGTTGAGCGGTACGGAAGGGGCCAGTTGGCGAACAATTCGGCGTTGCGGCGCATAAAAATTGCGGGATAATACCTAGGCAAGGTGCACTGAATATTTTTGGTGACACTGGTAAGGCAGGTGCTTCGCTTATGGCGATGAACCCCAAATCCATGCTCCCTCTGCGCCTAGGTTTTCATGCTCCCATTGTGTGCGCCGCGCTGGCGGCTGTCGCGGCCCCCTGCTATGCCCAGAATTTGATGCCAGGCGGGATGTTCCGCCTGTTCACTTCCGATGCGGCAGTACTGGAAGCACAGGAAGTGCGCAAGGATCTGCCTTGTACCGTCACTCCCATCAAGCCCACCTTGGGGTTCGATCTGAAGTTCCACACCGGCTACGAAGTGAGCATCCCGCTGAAGGAACTGGCGGGCGATGGCAACCAACTCACCATGGTTTTCCGGGTCACGCCGGCCGGGCGGCCGGATTCCGGAGACCCGACCGACGCCACGGTGCTCTCGCAGCGCATGTCCGTCCCGGCGCTTGAGGACGACGCTAAAGGAGATGCATACCTGCAAGGAAACTTCGAGGTGGGCGAAGGCAAGTACCACGTCGATTGGCTGATGCGCGACCGGAGCGAACACGTTTGCTCGAACAATTGGGATATCGAAGCCAGCCTGCCGGCCAAAGATAAGGAAATGGCTCTCGATATCACCCCCGGAAATGTGCAGCAGGCGGATACGGAATTGTTCCGCGAGGAGCCCCGCGCCGAACGGGCGCAGCAGGAAGCCCCCTTGAACGTAAAGGTGATGGTGAATTTCGCCCCGCAGAACGCGCTTTCCGCTACGCTTCAGCCGCTGGATACCAACGCGCTGGTATCCATTCTGCGGAGCATCTCCCGGGAACCGAGAATCGGCAAATTCTCCATCGTCGCCTTCAACATGCAGGAGCAACGCGTCCTGTACCGGCAGGAATCGGCTTCCCAGATCGATTTTCCAGCGCTCGGCGAGGCCCTCCAGTCCCTCAACCTGGGAACGGTCGACCTGAAACGGCTCGGACAGAAGCACAGCGATACCGAATTCCTCACCAACCTGATCACCCATGAGATGAAAGATGAGCACGAGCAGCCCGATGCCGTGATCATCGCCGGGCCTAAAGTGATGCTCGACGACTCCGTCCCGCAAGATAGCCTCAAGCAGATCGGCGACTTGCATTTCCCGGTGTTCTATATGAATTACAACGTGAACCCGCAGGCGGTTCCCTGGCGGGATGCGATCGGTTCCGCCGTGAAATATCTGAAAGGCGCCGAATACACAATTACCCGTCCCCGTGACCTGTTTTTCGCCTGGAGCGAAATCATGGGCCGTATTGTAAAATTTAAGTTCGGGAGGACGGGAGCGAGTTCATCCTCGCAATGATTCATGCGAGCTTTCTCTATTGCGTTGGCGGTTGCCGTTTGCTCGATTTCCGCCGTTGCTCAACAGATTGGCGCGGAGAACCTGGCGCCCGATATCCCCACACCGCAGATCGTCGTGGATCGCATGTTGGAAGCCGGCCGCGTGAAACCGGGCGATACCGTTTACGATCTCGGCAGCGGTGACGGCCGCGTTGTGATCACGGCCGCGCAGAAGTTTGGCGCCAAGGCGGTAGGAATCGAGCTGCGGTCCGACCTGTGCCGGGTTGCCAACGAGCGTGTTAAAGCCCTGGGGCTTCAGAATCGCGTGCAGATCGTGCAAGGCAACGCGCTTCGGGCGGATGTCAGCGCTGCCGACGTCGTCACCATGTACTTCCTCACGAGTTCCAACGAACTGGTCCGGCCGAACCTGGAAAAGTACCTGAAACCGGGCGCGCGCGTAGTGTCCAACCAGTTTCCGATCAAAGGCTGGAAGCCCGTCGAAACGGTAAAGGCCAAGTCCGGCCGCATGGACTACGCCATCTACGTCTACGAAATCGGCCACACCAAATAGCTTGTCTTCAGTGGGACACGCGGCGTTAGCCGCGTCCGCCCTGCTGCCCTACTTTGCCTTCCCCGCATTATCCACGATCGACCGCGCCAGGTAATTCTCCACCTTCGCCCCATTACGCGCCACTTCGTAATATGCCGCGCGCAGCAGGCTATCTTTCCGGTTGAGCAGCGTTTCGCGGATACTCTGCTGCACGCGCGGGTCGTTCAGTTCCCGCTGCCCGGCCGGCTCTTTCGAAATCACCTTCAGGATGCGATAGCCCTCCTGCGTGTGAATCACGGGAGAGTATCCGTTGGGCGGTAGCGACATCACCATCTTCCGCAACTCCGGATTGGCGCGCTCCAGGGCCGATTCCGGCACGAATCCCATATCGCCGCCATTCGCCGTGGTCGCCGGGTCCTCGGAATAGTTCTGCGCCAGCATCCCGAAATCCTCGCCACTCTTCAGGCGCGCTTCAATGTCGCGGATCTTGGTTTGCGCTTCGGCATCGTTCCGCGCTTTGCTGTTCTTCAGATTCCGCACATTCGGGTCGGGGGCGGCGGTCACTAGGATCTGGGCCATGTGCACTCCCGGTTCCGCGAGGTTAAAGCTGGCTTTGTTGTTGTTATAAAAATTCGCCACGTCGCTATCGGTAATGGTGATGTGCGAGGTGATCTCTTTGTTGATGAGCTTCTGAATCGTGAGGTCGCGCCGAAGCTGCGACCGCAAATCATCGATCGTCATCTTGCGCCCGGCAAGCTGCTTTTCGAACTCCTCCTTGGTGTAAGGAGCTTTCATTTTGTTGAGCTCGGTTTCGACATCGGCATCCACCGCCATCAGCCCCAACTTCTCCGCGCGTTCGAGCATGATTTCATTCGTGATCAGGTTGCTCAGGAGGTCGAGTTTCTGCGACATCACCTGTTCTTCGCTCGATCCTTCGGCGGGCTGGGGATATTGCGATTCGTAGGTTTTGTCGAGCTCAGCGTAGCTGATGGGGTGATTGTTGACCACCGCCGCCACGTTCGCGGGCGGTGATTTCTTGCACGCAGGCGCAAAAAGCGCGCCCAAAATGGCGGCCAACCACAACGCGGAATACTTCATGTAAACCAACATTGTAGCTGGTACCACAGATGCGCCTGTCCGAAGGTGGAGCAGGCGGTCTTGCCCGTCTGCTCAGCAGCCCCCGGATGAGGCGCGCTTACGCAGTGGCAGTCTTCGCTGGCTTGACCTTTTTGAGCCTTTTAGCCCCGGCCCAGTAGAGGCTCACTTCGTGCCCATCCGGATCGTCCAGGTACGCATGCTTCCAACCCCAGGGCATCAGTTTCGGCGTCTGCGACAATTTGATCCCGGCCTTTTCCAAGCGTTGGCAGAACCGCTCGAGATCGCGGACTTCGAAATACAGGCGCACCCCGCCGGTTTGCAGGTCCTTTCCAGGCTCCAGCAGATGTAAGGCAAAGGTCGTTTCGGCGCCGGGCGATTTCAGCCGCGCGTACACCAGCCTCGGACCGCCGCGGAACTCCTCCAGCACCTCGAAGCCGAGCAGATCGCGATAAAAATGAAGCGAGGCATCGAGGTTGCGCGAATAGATCATGGCGTGATTGAAGGTAAGGGCCATGCTTTCTCCTTCGCCCTATTGTACGGTCGGATACCGCAACCGGCGCTACGCCGGGCCGAACATAAGAGAGGAGGCCGATATGGAAGAGAGCTACGGCTTGCAGGATTACTCCGATAACTCGACTACCTATTCGCTGGACCCGGTGTGCGGGATGAAAGTGGATGAAGATCACGCCGCCGGAAAAACCAATTACGCGGGCCAGACCTACTACTTTTGTTCCAGGGATTGCCAGAAGAACTTTGAAGAAGCGCCCGGAATCTACATCGGGCAGGCCAGTTGAAGGCGGGGCAGGCCAGTTGAAGGCGGGGCAGGCCGGGCGGCCTGCCCCTTCGTAATTAGGATTTTGCCGAGGAAGCCATTCCTCGGATCCGCTCCGAAAAATTCTTGTACGCTTCCGGGCCCATGCGTTGAATGCCGGCGTTAGCCACCTTTTCCAGGTTTGCCAGGTAGTTTGGCATCTTAACGGCTTCCCGCGTCGCGGGAACCAGATTGCGGATCTTCTCCCATACGAATAACGCCTCGCCATTCGTCTGGAGGAAAAGTTCCTCGTTCAAAACCCCCGAAGTGACAAATGTCGCTGCCATGTCCCAGTAGCTGGTTACCATCCGGAAATAGGCATTCTCCTGAGTGCCCATGCCCGCAATCTTTTGCATTTCTTCCGGAGTATTCGCCGAGAAGGTGGCGAACCACTGGCGCGCCTTGCGCATAGTGTCTTCGCGCCTCAGTTCGTAGAGACGCAACAGCAGATTCGCATCGTCGTAAGTTGCTTGATTTGCCATACCGAAATTATAAGGGCTGACGCCCGTCAGCAAACCAGGTCTTCGCGGCCAATTTTGAAATTTTCCAGGTTGCCCAACACGGTGAGGGCTATCTGCTTCGGATCGAAGAACGTCTGCGCGATGCGCTGCACGTCGGAGGCGGTCACCGCCTCGATACTTTCCACCAGTTCATCCAGGGTGAAGAACCGGCCGAAGTACATCTCCTGGCGAGCCAGGTTGGTCATGCGGCTGGCCGTGGATTCCAGGCTCAGCATAAGCGAGCCTTTGAGGTGATCCTTGGCGCGGCGCAACTCTTCCTCGCTAACCGCCTGCTGCTTCAGTTCGCGGAATTCGTTCACGATCGATTCCACAACCTTGCGCGCCGATTCCTGCGACGTGCCCGCGTAAATCGCCAGGCAACCCGTGTCGCGATAGGGGTTCAGCTCCGAGAAGACGGCGTAGGCCAACCCCTGGCGTTCCCGGATATTTTGAAAGAGGCGGGAGCTCATGCCTCCGCCGAGCAGCGTGTTGAGCACGTAGCAGGCGAAGCGCTCCTCGTGGGGCAACGGATACGAGGGAACGCCTAAGCACAGGTGTACCTGCTCGAGCGCCTTCTTGTTCCGTAACGCGATACGCGCGTGCGTGCTCGGAATCGGGTCCGAAGGCGTCGCGGGGCCGGCCGGCAGCGAAGCGAAGTGATCGCGCACGAGCCCAACCACCCTCTCGTGCGTAAGGTTGCCCGCCGCAGTCACGAGCAGGTTCGAGGGCGCGTAAACCTGCCGGTAGTAATCGCGGATCATCTGGCTATCGAACCGCTTCACCGTCTCGCGCGTGCCCAGGATTGGCTTGCCCAGCGGATGGTCTTTCCAGAAATTTGAAGAGAAGATCTCGTGGACCAGGTAATCCGGGCTATCGGCCTCCATCTTGATCTCTTCCAGGATGACGCCTTTTTCTTTCTCGATATCCTCGGCGCGGAAGAGCGGATTCAGCACCAGATCGGCCAGGACGTCCCATGCCAGAGAGAGATGTTGATCGAGCACCTTGGTGTTGAAGCACACCAGTTCCTTGGCCGTGAACGCATCAAGATTACCGCCGATCGAATCGACCGAGCGCGCGATGTCCTCAGCCGAGCGGTGCGTCGTGCCTTTGAAGAGCATGTGCTCGATAAAGTGCGAGATACCGTTCTGCTCGGGATTTTCCCGCCGGGAGCCCGTACCGATCCAGATTCCCACCGAAACCGAGCGCACATGGGGCATAGCTTCGGTGATGACACGAACGCCGTTGGCGAGAGTCGTGAACTCAATATCACGCACGGGGCTGGCGGAAGTAGTAGCTGTCAGAAGGTTGCCTCTCTGATTCCTTTGTAACACCCTCGGCGTTCCGGCCGCTATCGTAGACTGGTTATAGAATGCCCCAATCCCTCGTGGGCATGGAACTTCCTGATTTGCAGGAGGCTCTAGGTCCGAACCAGCCGAATTACCGGGCGCGCCAGGTTTATGACGCGCTTTATCGCGGGCAAGTGTCTGATCTGGTACAGATTACGTCGCTACCGGGCCGGTTGCGGGAGGAATTGGCGGGAACTCACAGCGTCGGATTACCCGAGGTCGCGCGCCGCTATGACTCCGCCGACGGCACGCGCCGGTACCTGTTGCGCCTGGAAGATGGCCGCACGGTAGAGACGGTGCTCATGCCCGAAGGCGAGCGCGACACCATCTGCATTTCCAGCCAGGTAGGCTGCCCCGTCAATTGCGCCTTCTGCATGACAGCGCTGCTCGGCCTGGAGCGCAACCTGACAGCCGGTGAGATCGTGGGGCAAGTGCTGCTGGTGTGCCGGGAAAACCACCTGCGGCAGGATGGCGGGAGACTGAATATCGTCATGATGGGTCAGGGTGAGCCCCTGCTCAATCTTCCCAACGTGCTCAAGGCCACACGCATTCTCCTCGACCCCCAAGGCTTTGCCCTCTCTCCGCGACGGATCACCGTCTCAACCGCGGGAATCATTCCCAAAATCGACGAACTGGGCGCAGAACCCGTTCGGCCCAAGTTGGCCATCTCGCTGAACGCCTCCACGGAAGAGATGCGCCGGGAATTGATGCCCATTACGCGCAAGTATCATTTGAAAGACTTGCTGGATGCGTGCCGCCGCTATCCGCTGCGGCCTTGGGAGAAACTGACTTTCGAATACGTGCTGCTCAAGAGCGTGAATGATTCGGATGCCGACGCGCGGCGCGTGCTCAAACTCCTCGCGCATCTGAACGCCAAGGTGAACCTCATCGCGCTGAACCCCGGCCCCGAGATCCCCTTCGAGACGCCGGACCCGGAGCGCGTCGCGGCGTTCCAGCAGATCGTGCGCCGCGGGCTGCCATGCTTCGTGCGCAAGCCCCGCGGATTGGATATTTACGCCGCTTGCGGCCAGTTGAAGCGGGCTGGCTAAAAGTGGTGGGCAGTCCCTCAGCCTGCCAGGCGCGGCGCAGCCGTCTCCATCGGTGGAGCAGACGATCGTTGTTCGTCGTCTGCTAACCGTATGCGACACTCGGGTTATGCGGGATGCGGCTCTGCTCGATCACATTTCCCGCTTGCCGCATGCACGCGCCAATTTCAAACAATTGGTCCGCGAGCTCGGAGCCAAGGGCGCCAAACGCGAAGACCTGGAAACCGCCCTGGCGCGCATGACCGCCCGTGGCGATCTGATCGAAATTCGCTCCGGACACTACGCCGTCACCGCCCGCAGCCGTGAGTTCGCCGTCGGCCGCCTGCACATGCACCGGGATGGTTACGGCTTCCTCATTTCCGAGCGGCCCATCGAAGGCATCACCGGCGATATTTTCATTGCGCCCGCCTCTGCCGAAACCGCCATGCACGGCGACCGCGTGGTCGTGCGCATCGCCCGCATCGAGCCGGACGGCCGCGCGGATGGGGAAATCGTCAAAGTCCTCAAGCGCTCACAGCCTACCGTCGTGGGCGAGTTTCGTATCGGCCGCCGAGGCCAATTCGTCGTCCCGCACGATGAGCGCATCCAGCAGTGGATCGAAATCCCGGAGGGCCTTGAATTCCCTTCCGCCGGCGCACTCACCGATCGCATCGGCGTCACGGCGCCTCAGCTCAGTTCCGTGGAGGAACTGGACGGCATGGTCGTAAACGTAGAGCTGCTGGAGTATCCCGAGCGCGGCGCCAGCCCCGTCGGGCGCGTGGTGGAAATCCTCGGCCGCCCCGATGACTTCGGCGTGGATGTCGAGATCGTCATCCGCAAACACCACCTCCCTCACCAATTCCCTCCCGAAGTGGTGGAACAGGCCGAATCCATTCCCAACGTCATCGCCGCCCGCGAACTGGCCGGCCGCCGCGATTTCCGCTCGCTCGAGATTGTCACCATCGACGGCGAAACCGCCCGCGACTTCGACGATGCCGTTTGCGTCGACCGCCTTCCCAACGGCAATTTCGCCCTCCAGGTCCACATCGCGGACGTCAGCCATTACGTGCGTCCCGAATCCCCCATCGATGCCGAAGCCCGGCTGCGCGGCACCAGCGTCTACTTTCCCGATCGCGCCGTGCCCATGCTGCCCTTCGAGCTCTCGACCAATATCTGCTCGCTGAACCCGCAGGTGGACCGGCTGGTGCTTTCGGCACTTCTGGAAATCGATCATCAGGGCGAAATCGTCGGCCAGGACTTTACCGCGGGGGTCATCCGCAGCGTCGAGCGCATGACCTACACCAACGTCCACCTCCTGCTCGAGGGCGATGCCGGGCTTCGCGACCGCTACCGGACCCTTGTCGCACGCTTCGAACTCATGCAAGAGCTCGCCTGGATCCTCAACCGCAAGCGTGTCCGCCGCGGCTCCATCGATTTCGATCTACCCGAGCCCCTCATCGAGTTCGACCAATGGGGCCAGATGACCGGCGTGACCCGCGCCCCCCGCAACATCGCCCACCGCCTCATTGAAGAGTTCATGCTGGCGGCCAATGAAGCCGTGGCCTCGCACCTGGAGCAAGCCGGCATCGCTTCCATCTACCGCATCCACGAGAAGCCCGATCCCAAACGCGTCATGGAATTCGAGGAAGCCGCAGCCCACTTCGGCTACTCGCTGGGTATCGGCGCCGTTCCCGTAAAGAAGTTCGGGATTACCGATCGCCATCGCGATGGTTCCAAGCGCCGCCGCGAAGTCGCCATTGCCGATACCGGCGTTCCCATTTCTTCGCGCCAATACCAACGCCTCACGTCGAAGATCGAAGGCAAGCCGGAAGAGCGCATTCTCAGTTACCTGATGCTGCGATCCCTCAAGCAAGCCCGCTACAGCGTGGAGAATGTCGGTCACTTCGCCCTGGCCGCTTCCACTTACACGCATTTCACCTCGCCCATCCGGCGCTACCCCGATCTGATGATCCACCGCCTGCTCCGAGCGGTGCTGGCAGGCAAATCCACCCCGCCCGAAACCGAACTGACCGCCATTGCCGAAGAATGTTCTCAATCCGAGCGGCGCGCCGCCGATGCCGAACGCGAGCTGGTGGAGTGGAAGAAGGTGAAGTTCATGGCCGAGCGTGTCGGCGCCGACTTCGACGCCCTGGTCATCAGCACCGCCAAGTACGGCCTGTTCGTCGAACTGGCGGAGCTTTTTATAGAAGGCCTCGTGCCCATCGACAGCCTTCCCGGGGATCAATACACCTACCAGGAAAACGTGCGCAAGATCGTCGGCAAGCGCACCCGCCGCGAGTTCGCGATCGGCGACCGCGTCCGCGTCATCCTCGACCGCGTAGACGCTAACGAACGAAAGTTGCAGTTCTCGCTGTTAGAGGAGGAAACCCGCCGTCACGGGCGCGCCGCCGGCCGTAAGCGCTCCCCCGCTACCCGCCGTGGCGGCCGCAGCAGTTTGCCCGGCAGTTTGGAAACGTAAGCCATCCGCTCCACCAGCGGCAGCAGCCGCCGCACTGTACGCCCGTGCAGCAGCAGGCTGCCCGTCACCAGCGCGGGGTGCGGGATCGTGGTACAGCAGCGCGAGCACACATCCACTTCGCCGCCCCGCCCCGACGCGTGCAGCCGCCGCATCTCCTGCATGGCGTCCGAATTCCAAATCTGCGCCAGCGGCTGCGTCCCCAGGTTCCCTAGCGGCGCGCCGTCCAGCATGTAGCTTTGGCAGCAGGGGTAGACATCTCCGTTCTGTTTTACATACATGGGGCCGCGCCACAGGTAGTGGCAGGGATGCTTCCATTCCTCGGCCGTGTGTCCGGCGTCCGGCCGCATGAGATTGGTTTCGTCCTGCTTGATCCGGATCTGGTCGATGCCCTTCACCGCCCCCCAGAAGCGGATGAACTCGTCCACTTCGCCCGCGTTCCCCTCCATACGGACCATTTGGATCACCACCTGCAACGGCGAGCCGCGCTCCGCTTTCATTCGCGCGAATCGGACGAAATTGTCGCGCACCTTTTCGAACCGCGCGCCCTTCCGGTAGAACTCGAAGGTCTCTTTTTTGGCGCCGTCAAAACTCAGCGTGATCTGTTCTAAGGGGGAATCCAGGATGCGCGCCGATAGTTTTTCGTCCAGAAAGGTACCATTGGTCGAGAGCAGCGTCGAAATACTGTGCTGGTGACAGAATTCGATCCTCTCGAAAATTCGGGGGTCCATAAACGGCTCGCCCAAGCCAATGAGCATCATGTGTTCGGCGGTCTCGCCAGCCTCTCGCACCAGCCGTTCGAAAACATCCTGCGCCATGTCCGCTTTGGGTTGCTTGTGCGTTTCCCGCGGGCACATGGGGCAGTACAAATTGCACTTGGCGGTGGTCTCGACGATGTATTCGACCGGCAATCCGCTCAGCCTGGAACGGCGCGTCAGGTATCCCCACAGGAGCTTCGCCCGGTTCCAGTACCTCATGATCACATTCATTGTACCCGCGCGACTTTCGCCCGAATCGAAGTGTTAGATAAGGCTGAGCCATGAATGTGACCATCTCCGGTGCTTCCGGCCTGGTTGGGCGGCGGCTGCTGAAGCTCCTGATGGAAGCCGGCCATTCGGTGCATGTGCTCAGCCGTCACGCCGGTACGAACCTGCCCCCGGGCGTAGGTCTCTCGGTTTGGGATCCGGCAAACACCGTGCCGCCGCGCGATGGCCTGGAAGCCGCCGACGCCGTCGTTCATCTGGCGGGCGAACCGGTGGCGCAGCGCTGGACCGCCGAGGTCAAACAGAAGATTCGGATCAGCCGTGTGGATGGCACCCGCCGCCTGGTGGAGGCTTTGGCTGCCCTGCCCCGCAAGCCGGAAACGCTCATCTCGGCCTCCGCTGTCGGCTACTACGGCGCGCGCGGCGACGAGATTCTGGCGGAATCCGCGCCGCCTGGGATGGGGTTTTTGCCGGAGGTCTGTGCGGCATGGGAAAGGGAAGCGCAAACTGCCGCGGCGCTCGGTATCCGCGTTGCAATCGTCCGCATCGGAGTGGTTCTGGACCGGCGCGGCGGCGCCTTGGCCCGTTTGCTGCCTCCATTCCGCCTCGGTCTTGGCGGTCCCATCGGCTCCGGACGCCAGTGGATGTCCTGGATTCACGCGGCGGATCTCGTCGAGCTCTTTCGCTCCGCCATCGAAAAACCTTTCTCCGGCGTGCTCAACGGGGTGGCGCCGTTCCCCGTCACGAATCGCGACTTTACCCGCGAACTGGCGCGCTGTCTCCACCGGCCCGCTATCGTTCCCGTGCCGGCCTTCGCCTTGCGGGCTGTTTTCGGGGAAATGGCTGAGGTGCTGCTCGCCAGCCAGCGAGTCGTGCCACGCGCCGCGGAAGCGGCCGGCTTCCCGTTCCGTTTCCCCCAATTGGGCCCTGCGCTTGCCGATCTCTTGCGGTAAGCAACGTGCTACAAAGTGCTTGGAGTCTTTCGTTTGACGCCCTCATGGACCGAACCCAATCTACTTTCTTCATACGCGCATTGACCATTGCCGTCATCGCTTTGAATGTCAGCGGGAATTATCTGCTCGATATCGGCATGCGCCGGCGCCAAATCGTTTCCCTTTCGCCGCTCGATTACGTGCAGGCCTTTACGAACGTCTGGGTAATCACCGGCGTCCTTCTGTTGATGGGCTGGATGATCTGCCAGCTTTCTCTTTTGAGCTGGGCCGATCTGACGTACGTGCTTCCCGTCACGTCGGTATCATACATTGTGCTCACCGTCTTGGGCGCCTTCGCCCTGAGCGAGCACGTCTCCACATCCCGTTGGGCGGGTGTTTGCCTGATCGTCCTGGGGGTCATCGTTGTGGGCCGCACAAGGCCGAGTACTTCACCGCGAGATCACGAGGAAGCGCCGTGAAATGGCTGTTAGTGTTGGTGATCGTCGCGTGCAATACGGTGGGCGACCTGCTCAACTCCTTTGGCATGCGGCGCCACGGGCATGTCCGCCACTTCCACCCCTCGGGATTGAGCCGCCTGTTCCGTTCGCTGGCGCGCAATGTCTACGTCATCGGAGGTATCGTTGCCATGGCGATCTCATTTTTCGCGCTGCTTTCCTTGCTTTCCATCGCCGACCTCAGTTTTGCGATACCCGCGACCTCCGCCAGCTACCTCTTCGAAACCGTTCTGGCGAAATACATCCTGCGGGAAGATATCCACTGGCAGCGCTGGGTGGGAGCGTGCCTGGTCGCCTGCGGCGTGGGACTGTTATCGCTGTAGTTTGCCGGCGTCAGTCCCTGCCGCCGTCCAATCGAAATCGTAGCCGGAAATGGCTCAACGTGCCGGGCAACGGGCGGTCGCTCCGCAGGCGCCCGCCCGCCCTGCAACCGATATTGCCTGCCTGGAGAAGGTTCCCCAACGTCGCCGTCGAAAGTAGAAGCACCGGCTGCCTCCGACTGCACGATCTGGAGGAATTTTCTCCGCTTGGGGATGGACGGCCTCGCTGGAATCGAGCACCTCGTTATGGAACCGCCGGCGCTCCGCCCGCTCTGCGCCTTGTGAGAGGAGTACGTTCTTCGGTTCAAAGTGGGCCAGCGCTGCCCGCTTTTCCGGAGTGGAAGTGGCGAAGGGTTCCGGGGAGACGCGCATCACGCGATGGAGTGAGCCGGATCGAGAATGAGAGCCAGCGACTGTCCTGGAACGCGGAGCACCGGCGGCCCCGATCCGTATTTGTCGCGTACGCGCTGCATGCGGCGAATGGCTCGCCGCGGCGCACCCGCACACAAGGCGCTAAAGACGACCGGTTTCCACAATACTGAAATGAGTGACTGCTTCCGGGAAGCCGCGTCAGGCAGATGACGCGGACGTGTCAGATTTACACCTGGGCGTGTCTACCGGCCAATAGCCGGCGGCGTCTCGACCATGGCCAACAGAAGGCAAATCGCCACCAAAATCGCTAATCCTGCTGCGACTAACATCGTTTCCTCCGACTCCCAACCGTCTATGTGCAATTGAAGGGCCGATCGTTTCGGGGCGCGGTGCAGTCGCCGCTCTCTTAAACTTCTCTTGACTTGTACTATAAGACTAATACATTATATCTATAGATGAGTAAGCCAGCCGTCAACGGCAGAACCCGTTTCACCTTCCACCTCGATCCGCGCAGCGGTGTCCCGGTCTACCGGCAGCTCATTGATCAGGTGAATGGTGCCATCGCCTCCGGTTCGCTCGAGGCCGGCGATCAACTGCCGACCGTCCGCCAAGTGGCGGTGGACCTGTCCATCAACCCGAACACCGTGGTCCGCGCCTACCGCGAACTCGAAATCCGCGGCCTCCTGGAAACCCAACAGGGCACCGGCACATTCATCACCCAGCAAAAAGTGAAGCGCGATGAACTCGAGCGGCGCCGCCAGCTTGACCAGCTCATTACCGATTTCGTCGCGCGCGCCGGAGCATCCGGCTTCACCATCGAGGATCTACTGGAGCAGTTACATGATCGGAAAACTGACACTAAGCAGAACAGGAGATGATGCAATGAAAACGGATTCTTTCGAGTTCCGTCTGAGCACGGTCGGAAAGGCGCTGTGCGCCGTCTCGATCGGAGCGGGAATTCTGGCCACGGTACTCGCCAATACCCGCGCTCCCTTATTCGCCGGTATCGCTTTAGGCCTCTATTTGTTATTCGCGATCCGCGTTGCGGATCAGTGGGAGAAAGTCGCCGTGCTCCGCTTCGGCCGGTATATGGGCCTGCGCGGCCCCGGCCTCTTCTACATCATCCCCATCGTGGACACAGTCAGCCGGTACGTGGACCAGCGCGTCCGCGTCGCCAGTGTCTCGGCCGAATCGACTCTCACCCGCGACACCGTTCCGGTCAATGTGGATGCCATCGTTTTCTGGATGGTCTGGAACCCGGAGAAATCCATTTTGGAAGTGCAGGATTTCGCGCAAGCCATCACACTAAGCGCCCAAACGGCGCTCCGCGAATCCATTGGCCGTCATGAGTTGCACCAGATGGTCGCCGAGCGCGAGATGCTCGGCCAGGAACTGCAGCGCATTCTCGACCAGAAGACCGGTCCGTGGGGCATCACCGTGCAATCGGTGGAAATTCGCGATGTGCAGATCCCGTCCGAGTTGCAGGATGCCATGTCGCGGGAAGCCCAGGCGGAACGCGAGCGCCGCGCCCGCACCATTCTCGGGCAGGCCGAAACCGAGATAGCTGAAAAGTTCGGCAAGGCTGCCCTAACTTACCAGGACAACCCCGTGGCGCTGCACTTGCGCGCCATGAACATGCTTTACGAGGCCATCAAAGAGCGTGGTTCCATGGTGATCGTGCCCTCGTCCGCGGTGGAAACCATGGGTTTAGGCGGCTCGCTCGCTACCGCCGCGCTGGGCGGCGCCAAGCCGCAATAGAACCTGCGCACAATCCGAAAGGAGTACGCCATGAACGCGCCATTTGTGTCTCTTACGGCCGCCCTGTGCCTGGCAGGCTTGGCGGCGTTCGGACAACCCGTGGGTGCATTGCCTAAGCTGCCAGATCCTTCCGGACCATTTCGTATCGGTCGGATTGGGTACGACTGGGTGGATCAGTCGCGCACAGAGCCGTATTCCAGTGATCGGAAAGCGCATCGCGAGCTGATGGTCTACTTTTGGTACCCGGTCTCCGCAAAATCGGCAGATGCTAGGGGGCCCTATATGCCGGGCGCGCAGCGGATGGATACACTCCCTGACATTCGGAAGTCGATGAGCCGTGTCTTTGGCAGAAATTGGGCGGCTATTACTTCGGGGGCGATCTTCTCCCATGCGATCGACAGTGCTCCGGTATCAAAAGCTGTTCAGCGTTTCCCGATGGTCATCTTCTCCCACGGGCTCGGCAGCCCTGGTTTCAGCTACACCTGCCTCCTCGAGGATTTGGTCAGCCGGGGGTACGTCGTTGCATCCATCGAACATACTTACATCGCTTCCGCCGGATGGTTCCCGGACGGAAGAGTCGTACCAAGGCTCACGGAGAATCCACCGGCGGGACTATCCTCGGAAGAAAGGTTCAAGTGGACAACGGCACGCACCACGGAAGAGATCAGTGAAGGAGCGGCAGATGTTCGCTTTGTCCTCGATCAAATCACGACCAGGAGCGGAAACCCGGAACAGTTTTTGCTCGCCGGACGGCTCGATCTAAACCGGGTTGCTGCGATGGGCCATTCGGCCGGCGCCGAATTCGCGGCGCGCGCCTGCCAGCTCGACCGGCGTTTTAAGGCATGCGTCGATCTGGATGGCGCCATGGTTCCGTTGGCTGCTCTCCCCGAATTTCCAGATGGCGCACTCCTGGAACAACCTCTTCTTTTTCTTGAGGCGCACCATCCCGAATCCCAGATGGCCGGAACGACCGCGGAGCATGCATTGTATTTCAAGAAGAAGGAAGAACAGCTTCAATCTCTATATCCCGGAAGTTACGCTGTGGCGCTGATCTCGCCGGGTGTTGCGCACCCGAGCTTTAGCGACATTCCGCTACTTTTTGCCGGAACGGATGGATTCCCCGAGACCAGCGTCGTGGTGCATAACCTCGATCGGATCGAGCAGTACGTTCGCGAATTCCTTGGGAAGGAACTCAACCGAAAAAAGGCTCCGCTGCTGGATAGCGGGAGATCCAACTCTTGGGAGGCAACCGTGAAGCGATATGGCCGCTGAGCGGTCTTCGTGAGACGAGATTTGCTCGACCGGGTTGATGTCGAATTGAGAATGTGTTCGAAAGGAGTGAGGTATGAAAACGATTATCGAGGCTTGTGTATTGGGATCGTTTCTGATCTCGGTAACCGGCGCCCAGGAGCCTGTGCTCAGGCAGGGTGTCTCGGTTGAGATGGCCGTTGCCAGTCATGCAGTAGAAACGCGGTCGGCCGACGGGCAGGATGCGGCCATCGTAGCCATTACCGCGAACGGGAGGGTGTTCGCCGGTATCCAGCCCTCTGAACCATCGGCGCTGAGCAGATTGCGGGAAAAGACGGTGTATGTCAAAGCCGACGCTCGAGCACCGTACCAGACCGTGCTCGCGGTCTTGGACGCCTTGCATGGCAAATCGGTCGTGCTGCTGAGTGCGCCTCCGGAAACTGCGGCGCGGCCCGGGTATGTACCGCCGTACGGGACGAAGCTGATCGTATCGCGGTGAAGAGGCGCCGGCGTGCACGCGGGAACGTTACCGAGCGGCAGCCGCGGTGGAGCGGTCTAGCTTACCGTTTCACAATGCAATAAGCGTCAGCTTCCCAAGACCCGTTCCGGCCCGGTCCGGAACGGGTTCACCACTTCCACCGAGCCGTACTTGCGCCCCTCCTGAAAGTCTTCGCTCAACAGCCAGCGGCAGCCGGCCCGCTCCCCCGCCGCGAGAATCAGAGCATCCCAATAGTTGATATCGGCGCGATCGGTCCAGTGCCACGCACGTTCCACCAGCGCCAAGCCAAATTCTATGACGGGCCATTGGGCGTAGGAACGAACGAGCGCTCGCGCGATATTCGCGGGAACTGCCAACTTGCGCGTCGCATTGGCATACAGCTCGTTCAGCACTTGCCAACTCAGCCGGCCCACCTCTTGTTCCCATAAAGCGTCGCGCCAGCGGACGGCCGCCGCCTGTTTTCGAGGGTTCGCAGTGTCTAACGTGTATAAGAGGACGTTGGCGTCCACGAAACACAGATTAGCGGCGGTCGTAGAGTTCCTCTCGGTTCATTCGCTTGGATGCGTCGAGCCCTTTGATCGGCTTGATCTTCTTGACTGTTTCGTACGCCTCCCAATACTCGCCCCGGCGCCGCATCTCGTCTTCCAGCATCCGCCCGACGAGCTTGGAAACCGACGTATTCTCCTCCGCCGCCTTCCTGCGCGCCCACTGCGCCACCTCTTCCGTCACAGTGATGGTCACATTCTTTAACACGAACTCAGTGTAGCACGAGGTTCGTGTTGCTCCTCCTGGCCGGCGTGCCGCTCTAACTGCCTTCCGTTTCCTCATCTTGGGCGTATAATCTAATGAGTCGTGCGCTCGCGTTTACTCCCTAAGAAAAGGAAACGGTTTCGGTGTCCACACTAGAAGTCTCCCCGCTGGAGCGCTCGTTCGACCAGCCGGGCGAGTCCGTCGTTAATGATTTCAGTATTCAAGTCGCAACAGTAAACGGATCCGGCAGCCAGACTGCCAACAACGTCCTGCTGCGCTCGCTCTTTCAAATGGGTATCCCCGTGTCCGGGAAAAATATGTTCCCGTCCAACATTGCCGGGCTGCCCACGTGGTTTACCATCCGCGCCAGCAAGCACGGGTACATCGCCCGCCGCAAGGAAATCGATTTCCTGGTGGCCATGAATCCCGAAACCGCGCGCGAAGACGTCATGAAGCTCGAACGGGGCGCTGCGGTCGTGTACGATGAGCCGCTCAAGCTCAATCTGCTGCGCAGCGATCTGCACTTTTATCCGGTGCCGTTCGATAAGCTCGTGGCGCCGGTCTGTCCCGAGGCCAAGCTGCGCAAGCTCGTCCGCAACATGATTTACGACGGCGTGGTGGCATGGCTCCTCTCCATCGAGATGCCCGAGATCCGCAAGGCCCTGGTCAAGCAGTTCGGCAAGCGCAAGGCAAAAGCGGCGGACCTCAACTGGGGCGCCGCGCAGGCTGGCTACGATTGGGCGGGACAGAACCTCACCAAGACCGATCCGTACCGCGCCGAACGCATGAATGAGACGGCCGGCAAGATCATCATCGACGGCAATTCCGCTTGCGCCCTGGGTGCGATGTTCGCCGGAGTGACCGTGGTTACCTGGTATCCGATCACGCCGTCTTCTTCTCTCGTCGAAACCCTCATGGGCTACATGAAACGGTTCCGCCATGACCCGGAAACCGGCAAAGCAACCTACGCCATCGTGCAGGCGGAGGACGAACTGGCTTCTATCGGGATGGCGCTGAGCGCCGGTTGGGCCGGAGCGCGCTCCATGACTTCCACCGCCGGCCCCGGAATTTCTCTCATGTCCGAATTTATCGGGCTCGGCTACTATGCCGAGTTGCCCGCTGTCATCTTCGATATCGAGCGCGTCGGCCCCTCCACCGGTTTGCCCACGCGCACTGCCCAAGGCGATATTCTCAAAAATGCCATCCTCTCCCACGGCGATACGCGCCACCCTATGCTTTTCCCCGCCTCCCCCGAAGAGTGCTTCACTATGTCGATCGACGCCTTCGATCTGGCCGAGCAGTTCCAAACGCCGGTCTTCGTCATGAGCGACCTGGATCTGGGCATGAATAATTGGATGGCCGATGCGTTCCCGTATCCCGAGAAGTCCATCCAGCGCGGCAAGGTTCTAAGCGCGGAAGATCTCAACAAGCTGGGCGGCTTCGCCCGGTATAAAGATGTGGATGGCGATGGCGTCGGCTACCGCACTCTTCCCGGCACCAATCATGCGGCTGCCGCCTACTTCACCCGTGGCAGCGGCCACAACGAAAAAGCGCAGTACACCGAACGCGAAGACGATTACATCAACAACATGGACCGCCTGGCCCGCAAGTTCGAATCCATGCGCGGCTACGTGCCCTCCCCCGTGGTGGAAAACCGGGACCACGCCAAGATCGGCTTCGTCGCGGTTGGCAGCTCCGATTACGCCGTCCGCGAATCCTGCGACCAGTTACGCAGCGAATACAAGACGGAAGCCAGCTACCTGCGGCTGAAAGCCTACCCCTTCACTGCCGAGCTGACTGATTTCATTCGCCGGCATGAGCGCGTGTACGTCGTGGATCAGAACCGCGACGCGCAGTTGCTCGGCCTCATGCGCCTCGAATTCGAGCCGGATTTAATCGCCAGGCTGCGCAGCGTGCGTTATTACGGCGGATTGCCGCTCGACGCCCGAACCGTAACTGATGAAGTCGTCCGCCAGGAGGGTTTATGAGCACCACCGTGACTCCATCCCCGAAAAAGGTCAATCGCATCGGACTGGAGGTCGTAAACTACAAAGGAAGCAAAACCACCCTGTGCGCCGGCTGCGGCCATAATTCGATCTCCGAGCGTATCGTGGAGTGCTTCTACGAGCTCGGCGTCGATCCCTGGAGAGTCGCCAAGTTTTCCGGCATTGGCTGCTCGTCCAAATCGCCGGCTTATTTTCTGGGCCTGTCCCACGGCTTCAACAGCGTTCACGGGCGAATGCCCTCGGTAGCCACGGGCGCTCTGCTGGCCAACCGCAACTTGCTCGGATTGGGCGTTACTGGTGATGGCGATACCGCCTCCATCGGCATCGGCCAGTTCATGCACATGGTGCGGCGCAACGTGCCTCTTATTTACATCATCGAGGACAACGGTGTTTACGGCCTGACCAAAGGCCAATTCTCCGCGACAGCGGACATCGGGTCTACCTTGAAGACCGGCGCACCCAATGAGTTGCCTCCCTTCGACTGCTGCGCCCTGGCGCTCAAATGGGGAGCCACATTCGTCGCCCGCTCCTTCAGTGGCGACAAGAAGCAGCTCCAGACGTTGCTGAAGGCAGCCATCTCTCATAAAGGGCTTGCGGTCATCGACGTCGTTTCCCCGTGCGTCACGTTCAACGACCACGACGGTTCCACCAAGAGTTATTCCTACGTGACCGATCACGAAGAGGCGCTCCACGAGCTCGATTACGTGCCCTACTATAGCGAGATCACGGTTGAAATCCCCGATGGAGCGGTGCGCGATGTCGAACTCCACGATGGCTCCCGCCTCAAGATCCGCAAGCTGGATCGGGAATACGATCCCACCAATAAACTGTCCGCGTTAGCAGCTCTGGAGGAGGCCGAAGCCAAGCACGAAGTGCTAACCGGACTTCTCTATGTAAATACTGGGAAACAAACCTTGCTAGAAGTACTAAATCTAACCGACGAGCCCCTTTGTAACTTACCGGAAAATAAGGTGCGTCCGCTGCCTGAAGTACTAGAACAAGTGATGGAGGAACTCCGATAGGCACGTCGGGAAATTCTTAGCCGAATTCCCTCGGTTTTTGATTGCTTCAATTCGGTTCCAATGTTAATATCAACACGGTCTGTCATCCTCCGAGACAGATTGCAGTAGACTTCCACGCTCCACGCCGTCCCGGCGTGGGGCTTTTTTTATTGGAAGTTATCAGCGATCAGCATTTAGCAATCAGCCAAAACCCGATACCTGCTAATCTCGGCGGGAATTCCCCGTCATCTCAGTAGGCATCGTCAGTGCAAAGACGTGTTTAGCTGATTGCTGAAAGCTGACCGCTGATTGCTAACTGCTTTACCATGAAATCTGCCTTAGGCATGGAACCGGCCCCATCGCCCGCCGCGGATCTGGAAGGGATCTTCCGCCAGAACTCTGCCTCCGTGTTCCGCGCGGCCTACCGCGTCACGGGGAATGCTGCCGATGCGGAAGATGTGCTGCAAACGGTGTTTCTGCGCATGATGAAACGGGATACGGGCGCCCAGCCTGTCGAGAACATGGCCAGTTTCCTACACCGTTCCGCCGTGAACGCCGCTCTGGATTTGATGCGCTCCCGACAGCACGTGCGCAACCTGCCGCTCGACGATTTTGAACCCGTACTCGCCGAATCTCCCCATCGCCGTCCCGACCGCGCGCAGGATGCGGTCGAGATCCGTGCCTGGCTGCGTGACGCCCTCGCCCGCCTCAATCCTCGCGTCGCGCAAATGTTCGTCCTGCGATTCTTCGAAGGCAAAGATAATCCGGAAATCGCGCGTTTGCTCGACACCACCCCCGGCACAGTTGCAGTAACATTGTCGAGAACGCGCGACCGGCTGGAAAAGGAATACCGATCGTACCTGGGAGGTGTGGCATGACCCCCGATCATCTTGATATGGACCCCGCCCTGGAGCGAGCCATCTCGGAAATTCGTGACGAAGCCATCCCTAATGAAGTCGTGGAATCGGCCGCCGCCCGCGTGTGGGCGCGCCTCAACGAACCTGTCGAGCATATTCGCAACTGCGCCGATTTCCAGGCGCTGATCCCCGACTTTCGCGCCAAGCGGTTGCCCGAAGCGCGCGCCCTGCTCCTTCAGGATCACCTGCATGAATGCGTGGCCTGCCGCCGTGTCTTCGAAGGCAAGGTGATCCCGCTGCCCGTAACGCCACGTGTCACCGGACACGCGGCGACAGCCGCGTCCCGAACTCGCTGGGCCATCGCCGCCGGCGTAGTTGCCGCAGGCGGCCTCGTGGCGTGGTTTACGATCGTGCAGTTCGGCGGTCCTTCCGGACGCGCCGTCGTCCAATCCATCAATGGAACTTTGTACGAAGTCTCGGATGCCGGTATCCGCGTAATGAAGGCCGGCGAGCCCCTTCCCCAAGGCGTCGAAATCCGCACCGCGCGCGATTCCAGCGCTATGGTGGCTCTGGCCGATGGCTCCCATCTCGAAATGCGCGAGCGCTCGGAGTTTTCCACTTCCCAGGGCGGTACCGATGTGACCGTGCACCTCGATCGCGGCAGCATCATCGTGCAGGCTGCCAAGCGCCACTCCGGCCACTTGTATGTGGCTACCGCAGATTGCCGGGTCGCCGTAACTGGCACGTTGTTCGGCGTCAGCGCCGGCGTCAAGGGCTCACGAGTGTCCGTCGTGGAAGGCGAAGTTCACGTCACGCAGGGCAACCGCGAAAGCGTTCTGCATCCTGGCGATCAGGTGTCTACCACTCCCGTCCTCGAACCGTCTTCGCTCCAGGACGATTTCTCGTGGAGCCATAACCAAGGCTGGTTGCACCAGTTAGCCGTTCTGCGCGACAACTTGCGCCAGGTGCGCATGCCGCAGGCACGGTATTCCAGCAAATTGGTAGGTCTTCTCCCGGCATCCACGGTCTTCTACGCCAGCATCCCCAATTTGGCTGAGTATCTGGGCGAAGCCCAGCAGGTTTTCCGCAGGCGCGCGGAAGAGAACTCGGAATTGCGCGCCTGGCTATCGGGCCCCGGCGCCGCAGTCGAACCGGTGCTCCAAAAGCTTCGCTCGGCCAATGAATATCTCGGCGACGAGATCGCCATCTTCGGAACCGCCGACCACTTCGGTCCCGTTTTCATGGCCGAGGTCAAACGCGACGGGTTCCCCGAATTCCTGAAAAAGGCCGGCCTCCCGGTCGTCGCTTCCGAAATGCGCGGTGATGTCGTCCTCTTCAGCCCCAACCATGATGCTTTGTCTGTTCCACTCGATGGCGGATTCCAGCACACGCCGTTCTACACCCGCATCATGGAGGCTTATAGCCAAGGCGCTGGCATGCTGCTATGCGCCGACCTGGCACACGTGCCGGGACCGCAGCCCGCTCCGCGCGGCGTGCAGTATCTGGTTGCCGAACAGAAGGAAATCGGCCAACACATGGAGACCCGCGCCGCCCTCGCGTTCGACTCTGCGCGTACCGGAATCGCTTCGTGGCTCGGCGAGCCTTCTCCCATGGGCGCACTGGACTACATCTCGCCGGAAGCCGGCTTCGTCATGGCCTTCACCATGAATAACCCAGGCGCCATTTTCGACGAACTTCCGCAAACGCTTCCCGCTCAGCAGAGCATGGATATCCGCCACGAGGCCGCTGCCAGCCTGGGCGGCGAGTTTGCTTTCGCCGTGGATGGTCCTGTGTTCCCGGTACCCTCCTGGAAGATCGTGGCCGAGGTCTACGATTCCGCTCGCTTCGAGGCGGCGGTGGAGAAAGCGGCCGCAGCGTTCCAGTTCCGCACTTCTCACGAAACGGTCGGCAGCCGTACCTTTTATACTCTGGCCGGTAATCCGCCGAATCCGCTGACCGAAGCGCACTACACATTTGCCAGCGGCTACCTCATCGCTGCGCCCACGCGCGCGCTCGTCACGCAGGCGCTGGACGTTCAGACCAACGGTGCCGGAATTGTCCGCTCGCCCGCGTTTCTCGGGCTCATGCCCCACGACCCCTATACCAATGCGTCGGCGCTGGTTTATCAGAATTTGGGAAATACGCTCGCGCCTCTCGCCGGCCTGCTCGGGCCCAAGGCGCCCACGGAAATGTCGAATATGAAGCCATTCCTGATTGCGGCCTATCGCGAACCGGATCGCATCGCCCTGGCCAGCACGGGCGACCTGCTGGGATCGAGTTTCACCAACTTCCTGAGCGGGAGTGTATTCGGATTGGCCAACAATGCCGTCCCGTGGGCCCAGTTTCTGGGAACAACCCACTCCCCGTTTTCGTCTCGTTAGTGTGGCGCAAGGCTCTGTCTTGTGCTTGGCGAATGATGGATAACCCCGTTATCGAACTGGATGGCCTCGAAATCCGCTTCGGGGGCCGCCCTGTCCTCAAGAAATTGAAGGCCAGCCTGACCGGCCGCTCGATCGGCTTGCTAGGCCCCAATGGCGCTGGGAAATCCACGCTTCTCAATACTCTGCTCGGGTTCCACAAGCCTTCTGCGGGGACTGCGCGCGTGCTCGGACTCGATATCCGTACCCACGCCCGTCAAGTCCGTGGCTTAATCGGGTATATGCCCGAAAACGATGCGTTCATTGCTTCCATGAGCGGTGTCCGCTTCGTCCGCATGATGGCCGAACTGGCCGGTCTGCCGCCCGCGCAGGCGCTCGAGCGCGCGCATGAGGCATTCTTTTACGTCGGATTGGGCGAAGTGCGCTACCGCGCTCTTGGCACTTATTCGCTTGGCATGAAGCAGTCCGCCAAGTTGGCCCAAGCCATCGCTCATGGACCAAAGCTGCTCTTTCTCGACGAGCCGACCAATGGCCTCGATCCGCCCGCCCGCGCCCGCATGATCCAGCTCATCCAGGAGATCCGCGACCTCGGCGATATCCACCTGATCCTCTCGTCCCACCTGCTCCGCGATGTGGAGGAATGCTGCGACCAGGTGCTCATCCTGAAAGAAGGCAACATCGCTGCCTATTGCAACCTGGAAGAGGAACGCCGCGCCAACCTGCGCTTTCTGGAATTGGAAACGCGCGGCTCCTCGAACGGCTGCTTCCTCGAAGCCCTGGAAAAGCTCGGTTGCCAGACGGCTCAAGGCGCGCAGGGTCGAATCAAGCTGGTCCTACCGGAAGGCCTCGAGGTCAAACAGCTTTATGCTGTCGCGGCCGATCAGGAGGTTCAAATCCGCCGCCTCAATCACAAGCGGGATTCACTGGAAGACATCTTCCTGAAAGCCATGGAGTCGACCGATGGCCGTCTATAAGAAGACCTACCGGCCGTATCAGGGCGGGCTCACCGCGGCTTGGAAGCGCTTCCTCGTCATCCCGCGCTACGCCTTTGAAGATCTGCGCCGCTCGCGCTTCCTGACCATCTTCTATATCGCCAGTTTCGCCTATCCGCTGATTGCCGCGATCACCATTTATCTCGACCACAACGTGGATGCGATTCGGCTGTTGAACCTGAGCAACCTCATCAGCATCGACGCGTTCTACTTCATGTCGTTTCTGGGTTGGCAGAGCATGCTGGCATTCTTCCTGGCGGCATTCATCGGGCCCGGCCAGGTTTCGCCGGACCTGGCGAACGGTGCCCTTTCGCTATACCTCGCGCGGCCCTTCTCGCGCGCCGAATATGTGCTCGGCAAGATGTCGGTGCTTTTGATTCTGATGTCTCTCATGACTTGGATTCCCGGCCTGCTGCTGTTCGTCCTGGAGGGATATCTGGAGCCCGCGGGTTGGATGAGCGGGCACGCGCGGATCGCCGCCGGCCTGTTCTTCGGCGCGTGGGTGTGGATCCTACTGGCCTCTTTGCTGGCGCTGGCGCTCTCGGCATGGGTGAAATGGAGGCCGGCGGCCGGCGCCTTGATGTTTGGCGTGTTCTGGGTAGCTGGTGGATTTGGCCAAGCCATTAACAACGTGCAGGGGACGAAATGGGGCTTGCTGCTCAGCATGCCGAACTTGATCGGAACCGTGTGGGTGCGGCTGTTCGAAGGCGAAAACCCGGTCAGCAACGGCGGGGTCTTCTTCCGGCTGGATCAGAGTGGGATTATCCCGGTGTGGGCCTGCTGGGCCAGCCTGCTCGGCTGGTCTCTCATCTGCCTCTACATGCTGAACCGCAAGATCCGCGGCGCGGAGGTGGTACGGTGAGCAATCGGCTGATCACCTTCGCCGATGTCTCGCGGTTCTACGGCGAAGTGCTCGGCATCAACCGCGTGAACCTCGCCATTCCGCCCGGTATCACCAGCCTGGTCGGACCGAACGGTTCGGGGAAGACCACGTTGATGAACCTTATGACCGGCCTGATTCGCCCCACTAAGGGCGACATCCGCGTGCTGGGTATCAAGCCCAGCCACACCGAGGAACTCTGCCGCGTGGTGGGCTACTGCGCCCAATTCGATGCGTTCCCCAAAGGGCTCACCGGTTACCAGTTCGTCCACTCCTTTCTCCGCATCCGCGGCATGAGCGCTGCCGAATGCGACGAGCGCACGCAAACCGCGTTGCAGACTGTCAACATGGTGGATGCCGCGCACCGGCATGTAGCCGCTTACAGCAAAGGGATGCGGCAGCGTATCAAGTTGGCGCAGGCCATCGCCCATGACCCGCAGGTGATCGTGCTGGACGAGCCGCTTAACGGCCTCGACCCCATGGCGCGCGCCGAAACCATCGAACTGTTCCGGAAATGGGGCGCGGCCGAGCGGCATGTGATCGTCTCCAGCCATATCCTGCACGAAGTGGACCGCATCTCCGACCAGGTGATCCTGCTCAGCCAGGGGTACGTGGTCGCCGAAGGCCAGATCCACGGTGTGCGCAGCGAAGTGAAGGATCAGCCCATGCAGATTCTCATCCAGTGCGATCATCCCCATGCGCTCGCGGCACGCCTGTTCCAGCAGGATCACGTGGTTGAGGCCAAGATCCATCCCGATGGCAAGGGCATCCTGCTGCGCACCAAGGATGCCGACCGCTTCTATCTGCTGCTGAACCGCATCATCCTCGAAGGCGGCCTGGAAGTGGAGTCCGTCGCGCCCGCCGATGACGACGTCAACTCCGTCTACCAATACCTGATCGGGGGCGAAGGAGGCGCCGTATGAGCCTGGCTGCAAGGCAACTCGCCGGCGTGATCCGTCTGGAGCTGAAGAAGACGTTCTTCACGCGGCGCGGCTGGTGGGTCTACTTTCTGGCGCTGGGGCCGCTCGGCCTGAACCTGATCCACACTTTGGGCTCGCTACGGCGAGCGCTTTTCCACGGAGTCACGCAGGACAGTTTCTTATTCGCAGGGGAGTTCCAGACCTACTTTCTGCACCTCGGCATGTTCTTCGGTTGCGTGGGCATCTTCGCTAACCTGTTTCGCGGCGAGATGCTGGAGAAGACGATGCACTATTACTTCCTGACGCCGGTGCGGCGCGAACTGCTGGTGCTAGGGAAGTACATCTCGGGCGCCGCAGTGGCGGTCGTTTTGTTCACGACGAGCGCGGTTTTGTCGTTCTACCTTGTGGGATATCACCAGGGGGCGGCATGGTCCGATTTCGTGCTGCACGGGCCGGGCCTGCGTCAAATGGCCTTGTACGCCGTTACCGCGATATTGGCGTGCCTGGGTTACGGCGCGGTGTTTCTGACGGCGGGCCTCCTCTTCCGCAATCCCATGATTGCGGCGGCGGTGGTCTGGGTTTGGGAGAACCTGAACCCGTTCCTGCCCACCTTCCTCAAGAAGATCAGCATAATCTTCTATCTGAAGAGCCTTTTGCCGGTCCAGCTACCGGTGCCTCCCGGACGGGGGGGAAATCTGTTCGAGCTGCTCATGACCGAGGCCGACCCCACCCCGGCCGCTCTGGCCGCTACCGGCCTCGTAGTCGTCACGGCGCTCATTCTCACTTATGCCGCCATCTCCGCCCGCCGCGCAGAAATCAGCTACGGCGAGTAAGGACAAGGAGCGCTCATTTGGGCGCGGGTTTGGCGGAATCGGCGGCGCGGGAGAGGATGTAGGCTTGGATCGCGTGGACCTGAGCGGGCGTGAAGATCTTCTGGAAAGAAGGCATACCGAGCTCGGCGCGGGCGCCGCCAAGGACGATGTTGTCGAACTGGGCGTGCTCGGCTTTGGTCAAGTAGCGCAGATCGGGAGTGGGGCCCGCGACGGCGTTGATGCCGTGGCAAGGGGCGCATTGGTTGTTGAAGAGCAGTCCGCCCTCATGGATGGTCTTGGCGGAAGCGGTGACCGGCATGGCGGGCGTGGGCGGCTCCTTGTGGCCATATGCGGGAGCATGCAGCGTGGCGGTTCCGTTGAGCGCGAAAGTGAGAATGCGGCCGTAGCCGGGCTTGACTTTGCCTTCGGTGGGGGCGTTGAATAATGCGGAAGAGCCGCCCCATCCAGCCATGACCGAGACGTACTGCTGGCCATCGACCAGGTAGGTGACGGGAGGCGCGATGATACCGGTGCCGGCATCGAACTCCCAAAGCTGCTGGCCATCGGTAGCACGGTACGCGGCGAAGATGCCGTCGGCGCGGCCTTGGAAGACGAGGTTGCCCGCGGTGGCCAGCACTCCTCCGCCTTCCTGCACGGGATAGGTAACCTGCCAGGCGGCGCGCCGCGCGATGGGATCCCAAGCCAGCAACTCACCTTGCGGCGGCGGAGCAGCCAGCATCTTAGCGTTGAGAGGGCCTTCGTAGGTGGCAAGGTCACCGAGATTGTTGCGGTCGGCGTCATACTTCCAGCTCATGTTGGGCGCATGCACGAACTGCGAACCGGCTTTGGCAGGCAGATACACCAGCCGCGTGGACGGGTTGTAAGCCATTGGGTTCCAGTTGTGGGCGCCACCGGGACCGGGCGATACGAGCACGGGCTTACTGCCCGCATAACCGGCGGGAGTCACGAGAGGACGACCGGTTTTGGGTTCCAGTCCCGAAGCCCAAGTGACACCGGGGACGAAAGGGGTGCCGGAAATGAACTCGCCGGTCTGGCGGTCGAGCACATAGAAGAAGCCGTTCTTATTCGCCTGCATAATGAGCTTGCGCGGCTGGCCGTTGATGGTGACGTCGAGTTGCATCAAAGGCTGGGTGGCGTCGTAATCCCAGTTGTCACCGGGCGAGGTTTGGAAGTACCAGGCGAGCTCGCCGTTACTGGCATGGACGGCCATAATGGAGGCGGTGTAGAGGCTATCCTTATCACCCTTGCCCCGGAGCGCACGATACCAGGCGCTGGCATTGCCGGTGCCGAAGTAGAGGAGATCGAGCGAGGGATCGTAGACGACTCCTTCCCACGGCGTGCCGCCACCACCGGCTTTCCACCATTCGCCCTCCCAGGTTTTGGCGGCATCTTGCATGGCCTTCGACTCGAAACCCTTGGACGGATCGCCGGGAACGGTGTAGGCGCGCCAGGCCAGTTTGCCGGTTTCGGCGTCATAGGCGGAGATGTAGCCGCGGACGCCGTATTCGGCGCCGGCATTGCCAATGATGACCAGGTTCTTGGCGATGCGCGGGTAGCCGGTAATGGAGTAGGCCTTGTTTTCGGCGGTCACGGCGGTCCAAACGGGCGCTCCGGTCTTGGCGTCGAGCGCGATGAGCCGGGCATCGAGAGTGCCGAGGTAGACCTTGCCATTGTGGAGCGCGACGCCGCGGTTGACGACGTCGCAGCAGATGAAATAGGCACGGTCGCGCGGGACTTTGGGATCGTACATCCAGAGAATGTTGCCGGTTTTGGCATCGAGGGCGTAAGCGATGCTCCAATCGCCGGTGGTATAGATGACGCCGTCTTCGACCAGGGGAGTGGCTTCGAGGCCGCGCGTGGTATTGAGCTCGCGGCTCCAGACGAGGCCGAGTTTGGGGACGGTCTGCTCGGTTACCTGATTCAGGGGGCTGAAGCGGTGATCGTCCGTGGTGCGGCCGTACATAAGCCAATTGGCGCCATCGGTCTCCGGGGCACGGCGGGCGCAGGAGGCGAGGAGGAGGAAGAAGAGCGCGGATGCGAAGGGTTTAGACATAGTGGCTAGCAAGAGCGCTCCCTGGCGGTCGGGGCTCGGAAAGTCGGGTTAGCGCTGGACAGTCACTTTAAGCTCGGCGGTGGTCCAGCAGCATTGGAAGCCGCCGCCGCCTTCGCCGGAATAGTCGTTGGCGGTGATGTGGAGAATGTATTCGCCGGGCTGGCTGAACATGGCGGTGGTGGTGGCTTTACCGTTGAAAGGAGCGCTGCCTTCGATCTTCTGGACTTCAGGACGATCTTTGGCGAACGTTACGGTGCCGGGACCTCGGTACTTGCTCCAATGCACGGTCACCGGGCCGGTGAGGTTGCGGGGCTTGGCGCCGGAGGAGGTGGTCAGCTTGGCGTCGTCCGAAACCAATGCTGTGACGGCGAACGGGGTATCGACTTTGGCGGTGCGCTCGACCACGAGGCCGCGCGGACCTTGTACACTCGGGCCGTTCGGATCGAAGCTAATGACCGGCGGCGTATTGCCGACGGCCGCTTCCTCAAAGGGCGAGATTTCATAGTCCGGTTTCAGGCTGGCGGGAATCGTGGTGGTCTGGCCGTTGGCCGTGATGGTCCAGGTGATCTTGTTATCGCCGAAATCTTTGGGGACTTTGATGGCGAACATACCCCAGGCGCGGCCGGGGAGGAAATGGGTGGGCTGGCCCCGATCGGGGCCGCCGGGTTCGATACGGTTCTCAGGGCCGATGGGAATATCCACTTCCTGTTTGGCGTTGCGGTTGAAATAGCCGAGCAGGAGGCTGAAAGTGCCATCGGGATTCTGAAACCATCCCTCGAAGGCGCCAGTGATACTGGCACCCTCATCGTGCGATGGCTCCAGCGGGAGCGACTGCGCCCAGGATGTCAGGCTTGCTACGGCCAGCAAGCCACACAGGGCTGCGAACTTCAACGCGCCGCCGCCAGACGCGTTTTGTGCTGTGCTACCCACGCGTTGTAGTCCTCGTCGCTGATGTAGGTGACATTCATCCAGGCGTGGCCCATCTCGTCCACGGTGCGGTCGCCGAAGCCGACCCATTGATCGGGATCGGGGTTGTTGGGATTGGCACGCGTGTTGTCGTACCAGGCGGTGACGTGAATTATTGTGCCTTTGGGAAACGCCGGCGCGGCCTCATCCGCATAAATATAGTTGGTCATCCAGTTGAAGTTGAACTTGCCGACATAGCTCACGACCTGGGTGGAGCCATCGGGCAGGACCGCTTCGACTTTCATAGCCTTGCCACGCAGGTGCATGTGCGGCTGGAAGTTCTCCAGGATGGCGGCCTGCTTGAGAACGGTAAAGTTCTCGGACTGCCCGATGGAGTTGGGGGCGATATCGACGAGCCGCTGGCGATCGCGGCCCTTGATGGCCTGGAAAGCCGTGAGATACGTGCGGTATTTGGGTTCCTGGCCTTTGGGATAGAGCCAGATTCCAATTTCGACGTTATCGCGGATCTCTTCGCCGACGGCGTGGATGTGGACGTCCCAGGAGATCTTCGCGCCGGGCAGCAGGAGCTTGCCAGTGTTGGGGCGGTAGAGATCGTAGCCCTTGCCGATGGCCCACTCCATGAGCAGCGCGCGACCGCGGAGATCGGCATCGCTTCCGGCCAGAATGCTATCTGGGTCGTCCTGGGCGAGGTAAGCGACAGCATGATGGGTGATCTTGCGGCCCTGAATCGTGCCGGGGCGCATTTCGACGGCGCGCACCCAGCGCGGCTCGGTGATGGGGATATCCGAAGTCGGGCGCCACCAGACATCCTGGTGATGGGCGGCCATGGTATAAGGCTCCGACTTGACGACGAGATCGGGCTGGCCGAGCACAGGCGCGGCTTTCCACTCGTTATCGTTGCCCCACTGTTTGGGCGGCGGCATATCCTTGGGATTGCCCAGAGGCGCGCCGGCATCGACCCAGTCGGCGATGGTTTTGATCTGCTGCTCGGAGAGCGACATGTCGTTTTTGAACTCGCGCACGCCGACCGTGGTATCGATGTGCCAGGGCGGCATCTGGCGCGAGATCACGCGCTGCCGGATGGACTTCGCCCAGGGGCGCGTTTCCTCATAGGTGACGAGCGACATGGGCGCCATCGAACCTTTGCGATGGCACTCCTGACACTTCTCCTGCAAGATAGGCGCGATATCTTTGGCAAAGGTGGCGGGCTGATGCACGGAAGCGGCGCCGGCCAGATCCGCGGCTATAGAAGAACCTGAAGACACCAGGAAAGCGCTGGAGGCGAGCAGTGCAATCCCGAGAGAACGACAAACGGCGAGCGTGGCAGTTGTCATATTTCGCTCCTTCACCCGTGTTCTCCGAGTGGAAACCTACCGGCTGATAGTCTATCCGCACTGGGGGATGGTGTCAAAGGGGGCGGTTTTCCTGGCAATTTTCGAACTCTTCGGATTTTGGACAAACAGTCCCAATCGAGGCGAGCGGAGCGGCGCTTTCGCGTTCACGGCGCTCGGCTTCGAGGACGGCATGGCGGGCGGAGATGAGCGGCATGGGGCGCGGCGGCGGGGACGCGGGCTCCTCATAAACGGGCTCTTCGCCGGTCTCGACTTTACGGCCGCGGCCTTCCTGCAAGCGCTCCAACTCGCGCTGCGCGCGGGCGAAGGCACGCTCCAGACGATGCTGGGCGCTCCAGATGCTGTTGAGGAGCTTGGTCTGCTTTTCGGCGCAGAGGTCCTCCGCATAGATGCCCTTCTCCGCGATCTCGGTGCGGGTGAGTTTCCATTGGGAGACGGCCATCTGCTCAAGATAGAACTGCTCGGTGCGGGTGCGCGGCTGCCATTCCTGCTGCAGGTCATCGCACAGCCGATCGAATTCGAGCTGCGACTCCCCGGGTAGCACGACGGTGCGCGCGCGGAGCCCAAATTTGAGGGCGTTGAGGCGCACGGCGGCGCGTCCGGCTGCAGTCTTAGGACCGTGCGATTTCAATGCGTTACGGCGATTTGCCTCGATCTGTTTCTGAGTGGCCATGGAATCCTCCTTTTTGGCCGAAGGATCCGGACCGGGATCCCGCTACGGATGGGCCGCAGCGTGACAGGGGCGGTTCCGTGGAAGCGCTGCGAAGCGGCTGCCTCAAAAAAACCGGGGACCCGCTTACGCCGGTCCCCGAAGAGGTG